>SDBT01012180.1_pt1 | contig 13819 bp, 12 predicted proteins | sample 2277101 | NCBI WGS metagenome assembly SDBT01 (sample SAMN10404973, study PRJNA504765) | marine sediment metagenome | isolation source: marine sediment core GS10_PC15, 103 cmbsf | place: Arctic Ocean: Southern Knipovich Ridge | collected 2010
CGTGAAAATCGTAGGGAGCCATGGTACTGGGCCAGATTATCCCTTTCTCGTCATGGAAGGCCTCTATGGCCGCCTGGGCGGTGCGGGTGATACCGATTCCATAGGAACCCATCACGAACGGTTTCTCGCTGCCGTCATGATCGATAAAACTTGCGCCGAGGGCCTCGGAATATTTCGTGCCGAGCATGAAGATATTGCCGACCTCGATGCCTGAAAAAGCCTCCAGCCGCCCCTGGTTGCAATTAGGGCATACCTCGCCGGCTTCCGCCATGCGAATCTCCACGTATTCATCCACTTTGAAATCGTCGAGGTTAACGCCGACCATGTGAGTGTCGTCCTTGTTGGCGCCGACAACGAAATTCTGCATCGATCTGATCTCCAGATCGGCTATTATTTTGATCCCCTGGAGGCCGACAGGCCCGGCGTACCCGACCTGGGCGCCGGTGACCTGCATGACAATGTCAGGCGGTGACATCTCCAGCTCCAGGCATCGAAGATGGTTTTTCAGCTTAATCTCGTTAATGTCGCGGTCCCCTCGAATCAGGGCGGCCACGGTTTTTCCGTCAGATTGATATAGGAGAGTCTTGATGAGTTTTTCCGGCCCGACCTTGAGAAAATCGGTGACCTCCTCCACAGTTTTCATGTTGGGCGTGTGCACCATTCCCCTCTGTTTTGGATGTTCTTTTTTGGGCTCTTCCTGCATGACGATCGAGGTGGCCTTTTCGATATTGGCGGCGTATTCGCAGCGGTTGCACGACAGAACTGTCTCCTCGCCGCCGGCGGTGTCCACCAGAACCATGAATTCATGCGCGCCGGAACCGCCCATGGCGCCAACGTCGGATTCCACCATCTTGATATCGAATCCGCATCGACGGAAAATCTTGAAATAAGCGTCGGCCATCTTTTGATAGGCGGTCCTGAGTCCATCCCAGTCGGCATCGAAAGTATAGGCGTCCTTCATGATGAATTCGCGGCACCGTATCAGGCCGAATCGCGGGCGGCGCTCGTCGCGGAATTTGAGCTGAATCTGGTAAAGATTGAGGGGCAGTTGACGGTAGCTGCGAAGCTCACCTCGGACGACCGAGGTGACGACCTCCTCGTGGGTGCCGCCCAGAACCATATCGCGCTGATGACGATCCCTGGAACGCATCAATTCCTTGCCCAGGGAATCCCAGCGGCCCGTTTTCTGCCAGAGCTCGGCCGGCTGCAGTACCGGCATGATGATCTCAATTGCACCCGAGGCATTCATTTCCTCGCGAACGATATTCTCGATACGGCGGATAACCTTCTGCATTAACGGGAGATAATTGTACACACCGGCGGTCAGCTGCCGCACGTATCCGGCACGAAGCAAAAGCTTGTGCGATGCCACGACGGCGTCGGAGGGGTCTTCACGGAGTGTCGGAATATATGTCTTGCTCCAGAGCATCGTTATCCTCGCAGATGGCTACTCGCGCCTGGCGATTTGCCATATTTCGTCAGAATTATCGGCTTTTCCACAAAATCATTTCCTCAATTCGTCGCAGCAGGGGCTCAATATATTGAGCCCCTACCGGTTCGAATTTGCCATTATAGTAGAAAAATGAAAGCGATGCAAGTGTTGATTGTCTAAGGTATTAATCGTCCGGCGTGAAGCGTTTGGAGTAATAGGCAATATCGGGACCGTATATATAGCCCGACTTTTTGAAGGCCGAGAAGGAGCCCAGGTTATCGCCCTCGATTAAAGCCGCTATGACTTTCAGGCCAAGCTTATGCAGGAAATCCTCGCATTCTTTCAGCAACCCGCCGGCCAGTCCCCGGCCACGGTAATCCGGGTCCACTGTCAGGCGGTTAATCCAGCCCTTGCGGCCGTCGCTGCTGCCGATGATGGAGCCGATCATCGTATCGCCGTCAAACATGCCGAAAAAGGCGGTCTCGGATCGCTGGATCTCTTTAGAGATGGATTCGCGAGTATCCCGGCCTCTGGGGCGATACGACAGGCCAGATCGTTGCCAGAGGGCTATCAGCTCGTCGTAATCCGATATTTTCAGCCGTCGAATCTCGAATTGCATCATCGCTCCGCGTGGGGAGGGCTCACAGTTGAGATCGCTTCGGCCTGCGGCCTCGCGATGACGTATTTTATTTTGGTGTCATTGCGAGGAGTCCTTTAGACGACGAAGCAATCTCTCTTTTAGTAATACGTGCCTGCAAGCCCAAAAGTGAGCTGCCGCTTGTTAAAACACCCCCGGGCCGACTCGAACGGCCGCACGCGGCTCCGGAGGCCGCTGCTCTATCCTAACTGAGCTACGGGGGCGTTCTGTACCATGGGAAAATATGGGGCTGGCGGGCTATTGGCAAATGGTTTTTGGGAAATTAGCGAAAAATCAATTACCAAAATATAGAAATGCAATTTCGTAGCGATACTGTACTATTTTTTTCTATGTTTTTGGGTTGCTCTGGAGACAGATGCATAAGCTGCACCAACTCTTCGTCTAAAATTCTTCTCTTTTCTAAGTTCTCTAAAAAGAGGCCATAGCATTAGATCATCTTTGGAAATCCTTTTTACTGAGATGGCGTCCCTGAGATGCAAATAGAAAGAATGGGCGTCGCTTTTTAGAGCTGCGATAGCTAACAGAAATTCTGGACTCATCGCAGAAAGATCAAATTGCCTAAGTTCGGTCTCCAGTTCTGCGTTTTTGTTTTGCCACTTCAATGCTTGGCAATAATTTACTCTTAAGATAAGGTTACTTGCGGTTTTAACCTTAACGCAATTTTTCGCATATAAACCTATTTTTTCAGCAAGAGGCCATTCTTCCTCACATAATAGATCGAAAATGGTATCTATCAAATAACTGTCCGCATCGCCCATTTCATCGGCTTTCCATTTCCGCCAGCAATTCTGCAGTAATATAATACCCGCCAAAAAGCATTCACCAAAAACTTTCTTAAAATACTTTTCTCCTACATATATCTTTTGACCTATCTTCGGCTTTTTCTTGTTTTTGTTAAAGATGGAAGAATCAATTATTTTTTTATATCTCTTGTTAATTATGCTATTATTGTGAACAATTAGATTGCGACGTTCTACAGCCTCATTAATAATATTCCATTTTACAAATTGACTACCACAATCAATTTTTAACGTTTTCTCAAGATACCTTATCTTCTCTTCTAAGCCCTGATACATTATTTTTTCAATTTCCTTTGAAATCACCAAATTTATGGCTTCTTGAATATCTCGGCATGATACTAATTCATTTAGCATTATTGATTGCTCTTTTGTAGATAAACTGTTAGGATAACTGTAGTAGTAAAAGTGAAAAAGATCGGAGATCAAATAATCTAGATAGCTTATTAGAGTAACTAATGAACTATTGAATAGAATACCAGTATATGGAATAGTCGCTCTTGGTATCATATATTTTGTCAAACCGCCAACGATTTTTCTCTTTTGCATTGCTGAAACTTTGATATCCGCCAGACCTTCGCTTTCATTTCTTAATTCCTTAAGGTTTATACCTGCACGTTTAAATATATTTTCGAAATAACTGGTAATACTTCTAAGCTTTGCTTGATCTTGTTTGAGGGCTTCCGGAGATAGATGTTTCACAAATATATTCAGGCTTCTAATATTCGCAACAAAATTATCATATACCTTGCGTAATAAAGGCTTATTCTTACCATTCTTATTTTTTGATTTTCTCATAATTCGAACACCCGAGATAATATTATTTTAATGGAAAATTTATACTGTACATTGCTAATAAGAATATTTTAAACATCTCCTGCAAACCAACATAATGATTAATATCAGCTGTATTCTCGCAAGATGCTGAGCCATTTATTTGCATATAATTTATATTACACAATCAAATAAAGCAAGATGTTTCTATCGTTTAATCACAGGTCAAGCTTCCCCGGACATTGACGAACCAGGAGTTGATTTTCTAGCTCGCTGTTGAGACCTTCGCTTCTCAAATCCCATTCAATCTCAGATGGGTTCCATCCATTGCCGGAATGACCTAACAAGCTTATTGTCAAAACCACAGCTTTGACCTACGACTGGGCGTCGCGTTTTTCCTCGTTTTGACGTCGATAAACCCGACCTACGGCTACGGCTTATCCGTCGCTGTCTTTTATTATCATGAGCATATACTCCCAGTAAAGGAAATCCTGGTCGGGATCATAGATGTAGACTATACCGTCGGTAAGCTCGAAGTATGGCATGAACAACCAGGTATAAGCATCTTGATCGGGTGTAAGATAAACCTGAATTACGTCGGTCTCCTCGATAATGTAATGATCAATCCTGATATATGGCCCCTCATAATCCTGAGCAGATATGGAGCCTCTGAAGTAGAGAATCGGGGTACCCGACGGCCCCTCCGGCCCCGGAGGCCCCTGGGGCCCCACGGGACCCTGTTTGCCCTCGCAGGCCATGATCAATAAACCGAGCACGATCATAATCATCGGATTTCTCATGCTATCCTCCGCGAATGAGATTTTTGGTTGCTACCGCCAGAAATTGTAATGGTCTGTCTTATCTATAATAAATCTTCTCGAATGAAACAAGTATATAATGGCTTGCCATATGGATTCCCGCCTGACGGGAATGAGGTATTAAATGATTGTTAAAACCGCAGGCGTTATCACCAACGGCCCGGGTGTCGGGTTTGCCTCGTTATGACCTTGATAAACCCGACCTACGGCTACGCACTGCGGCCTGGATGTCGGGCCGCGTGCCATAATTTATTATGCCCGTTCCAGGCGGTGCGGTCATCCTACAGATCCGTGGGACCTGAAGGGAGCCCGACCTGCGGTTACGCGCCTACTTTTTCTTCGGCCGGATGATCTGGTCCAGCCTTTCCGCGGCGATATCGACATTAAGATGGGCCCAGAGCGGCAGATGATCCGAGAGCTCCCAAGTGAGCAGTTTTTTAGTTTTCCTGGTGGAAGGATAAAGCGGTTTGAAACTGCCTGCGTAAAAATCCAGAATCCCGGCGTGATCCGAAAAGACATTGCTCTCGGACGGATAGTGGAGAATCTGATCATAACGCATTTTTCTTGCCAAGTTACTGCCGTCAACACCTCTAAGTTTCCGTGGGATTCGCAGACCCTTGCTTGTGATCGCCTTGAAAAGCTTATCGTCTATTTTCGGGATATTGAAATCGCCCATCAATATTATATCTTTATCGACGACATGCTTATCCTTCCGGCGTTCATGAATCCATTTGGCCAGCATTTTCAGCGGTGGTATCCTATCCTCCTTTTTGTCGGCCCAACGGATATGCGCGGTGATCAAGATGAAATCGAAATTGCCCGCCTTGAAAGATGCTAAGTACGGTTTACGCCACCAAGTTATCGCCGGAACAGATTCGCCGGTTTTCTTATCCTTCTTCCTCGGCTCGTCCGCCTCCGAGGCCAGGCCTGTAAAGGTAACAGCGCGTTTGTCGTATATGAATGCCATTCGCTCCCTGTTACCGCGGCGGTCTTTTATGAAATCGGAGAAAACGACGCGCCAGTATGGCCCAAGTATATCCAGCACGCGTCCCAGATCCTTTAGATTATCGCGAAGTTCAACCACCGCAACCAAGTCGAATTGACCCAGAATCTCAGCGATATAGTGAATGGAGGCAGTCGTTCTTCGCTTTTTGCCGAAATCCCTGATATTCCACGTAGCCAGGTTGATGGTCTCGTCAAGCTTTGACGATGGTATTTTTGCCCTTTCGATTCGCCTTCGGAGCACCTTCAGTCCCTTAGCGATATCCCGGCTTACCCTGCCATGATACATTCTGCTACCCTCCCTTAGAATTGAGAGTGATTATCCACGCCAGCCAGATGCTGCTGCCACCTGATTAGCAAATTACAGCACCGGCTCGCACAACGGCTTCTTAACTGTTCCCAGGAGCAATTACCTGTTGTTCCAATCAAGTTCGGGGGGGATAGTATTATAAAAATTCAATTCATTATACGCAAGTATTTTTTGCTCAGAACTAATAGACAATATATGATGGTCGTTTAATGCTAAACGAAAAAAGGGACCATTATTTATGGTCCCTCGCGTGCCTTAGAATGCGGAAGGGGGGATTTGAACCCCCACACCTTTCGGCACCACCCCCTCAAGATGGCGTGTCTACCGATTCCACCACTTCCGCAGATCTTCCCTAACTAATATTCCGGGGGTTTTAACGACCGGAAGTGTCCTGCGCCTGTGGAGGCGGTTGGAACAGGTCTTCGAGGTAAGGGTCCTCACCGGCTGGAATTTCGCCCGGTATAGTGCCTGGTTGCTGCGACGGGGCCAGATCGCCCGGTCCCTGCTGCAGATCTCTGACAACGCCGGATTCCTCCCTGGCGCCGCTGGTTATTCCCAGCGATACGAACAATGTTAAGCTGGTAATCATGAAAGCGATAGCGATAAACGATGTCGCTCTTGAAAGGAAAGAGGCGGCACCTCTGCCCCCGAATACGGCTCCGGAAAGTCCTCCAGCGCCACCAAAAGCACCGGCCAAACCCTCGCCCTTTGATGACTGCAACAGGACAGTAATAATCAAAGCCAGCGAGAACATAACGTGAACTACAAGCAAGAAAGGGTAGAAAATATTCATACTTTTATCTTAACCTCCATATTACTTTTCGACAAAGAGCAAAAATACTTGAAACCGGAGATATGTCAAGAGGTTATTTCAGGGATTCGGCTATGCCCAGGAACGAATCAGCCTTCAAGCTGGCCCCTCCGACAAGAAAACCATCGATATTTTCCTCTCGACTCAGGGAACCGGCATTCTCAGGTTTGACCGAGCCGCCGTAGAGAATCCGTATTGAATCCGCTATTCCGGCGCCCCAGCGCTCGGCAATCAACTTTCTTATAAAACGATGAACCTCCTCCGCCTGCCCGGGGGTGGCATTTTTACCGGTGCCGATGGCCCAGACCGGCTCATATGCTACTGTCAGCCCGTTGATATCCTCTATTTTTCCCAATCCGCCGTAAAGCTGGGTTTCCACTGTCTTTTCGGTTATCTCCGCTTCCCTCTGATCGAGGGTCTCCCCAACGCATACGATCGGTTTCAAACCGGCAGCGAGAGCCGAACTGACTTTCGACAGCACCCGGTCATCGGTTTCAGAGAAATATCTACGCCTTTCGGAATGGCCGATGATTACCCATTTGCAGCCCGCATTTAAAAGCATTGTGGCAGAAATCTCGCCGGTAAAGGCACCCTCGTTTTCCCAGTGCATATTCTGTCCACCAATCTCTATATTGCTGTCAGGGAGAGATCCTGCAACGGCGTGAAGCGAAGTAAACGGTGGACAAACGACAATATCCGCCCAGGCGCAGTCTGCGAATTTCTCCCTCAGCTCACCGGCCAGTTTTCCCGCCGATGCGGGATCGGTAAACATTTTCCAATTTCCAGCGACGAGCGGACGTCTCATTTTTCACCTCTTCTGTCAGTCAAAGCCGCCACTCCAGGCAGGGTTTTACCTTCGAGAAATTCCAGGGATGCCCCGCCCCCAGTGGAAACATGCGACATTCTCTCGGAAAGGCCGGCTCTGGATACTGCCGCTGCCGAATCACCCCCGCCGACAATAGAAATGCATCCTTTATCAGTCGCCTCCGCCAGTGTTCTGGCGAGTTCAAATGTCCCGGTGGCGAAAGGTTCCTTCTCAAATATGCCCATGGGACCATTCCAGAAAACGGTTCCCGTAGACTGAATTATGCTTTTGAAACGCTCAACAGTCCGAGGACCGATATCAACACCGATCATATCTTTTCCCATCCCTGCAGCGACGACTGTTTCCATTAAAGGAGGATCGGCGTCGAGATCAGGGGTCACAACGATGTCAATTGGCAAGATAAAATTAACTTTGCGATGTTCTGCCAGCATCATGATGTTGTTGGCTTCGCTAATCTTATCTTCCTCCAGCAGCGAATTACCTATTTCATATCCTCTGGCTTTAAAGAACGTGAATGCCATGCCGCCGCCTATCAGAAGATCGTCCACTTTATCGAGCAGGTTTGAGATCACATCAATCTTGCCGGAGATCTTGGCGCCCCCCAGGATGGCTACAAAGGGTCTGGCGGGGTCCTCCAGCGCTATACCGAGATAATCGAGCTCCTTTTTCATCAGGTAGCCTGCTGCCGATGGCTCTATAAAACGGGTGATGCCCTCCGTAGAGGCATGCGCTCTATGAGCAGTTCCGAAAGCGTCATTTATGTAGACATCGCCTAGTTTTGCAAGAGAGCGAGCGAACCCGGGATCGTTTTTTTCCTCCTCTTTATGAAATCTTAGATTCTCCAGGAGGATTATTTCACCTTCCGGAAGTTTAGCGATGCTTTTTTTGGCAGCCTTGCCCACGCAATCGTTGGAGAAATGTACCTTTCGCCCCATAAGCTGAGATAACCTCTCTGCGACCGGCTTCAGAGTGAGATCGGGTTTGTTCTCCCCTTTCGGGCGACCGAGATGAGACATCAATACGGCCTTTGCCCCCGATGTTATAATTTTTTGTATAGTAGGTATGGCGGCAGATATACGAGTATCATCAGCCACTTTGCCGTTTTCAAGGGGGACGTTAAAATCGACTCTGGTCAGGACAATCTTGCCTGTCAGGTCAACATCATCTATGGTCAATTTCTCCACTCATTCTCCCTATAGCTGAGAAGATATTATCAGGGATCAAAATCAACTATCACGGGGGCGGACCTCGGCGATTCCAATCCTCCCCGTGTCTTGGCGGTTACGGCGTAATAGTAGGTTCCCGCGGTGTCGGGAGCATCGGTGGCACCGGTATCATATACCGTTTGAATTATCTCCAGATCGTCGGGGCTTGCCCCCCTGTAAACATCGTATTCTGAAGCGCCCATAACCTGCTGCCAGTTCAATTGCACATAACTTCCCACATCCTCGCCCGTCAATCCGGCGGGAATTTCGAGAATCCCCGAAAAATAAACATGAGCGTGATCTGATAGATCCGACATAATATCGGGGGCCGATAAGGCCTGAATCTTGTAATAGTAATGGCTCGTCATCGAAGGCCAATCATCCGAATAGATCGTCTGGACAGTATCCACCGGGATATATTCACCCATCGAGCTGTTGGCCCGATAGATTATGAAATCATAACCCCGGTCTTCGCTTTGCCAGTATAGCTGAACTCTGTACAGGTAATCAAAGGCCTGAACATTATGCGGGGGTAAAGGCATGGCTGTGAATAGGGTATAAGCATAGAATTGGCTGAATTGAGAAACATGGCCGAGATCGTCGAAGGCTTTGACCTTATAGTAATAACCGCCGGGGAATTGAGGGATATCTTCATAGCTGCTCTGAAACGTCAAACCGATTTCCACATAGCCACCCCCTCCCGATGGCGACCGGTAGACTGCATATCCATCGGCGTCAGGCACGCTATCCCAGGAAACAACGACAAAGGTGCCAAAATTTTCCGCAACTACATTTTCAGGGCGAACCAGGTTATCGCTGAAAAATACGCTGGCAGCCGAGGATAAGGGGCCTTCCACGCCATCAACGGTTTCGGTGGAAACTTTATACAGGTAATCTCCCGCCGCCGGAGGAAAGTCATCGTAATCCAGATAACCGGCGGAAAGGCGAGCTATCTGATGGTACGTCTGGCCATCGTCAGATCTGTAAATAACGTAGGCGCCGGTCCATAAGATTTCGCTCCAGCTTATTTCAACATGTAATCCCATATCTGTGGCAAACACCTGGTCAGGCGGATTGAGCCGACCGTCGAAATATGCCCCCACTGTGGATGAAGGTTCCGATTCGAGACCATTCGGCCCGACGATGGTAATGCGATAGTAATAGTGTTGATGAATATTCGGGAAATCCTCATAGTGGACAAATGACGTGCTATCGATTTTGACAAAGTTGGTGTCCGGTTCGCTGGAACGATAGATATTGTAATATCCAATATTATTTCCGGACAGCCATGTCAGGTAGAAGTTCGAGCCGCGATCTATCAAGGTCAATCCTGACGGTGGATCATAGCGCCCGTCAAACTCCACCATTACCGACGAGGAGGGCTCTGATTCGGTCGAAAGAGCAGAAACCGCAGTCACGTAATAATAGTAGGTCTCGTAGGTTTCCGGAATATCAGAATATGATGACTGGGATGTAGAATCCAGGACCTGCCATGATTCCGGCGTCGAAACTGCCTTATAAATCTTGTAATAAGCGGCGCTGGATTTTTCCGTCCAGCTTAGAGCGATGTGAGTAATCTGATCTGATGCCTGGAGGCCCGAAGGAGAATTGATTGTAGCCGTAAATACTACTTCAGCGTCATTTGAGGGATCGGATTCGATGTCCTCTGCCACTCCGGTAACCCTGTAAACATAGGAGTCGACCGCAGGAGGGTAATCAAACCAGCCAGTTATACCGCTCCATATCGGCGCTTCAGTTATAATTTGAAAGTCTTCCTGTCCCAGAATAGAACGGTATATGCGATAATAATTGGCACCATAGCCACTTTCCCAGGTGAGTAGGACGGTGGCGTCATCGTCCACCGCAAGGAGATTTGCAGGAATCGGGTCTTTGAGATCGACATTTACGACAACCTCCGAAGCGGGCAAAACAGTAACGGGGTAGCGGGCGGTATGGAGGGATACTCCATCCAGGATCTTATCATATTCAACTTTATACTGTCCCGGGAGCAACTCTATACGATAATCACCATCAGCTGCAGTTTCCGCTACAGTTGATAGGCTCTGTGGTTTTGCCGATCCACCACCACTATAAGTATAAGCCGATACGGTAATGGTGGCACCTGGCAGGCCTACACCCTCCGCTGTGACCCGCCCGCTTATGACGCCGTTGACCTGCTGAACCGGATTAACGTCATCCGAACAACTTGCGCAAAAGAGCAAGCTGAATGCTACCAGAAATAAAATTGTCTTCCGGGCCATAATCCCCTCCCCGGATAAATATCCAGTTTTACCTTATCGGCCTGGCGATTTTACTGCCTAAGCCGCCATCTTTTTTAACATATCTATCATGCGGCAAGAAAATCCCCATTCGTTGTCATACCAGGAGAAAACCTTAACCATGTTTCCGCCGGTGATCATTGTAGAAAGAGCGTCAAATATGGATGAATGGGGATTGCCAATAACATCGACCGAGACTATAGGTTCCTCCGTGTATTCTAGTACACCTTTCATTGGTCCTTCAGCGGCCTTCTGCATGGCAGAGTTGACCGATTCCACAGAAACGTCCTTTTCCAGATCGGCAACAAGGTCCACGAGAGAGCCCACAGGCGTCGGCACGCGCACGGCCACTCCATCGAGTCGGCCTTTCATCTCCGGGATAACCTCCGCAATGGCCTTGGCGGCACCGGTAGTGGTTGGGATCATGGATAATGCGGCCGCTCTTGCTCTTCTGAGATCGCTATGAGGCAAGTCAAGAATTTTCTGATCACTAGTATAAGCATGGATAGTAGTCATGAAAGCGCGGGCGATTTTGAAGTTATCATGTAATACTTTAACTATCGGCGCTAAACAATTGGTAGTACATGAGCCTATGGAGATGATGTGATGCTTCTTTCTGTCGAACTGGTCGGAGTTTACGCCCTGCACGAAGGTCCCGTCATGTCCTTTTGCGGGGGCCGATATCAGGACCTTTTTGGCGCCGGCCTGCAAATGCTTCGAGGCCGCTTCCCTGCTTCTGAAAAGGCCTGTGGATTCCACAACCACATCGACGCCGAGATCTCCCCAGGGAATACTGGCCGGGTCTCTCTCTTTAAATATCTTTATCGATTTGCCATCCACTTCGATAGAGTTGTCACCTTCCTTAATATCTCCTTTGAATCGTCCATGGATGGAATCGTATTTGAAAAGATGGGCCAGGGTCTTAGCGTCGGTAATATCGTTTATGGCGACAAAATGGAGGTCAGGATCGTCATAACCAGCTCTCAACACCAGACGTCCAATCCGTCCAAATCCGTTAATACCAACCCTGACACCCATTGCTCCTCCTTTAATTCATCAACCGAAGAAAGTTTCGGCTACCTGATACAGGTCCTCCGACACCAGTTTTAATCCCTTAACGGCCTCCGATAATGGGATGGCGATGATTTCCGTTCCTCTCAAGGCCGCCATTTTTCCGAATTCTTTTTTGTGAACCATATCGATGGCTGCTATACCGTAGCGCGTCGCCAGAACGCGGTCAAATGCGGTCGGCGATCCTCCGCGCTGAATATGGCCGAGTATGACAACCCTCGATTCGAAACCGGTTCTTTTTTCTATTTCACCAGCCACCACGTTACTTATCCCTCCAAGATAGACGTGTCCGAAGGCATCTTTCTCCTCTTTTTTAAGGACCATCTTTTCCTCTCCGCTCCGTTCGGCCTTAAATGAAGCGCCCTCAGCAACTACGACTATTGAAAAATCGCGCCCCTTACCATGGCGCGTGGTTATGATTTCGCAGACCTTCTCTATATCAAACGGTTTTTCCGGAATCAAGATGACATCGGCGCCGCCGGCCAGCCCGGCTCCCAGAGCTATCCATCCGGTATGACGGCCCATGACTTCGACAACCATTACCCGGTTATGGGACTCGGCCGTAGTATGCACGCGGTCTATGGCCTCCATGGCGATATTTATAGCCGTATCATATCCAAACGTATAATCGGTGCCTGAAAGATCGTTATCGATTGTTTTTGGCACTCCCACAATCGGAATCCCCAGTTCATTAAGAGATTTGGCCACACCCATGGTGTCTTCGCCGCCGATCGCGATCAATGCACTGAGTTCTAATTTTTCGAAATTTTCCTCTATTCGTTTTACTCCGTCTTCTTCCTTATACGGATTAGTACGCGAAGTTTTAATAATGGTCCCTCCGCGGTGAAGGATTCCGGATATTTTGTTTCTGTTCAGAGGGGTGTACTCCATTTCCAGGATACCGCGCCACCCGCCGATAAAACCGATAACCCTGTAACCGTAGACATCTACCGATTTCCTGACAATAGCTCTGATTACAGCATTCAGACCCGGGCAGTCTCCGCCCCCGGTTAATAATCCCACTTTATCAGGCATCAAGTTGCTCCTTATCAATTCCCCGGCATTTCTGCAAGCTCCGCCACAATAATTATATTGGCCACCCCATTCCTTTTATACCTCTCAAGGAGGCGTTTGGCAATATTTTCCAGATCGATCCTGTTCATTTTCGAACTATTCTCCAACTCCTTAAAACAGCGTTTGCCATGATACTTATTATATCTCCGCCTCAATTAGCCAGTCAAGATTTTTATCCCGGAGGCGGGCTGATGATGACTGAAGATCTTCTTGAGAATATAAAGGATGACCTGTCTCTGATGGCAGGTGCTGGGATCACTGCCGCTTTAAAAAGAAATCCGTTTTATCCCTTGATATTAGCCATAGGGATAAGCCGGGCTACTTTTTTCGAGATTCCGACGGAATGAACGACATCGACCACCTCAGAGACATTTTTATAGGCGAAGCCAGCCTCCTCCGCCAAACCGGAATGCGAGGCGGTACGGACGAGGATACCCTCCCGCTCCATTTTCTGCTGCAGCTCGGTGCCTCGTACTCTCTTCCTGGCAGCTGCCCGAGACATCACCCGGCCGGCCCCATGGAGAGTAGATCCAAACGTCAGTTCCTCCGCTTTTTTGGTGCCAACCATAAGGTAGGAACCGGTCTGCATGGATCCGCCGACCAGGACCGGCTGACCGGTGGTTCTGAAGACTCCGACCAGATCAGGATTCCCGGGGCCGAACGCCCGCGTTGCTCCTTTACGGTGCACCAGAAGCTTCGTCGGCTTCCCGTTGATATTGTAGGTTTCGCACTTCGCACTATTATGGGCGACATCATAGATAG
>SDBT01012181.1_pt1 | contig 13818 bp, 14 predicted proteins | sample 2277101 | NCBI WGS metagenome assembly SDBT01 (sample SAMN10404973, study PRJNA504765) | marine sediment metagenome | isolation source: marine sediment core GS10_PC15, 103 cmbsf | place: Arctic Ocean: Southern Knipovich Ridge | collected 2010
GGTCCTATATGGTTAAGGTCATGGAGAAAGAGCGCGAGTTTGAGAGTATGTTCAATGATAAAATCTAGTTCCGATATTGCCGGCTCTTCATCGCGAATACAAAACCTTCAGCAGCATAGACAATAAGCTGATACAGGGCGAACAGCAGCCAGGCTCCACGGGGAGTTTCTTCAAAAGTCTTGCAAATTAACACTGCTGCACTTAAAATATATCCAAGACGGTATTCTCGATTACCTTCGATTCCAGGAGACATTCATGAACAAAAATGCAAGGGCAGGTTTGTCCGGGTTAGACGGCCGGAACCTGCGGCTTGCGATTTTCCCGGATGCAAGGCTAAGGCCACTCAAGTGCTTGTGCGATCACCGGAAAAATCCCGGAGCAGCCGGTCTTGCTCCGGATTAAAGAACTAATTCATTAAGTCCCATTTTATGGAGGCAAGTTATTATGGACCAGGAGCTTCGTACTACATGCAACCGCGACTGCCCCGACTCGTGCGGCATAATTGCCACTGTAAGAGACGGCTGCATAATCAAGCATCGCGGCGATCCCGAGCATGAGATCACGCGGGGTTTCCTCTGTTACCGGGGGAATCATTACCTCGAGCGTTCTACAGCAAAGACAGTGTACTTTACCCCCAGAGGCGCACGCAAAAGGGGTGGGAGAGACTCACGTGGGATGACGCTTTCGATCTGGCGGACCGGAAGCTCACATACTATCGTGACCAGTTCGGCAGCGAGATCCTCCAGGGACTTGCAGGACGTCTTGGTTTCGGGCCGGCTCTGAATGGGGAGCCTCTTCAATGGGCACAGCGATTGCTCAAACAGCTTGCTGTGCACGGTTTGACAGTGGATGAGCTGCATTTAATAGCGACAAAAACCCTGAAGATGCTAAACGCCCAGGTCAACTCCCGGGACATAATCGATACGCCCGAGGTAAAAACACACCCCGCCACCCTGGCTAATCTAGAATTCAAAACGGGTGACTAGGTACTGGTGGAAAGCGCGACAGGCAGTGTCCGGGCACGACTATCGGCTGATGATACGATCCGTCGCGATGTGCTCCTTTTTAACCCCTCTGCATGGCGCAAAGATCTCCAGGGAGTAAACCAGCTTCGGGAAGCGGTCCTGGCCGATATGGGAGACGCCGCCGCAATGCACGAAACAAAGGTCAGGCTCCGGGCGATACCTTCGGAGTAGTTTCTGCCTTCATATATAAGCCAATAATTAGTTCCTGGCGCTGCTCCGGGCCTGTCCTGGCTTAATTAATATTTTCTATTTTCGCACCGTCTGAAGACCGAGCTGTGTCAACATACCTATCACACCGCGCAGGTTATAACTGATGTCTGGAAAAGCGGCTTTGAAAATACTGTGCAGTCCCAGCCACTCTTTGCTTCCGATGGGCTTGGGGACCGGACCGCTGAATTTAAAATCGTCTACAAGATGGGAGGCAACCTGTGCAGTGTCTCCCGCATTGTAAGCATCGACGAACGACTGTGCAAACTCTTTTGTATCCATTGTAAACACCTTCATATCATAAGATATTAACCTTACTCAGCGCAAGCACTGTTTGTGAACAGGGTAGTCCTGATTAATTTTAAAATATCAGTGACACTTCCATTTCTGACCAGATCCGTTAAATATTCAAATCCGACTCTTTCAACCCAGTTACTGTAACCAAGTACAAACTTCACGCTTTCTTCTGTTGCCCTGAAAGCGTCTTCCCTGAAAGGGAAGATATCGATCGAGCACCATCCGTCGTAATTAATCTTGCGAAGTACATACAGCAGTTCCAGATATTCAACCAGGTGCACCGATCCGACTATCATGTCGTCATCCCATGCTGCGTAGTTGTCGTTAAGATGAAGATTGAAAAGTTTACCGTAACGATCGCAAAGTGCCGCAACCTGGGCCATGTTTTCTCCATGCTGTAGTACATGCCCGTTATCAACAGTAACACCGACGTTATCCCGGTCGATCTCCTGGATCATGAGCAGTGTTGTCGCTGCTGTGTTTAAAAGAGCCCTGTTTCGAGGTTCCCTTGGTTTAAACTCCAGACATATCCGGATGTTCGGGTTATAGTCCGCGCACTCCCTGACTCCTTCGATCATGTATTCCCATTGCCGGGAGTAATCAGTCTGAAAACAGTAATCAAAACCGTCCTGTCCCTGCCACAAATTTACCATTTCAGCTCCAACCCCCTCGGCAAAATCTATTGTTTTTTTCGTTACATCAATCGCATCCTGCCTGGTCTTTGCATCAACGGCTGAGAATGTGCCTAATTTCCATTCTTTACTGGAAGACAGTGGTGCATTGACTACAGATGATCTCAGATCAAAGGTATTAAGAAGGTCCATAACTTTTCCTGCTTCCGATTCCTCGCCTTCCGGGCCGTAACAAAGCTCAATACCGGTTATTTCCCGGATTCTGGATATATTCCTTAATTTTTCCTCTAAACTGACCAATTTTTTGTATCCTGAAGGTAAAAACCTGTCGCCAAGATTCCCAAGGCTGGCAGTGATGATACTGAATTTCAAATCAAATCCCATTTTTATACTCCCGTAGAAACGATTTTATCTTTTTGAAATAACAACTTTTCGAAATTGGCCTAAGTATAAGCAATTAACTGCTATAAAGAATAAAATTTTTATACAATTAATCACAAAATATTCAGAAAACCAGTTTTATGTTACTGATGTTCGACTGTTTGGTCATCCAAACCTCTCTGCAGCTTTTGTTGCGATTCGTGCCCATTCCCAGAGGCGCGTTGGTTCATATCGAACAGTGCTAATATCTTTCATAACAATTTCAACTTTGCAGTTGTGAGCCATTAACACCTGCAATTTTGTTTCCACCTCGTGCCGGGCTTTTTCCGGATTCCATAGATCTTCGGCAAGGACTGCCGGTGACGGCTTCAGGGAGAATACATAGTCACCCGAGATCGCATCCGCCGCCTCTTTGATATCGACCCAGGGGCTGATGGATATCTTTCTCAAGTTCTTAACATCCTTTAAAATATGGATTTTTTTGTGCAGCGGATCACAGCAGCCGTAATAGCTCAGACCGAAGCGCTCGAGCCACAATTTTTCATATTTCAACGCAAACTCCTCGTGCATCTGAGGAGACACAGCCGAGAAGATCCGGGCTGTGGCGCATCCCCAAATGTCCAGCGCTTTCACGTGTTCCGGGTCAAATCCCGGGACCCCGCACATTTCAACTTTTAATATACCCTCGAAAATTTCCCGGTACGCATGATAATTTATTTGTAATTTTTTTTCATCTTGTGTAATCTGCGGAAACCTTATCTTTTCAATATCCTCTTCATTCCTGATCTGAGAATGAAAATGATGAGAAACTATGACATTCGTTTCGTCAGTTTTGAGGGTGTCCTCTTTTACCTCGACCCCGACCCCGCTGTTTTCAACTACTAAAGGAGAGCAAATAACAGGGTCTATCACCATGTCTCCTTGCATATGCTCCCATTGGTAAAGGGTTTGCCGGAGATAGGATTCGATCCTCCGGCAGAAGGGGCTCCCGGTAAGAAGGCTAAGCTCACTATCAACATCCATTTCGTTCCAGCAAACCTCATTGATCCACACCATAGGTTTAACATTTTCAAGCTGATTGAGCCTTTTCCACATCTCTTTACGCTTTTTCTGGATCGAGAGTGACGCAATCTCGGCAATTTTTTCCGCCAGCCCGCGTAAAATTTGCCTGCAACTTTTGGAACCGTGGCTGGTTACAATTCCCCATACTCGTAAGCTGTTTTGTACATCGTCAGAATGTTTTCCAGGGGAATATCCATCAATAAGTGCTGTGAAGATCCCAGGACAAATCCCCCTCTTTCTTTAAATAAATTTATTCTTGAAATAACTTCATTTTTAATTTCATCCTCAGTCCCAAAGGGCAGAGTTTGCTGAGTGTCAATTGACCCCTGAAGAACTACCCTGCCGGCGTATCTTTCCACCAGGCTTTCAAAATCCATGTCCAGAGGTCTTACCTGCACCGGTTCTATGGCGTTAATCCCTATCTCAATAAGATCATTTAATATGTTGGTTATAGTACCGCAGGAATGGTGAGTTATGTATAGGCCATACTTTTTTGCAAGTGAAAACAAACGTTTTGAATGGGGCTTGATGAACTTGACCCACATAGACCTGCTCATGAGCGGCCCTGCCTGCTGTCCGTAATCATCTCCAGTGAAAAAAATATCAACGTATCCCTTTGCCTTTTCAAACATTATTTTGTTCACTTCATAAAAAAAATCAGCAATTTTTTCCAGCACACGGTATGCCAGATCCGGTTTATCAATCATCATCATCAAAAATTTTTCCATCCCAATCAAATCAGAAGCAAGAGTAAAAAACCATGCAAAAAGGCCTCCGTACACAGCGTACCCCTGATCTCGAAACTTTTCAGCCTCTTCGACATAAATATCATAATCATACCATTCAGGGTCAGGCCAGAACGGATAATCGTTAAGATCTTTTCCCGATTCAATGTGTGAAAGCGGGTGAGCAACTGGATAGCCGACACCCTGGCCCCTCCTCGGTATTCCAAAGAAGTCTCGCTCCAAACCATCGTCTGTTTTTATGACCGTGCCGGTCCACCGAGGTCTTGCCCAGCGAAAATCGATATGAAAATATTCCATCAGTTCTAAACCATCATCAAAACCTGTTTTCTCGATCAATGCATTGTAAACCGGTTCTTCCGCGCAGAAATCAAGCGGGATTCTGTCCGGAATCTTGAAATTGTATGTGCTCAGCACTCTTTCCCTTGAATTCATGACCCCAGCTCACCCATTCGAAAAATTATAACCTTCATTGACGAGATTTATTTGATTTTAAGGGTTTATTAAAAATCAAACGTCTAGAAATGCCATGTTCAGCTTCTTAACCATCCTATTCTGCCTAAATATGCGTATATATTTAAAGACAATACTATTACTATCCCGTATACCAGCCTCACCCAGAAGCCCGACACTCCTGAAGAAAGTATACCGGCCTCCAAAGAACCTATAATGATCGCGCCCATTAAAGTCCCGAAGATTGTGCCCCTCCCGCCAAAAACCGAAGTACCGCCTAAAAACACTGCGGCAAGGACACCCAATAAATATCCGCTACCGGAAGTCGGATACACATAAACAATTTCAGAAGAAGAGATTATACCGACCAGGGCGGAGAAAATACCCAGCTGAATAAAAACGATCATTTTAACTCTGCTTACATTGATACCCATCATCCTGGCGCTTTCAATATTATCACCTGTAAAAAGAATATGGGTCCCGAATCTGTGAAATTTCAGGATCACTCCAAATACTATCGCAACCACAGCCAGCCACACAGCCTGGGCAGGAACAGCTTCCCCTATTCTACCGACTAAAATTTTATACAGAACTGTGCCCTGAGTTTCCACAAGGGACAACCCTTTCCCCCCGCTCAAAACATACACCAGGCCTCTCCAAAAAAAACCCATGCCAAGTGTTATGATCAGCGAGGGTATTCTGGCTTTTACGACAAACACACCATTAATCAGCCCAGCTATTGCTCCTGCTAATAAACTGCCGACAAAAGCCAGGTAAACGTTTCCTGAAATTGTGAAAACACTTGCATATGTGAACGCGGAAATTCCTATAACTGAAGGAAACGAGAGATCTATCTCACCAAGAATGATCACCGGTGTTATGGATATTGCCAGGATTGCTATAAAAGGGATCGTTGACATAAAGGCGTAATATATACTGTATGAGAGAAAGGTCACGGGATTAAAAATAATGAACAAAGCAAACATTAAAACCACAACAATAAATATGCTGAACTGTAATTTTGAGTGTCTTAAAGCCGCTATGAATCTACCTATCATTTTACGATCCCGTTATGATTAAATTAGTTGTTGATATCAATTTCATCCCTGCCATGCCAGCCCAGATCAATAAAATTAACAGCATAAATAAAGCTAACCTAAGAAGTGCCGCCGTGGGCTGCAATATATTTTAGTTTTTCAACGAGCTGGTTGAGGGATATTTCTCTCTTCAAGTACTCCCCGACAATTCTGCCTCTATCGACAATCACAAAATTATCAGCTACCGGATATACATGGTAAATATTATGAGTGATAAATATGCAGGACCTGCCCTGCTTTTTTATTTCTTCAACAAAACTCAACACCTTATTTGTTTCTGTTATTGATAAATTATTTGTCGGCTCATCCAATATGATAAGCTCTGCGTCAAAATATAAAGCCCGTGCGATTGCTATACCCTGTTTTTCACCTCCTGATAATCCTGAAACATCCAAATCAGGATCAAGACCTTCCTGTGTAAAGCCCATATTTCTCAAACATTTGACCGACCTGTTTCTTGCCTCCCATCCTCTGATAATTCCTGTTTTTCCATATGTCAGCTCCCTTCCCATAAATATATTCCGCCACAAGTTTTGTTTCTCGCCCAGAGCCCTGTCCTGATAAACTGTTTCAATCCCCAGATCCCGCGACTGCTTTACACTATGCCGGCTTATATTTTTACCTTTCCAGAAAATATTGCCTTCATCCTGCTTAACAACACCTGTTATTATTTTTATCAAGGTGGACTTTCCAGCGCCGTTGTCCCCCACAAGTCCGACTATTTCGTTGCTGTTGACTTTAAAATTGGCATTGCGTATAGCGGTAACATGGCCATAGTTTTTATGAATATTAGTCATTTCTAATAATGGTGATGCTGAACTTGTATTAGAATCTTCACCGTCTTTCAAATCCATAATATCACTCACCTCTCAATCCGTTCCACTCTGTGGACAAAGATTATTAATAATTAGTTCTTGGTGACAACTTCGGGCTTGCCCGACTAATTCTGTTTTTTAATAATTTAAGTAATTTCAAACTAATAACTGATTGAATATAAAGAGTTAAATAGAACTAATTAGTCGCGGTGAAACCGCTCAATAAAGTGAGTTGGTGCAACTTCGGGCTTGCCCGGCTTTAAGCCGGGAGACCCGGAGTAGCACCAAGAACTATTTAAACGTCCCCCGGCTCTTTTCAGCAGTGCCGGGGAACCTAACATACTTCTTATTGACTACCTGATACCCTCCATAACCAGAGGATGCACAAGATCGATATTTGATGCGTCAACAAACCCGCTGCCGGTATCGGTATAGACCCCTGCAAATCCATATGCCTTGCTGAAACATACCTGCTGAACAGTTAGATAAGCCTGATACCATAACTGCTGATCAAAAACAACGCCCAGATAACCCGATTTTATAGCATCGGCCGTTGCAGCTGATAAATCAAAACCTGCGCCGTTTACATCACCGGGATTCAATTTAGCCGCTTCCATAAACGTTTTGATCGTTGAAGTCAAACCGCCGTGATCGGTTATTATCAGATCGACATCGGGATGTGATGAATAGTAACTTACGAATGTCGGAATGCCCAGAACATAATCAGCGTTTACGTCATCAGAAATTTCAATGTAATCGACAGTAACCCCGGCTTCCTCCAAAGCGTCGATCGAGCCCTGCCCCCTTACTCCCCTCTGCTCCTGAGCAAGAAGCCCCCACACCATGGCTCTATCTCCTTTTCCTAAATCCCACAGTTCGACACTTTTTTTTCCTAACGAATAACCGGACCCATACAGGTCAGAGCCGGCATAACCCATTCCTTTGTCCGCAAATTTCGCACGGATGTTTGGTAAATCCACGGCATATAGAGAAAATATGACCCCTTTATTGAAAGCTTCTTCGATCAAAGGCCCGAACGCGTCTTCACCCGGTATGCCGTTGCTGATAATACCATCCGGGCTCTGGGCCATCGCGTTTTTAAAATTAGCTATCATTTTTTCAGGATTCCACTCGGAAAAGTACACAGTCAGCTCGACCCCGAGGTCGTTCGCCGCGGCCATTGCCCCATTCATCAGTACCGTTGAGACAGGGTCCCCTTCTGTTCCGCCTGCGTCAAACCATATCTTGTACCCTTCAAAGTGTTTAGGTTCTGCAACTGCTGCTTTTTCTTCTGCTGGTTCTCCGGCTTCCTCAGGCACTGGGGCCTTTTTTTGGCATCCGGCACCTATTAGAAGCATTGAAACCGCAAATACGATAGCCATCATAAAAATAATTGTCTTTCTCATTTTAATTACTCCTTTTCCATAAAATTATTTTCTTTGATACAGCAAAGAGATCTGTTATGAACAGCAGAGATCTTTCATCTTCAGCTCAATTAAATCTCTATTTGTTAAAACAACACCATGTGAAAAACTACTGCTTCAAGCTCAAAACTTGAGAATGTTATAACTATTTCCGCTTCACCTCCCTTTTTTGTAAAATTATAGTAAACAAACGCAATTATAAAATATTTAGCTCGCGCTTAAAAGCCCGCAAATGCATAAAAGCTTCTTAACACAATACGCAGAGACCTTGAAAAAGGAAAATTATTACACGATCGATCCCAGCATATGGAAATCTTCCTGTCCGCCCGTCTCACCGCAGGATCGACGTCTGATAAGCTTTACCGGGAGCTCAACGATTTGTGGGCTATCAATTTGTTTATTGTTTAATCTTTTTAACAGCATCTGGGCTGCGATTATACCCAGATTTTGCGTGTCCTGTGTAATTACAGTAAGCGGAGCCTCAAGAAAAGCCCCCCAAGGTGAATCATCAAAACCGAGGATAGCCAGATCCCGCGGAATATTCAATCCGGCCCGCCTTGTCTCGTATATCGCTGAGAGAGAAAGAAGATCCGAGCAGGCAAATATAGCCTCAGGCCTGCCCGGTTTTTGTAAAAGCTTTGCCAGTTTTACCCTTGCATTTTTAAACTCCGGATGCCCGACTATACACACGAGGCTTTTATCAACCTTGACACCGGATCTTTCATGCGCTTCGTAATATCCCTCCAGCCGTTCCCTTGCCGGTGCGATTTTCTGAGAAAACGTAAGCAGGGCGACCCTTCGGTATCCCAGCGCAAAAAGATACTCAGTCGCTTTTTTACCCGCGGCTCTGTTATCAGACACCACAGTATCAAACTCACACGTACCGAGACGGCGATCAATAACGACAACAGGAGTACCTGACTTTTTTATCGTTCGGATAAAGCCGACATTGCTATCGCCGCATGGAACCCACAAAAGTCCATCCACCCTTTTTTCTGCAAGCACTCTTAATATCTTTTCTTCTTTCGCGACATTTTCGTTGCTGTCACCGAGTATGATGGAGTAACCTCCCTTTCCCAGCGTTTTTTCTACTGCCGAAACAATGGGCGGGTAGAAAGGACTTGCGATACGCGGTATCAATAGGCCGACTGAAAAAGTTTTTTTCGCGGCCAGACTTCTCGCCACACCATGAGGATAATAATTTAGCTCGCATATTACTGCTTCCACACGCTCGATCAATTCCGGGCTTACGTATCTGGCACCACTGATAACATTAGACACCGTGGCCCGGGAAACACCGGCCCGTTTCGCAACATCAATACTTGTCGCCAAACAGCCCCCCAATGGGTTTTTCATATTCAGTTACACGTGTAACTACACGTGTAACTGATTGTATAAATAACTTGTATCTTTGTCAACAAAAAAAACAAAAAAACAAAAATAAAATATGTTTCATCATTTATATCTATCAAATATTTTTGTACCAATTCACTAACAGCAGGAGAGTAGAAGAAATTATTTTCTGCTTCTTTTAGAGGCGCCGGCAATAATTTTTAAATAATAATACTACGAGGTCTGGGTGTCTCTACCATGGCAGGTCGTGCATCCCAATGACCCATGGGTCGACCCAACAAAATCCACATTAACAAAAAAATCCAAAAATCGATACCTTTTGGGTACAACCGCACAGCCTTCGCCATCTTTCGAAAATATTTCTTTTTCCATTTTTTTTAAGAATAGATATCAGCTTCCCGGCAAGTGACAGCTTGAGCTCCCGGAAGATTCTTTGTGTGACAATCAATGCAGTTGTTCGATCCCTTTTGGGCACTGCCATCTTTTGGAGGATCAAAAGAAAAAAAAATAATTCGCAAGTTAACAGAAACGGAATTATTGGTGAAAGACTTTTCCGCATGATTCAGACCTTTCATTAATTTCAATAAACCACCTATCCGAACAGCTTCCCTGCAATCTGGGCCACGTGGCGTCCCTGAAAGCGAGCAGCGGCTAAATCATTCGGGGTGGCAATGGGCACATCTGCAAGGGCCTTTTTTGCCCCGACCGCACCCATCATCTCCAGCACCTGATCCGGTAAAGTTTCAGGTACCTGAAACAGCTTGACTTCAGCTCCGTCAACTTCCATGGCCCCTTCAGCGGCAGCCCTTGCCATCTGATACATATGGCCGTATAAGGAATAAAAAACAATGTGTATATTCATTAATTTCTCCTCGAGCTATCCTGAATCCCCAGGCCGAGCTTTCGGCACAATTGGCCGAGTGTTTGCTGCTCTTCCAGGGAGAGGATGCTCATCAATTTAGTGATAGTCTGTGCGTGGGGTGGAAAGATATCGCCGATGACGTTCCTCCCCTTTTCTGTGAGGCCGACAAGAAACTTCCGCCGGTCATCCGGGTCCCTGTGCCGTTCAACGAGGCCGGCCTTTTTAAGATTCTCAACCACAAGGCTCAAGTTTCCTTTAGTCCTCAGGATTTTCTGGCACAGCTGCTTCTGGCTCAAAGTGCCAAGATGAAGCAAAGCTTCGAGTACTCCGAACTGACTGTAGGTGATCTTCACGGTTGATGTTTTCCCTTCACGAAACTCGCGAGTAAGCACATTAACCGAGCGCATCAGCTTTATAAACGTGTCCAGCGCCACCCGTTGTTCCTCTGACCCGCTGTATTTTGAACTCACATCAACCCCACTTGGTTCAACTTTAAACTGTTTAATATTGAACAATATAAGTTTTATAATAAAAGTCAACAGATATTTTCAATGTAATTTTTTTCCTTAACCTGTTTATCGGGATCCCGGAATTTCCGCCCTGGAAAGCAGATTTTTCACTTTCCGGCAGTCTCTGTTCATCTGGCGAATTAGCTTGCCGGGGTTCTTGAATGTCTTTTCCGGACGGATATATGCAACGGGGACGACTTCCAGGGTCCTTTCATACAGGTTATCATTATATTCGAGGAGATGCACCTCCATCTTCTTCTTTTTCTCCCCAAAGGTGGGATTGACGCCGACATTTGCAGCTCCGGGCCGCCACATGCCCTCCTGTTCGATGCGCACCCAGACTGCGTAGATTCCTGCTGGAGGCAGGGTCTCTTCGGTAATATCCAGATTGGCAGTTGGAAACCCGAGTAGTTTACCGCGGTTTGCCCCCGGGACCACTTTTCCGCTTAAAACCTCAAAATTCGGTAGTATAGTATGTATTATAGATCCAATAACAATCATTTTTAATAAAACCAACCATATAAAAAGTATTTACAATGTAAATATATTATTGACCTCATCGGTAAGTATACAAATTTTTATTCATATTCAAGATTATGCCCTCTTTGGACATTTTTTATAGGGAAGTAATTAAAGCTCATTAATATCTAACAATGTTTTCACATCTTTAAATGCATTATTCACAGCTCCGGCAACGGTTTTTAACTGAACCTGCAGTTTCTCACCCACGTTAACCCCTCACAACTTTGTTGCGCAGAATACCCAGGCCATCCACTTCGAGCTCAACAACATCACCCTCTTTCAGGAACTTTCCCATCTCAAAACCGCACCCGCACCCCTGCCTGCCGGAGCAGGTACCCGAGCCGATGAACTCACCCGGGTAGAGAGTTTCACTTCGGGAGACATAGGCGATTATCTCCTCGAATGTCCAGTGCATATCTGAAGATGTACCGCGAGACCACTCCTCATTGTTGACGCGGGCTCTCATATTCAGACGGTAAGGATCAGGCACCTCATCAGGTGTAACCAGGAAAGGTCCGATGGCATTACCCGTGTCAAAGTCTTTCCCTTTGGCAGGGCCGAGCCGGCCGCCGCGCTCTTTCTCCTGGATGTCCCTGGCTGAAAAATCATTGAATATGGCAAACCCGCCTATATAGTCGCGAGCGTGTTCCTCAGGGATATCTTTTCCCTGTTTGCCGATAAATATTCCCCATTCCAGCTCGTAGTCAAACTGCTCTGTATAGGATGGCATCCGTACGTCCACATTGGTACCAACGACCGAGAAACGGTTGCTCTTGTAATAAATCGGGCGTTCGTACCAGGCCCTGTTGAGGCGATAAGCCAAAGATCTTTTACGGCCAAATACTTTTTCAATCAACTCATCGATCGGTGCCAGTTTCTTCAACCCGACCTTTCGGATGTAATTTACGATATGCTGCTCGAATGACATAAAGTCTCGTATCGATTCCGGGCAGGGCACAGGTGAGAGCAGGGTCACATCATTGAGAGATACAATGGAACCCGGTATTTTTTTTGACATGACATGTTCTACAACGGCCTGCGCTTTTTCCCTTGCTTCAACACCGCCCCGAAGAAAAGCAAGCATATCCGTAAAAGAGGGCTCCCTTTCTCTTTCTATCGCTTCTGTACCTGAATGCAAAATAACAATGCTGCTGTTGTCATCCGTCAGAACACCGATGAGCTGCTTATCGGAGCGATCGACAAATGTGACAAGTTTCATCCCAGTCCTCCTATGGTCTTCGCATAACGGCAGGCTGCGCGTCCGGTAATTTTGATGCAAGCAGTGCCTGTTTTCGTAATATATTAATAAGCTCAGGCGCCTTTGGACTGTCAGTATTGCCCTCTAAATGCCTGTACATAGTGTAAACGTTTGTCATGATCCGTTCCGGTGAGTTCCAGTTCGCGAACGGCTGTCTGGAAAAATCATCATTCAAGACAATATCGTACGATGCGTCCCGTGCTGACATTCCTGCTTCATAGCGGCGGGGAACTTGATCATTTAGATAATCCCAATATTTTTTCACCATCCGGACTCCGGCTTTATCTGTAACAGGCCCATGGCCGGGCACGATGATATCTACCTCCATGGCGAGGATGTAGTCCAATGCTGCCAGCCAGTTATCCAGCGGACCTGCCCACATAACTGGTGTAGATTCGATAAAAAGAATATCACCCGTAAACAGTGTTCTCCCGTCCGGAACATACACAAGCACATCACCCCGTGTGTGCGAAGGCTTTACCTGCATAAGCTGGATCTCACGGCCGCCAACATCCAGCTTTAGTTTATCCTGGAAGGTCCGGTTAGGCGGAGTGTGATTGATTTCCTTAAAATCGTAAGGGGCCACCATATTCCGGAACCAATGCCCCGCAGCATCTCCTCCAAAAAGCTTCAGCGTGCTGAACAGTTTTCCCGCTTTTCCAAAAAGAACCATCGATCCGGGTTTTGTGGCAATAAGTTCCTTATAGCAAGCTTTGGATGCGATAATCTCAGCGTGACTCACAAGTTCGTTGCCGAAGAAATGATCACCGTCGGAGTGGGTGTTGACCACATATTTTATCGGAGTTTCATCCGTAAGGGAATGCATGGCATCCAACATAGCACGCGTATATTTTAGGTCCCAGAGTGTATCGACCAAAAGTGAGTCTCCCTTTCCGGTAATCAGGCCGGCATTCGATTCACCCCAGGATCCGTTTGGAACCATCCATGCGTAGATGTTTGAACCCAAATCATAAAGCCCTTCATCGAACTTCGGCATTTCATCAAAACGGGTGCGCACGGCATTTGTCGCGGCTATACACTTCCACTTGTCCATTGCCCCGTAAAAATCGGTTGTTTGGTTGTGATGATTTCCAGACATGACAATATTCCTTCATACAAAATGATTTCTTTTTAAATAATATAAATTATGTCGTTTTTTTATACGGTCATGCCTGGCC
>SDBT01012182.1_pt1 | contig 13818 bp, 12 predicted proteins | sample 2277101 | NCBI WGS metagenome assembly SDBT01 (sample SAMN10404973, study PRJNA504765) | marine sediment metagenome | isolation source: marine sediment core GS10_PC15, 103 cmbsf | place: Arctic Ocean: Southern Knipovich Ridge | collected 2010
TAGCCACAAGTTTTTATTCATCTGAATTTTTTAAACAAAGCATTGTTTTTAATGCTTTAAACTCTCTTTTCATATTTCCCGCCTTTGAAACGACTTTATGATCTAATGAAATATCTAAATTTGTTTGGAAACTTTTTTTTTGTTTCTTTATATACTACCATTCCAAAATGGTATCTATTAAAATCATTGCTTTACAGAAAATAGTCTGTAATAAACAGTATATATTTAACCTTTAATTACATACGAAGGAGTGAGTCTAGCTACTTTATTGGCAAGTCCAGCTTCTTCTACCGCATCGACTACAATATCTACATCTTTATAAGCATTAGGCATCTCTTCAGCTATAGTAGCATATGATTTAGCAAAAACCTCAATTCCTTTTTCTCTCATATAAGTTTTAAGATCTTTACCTTTCCATTCTCTACTAGATTGAGCTCTACTTTTCCGTCTTCCAGCTCCATGACATGAGCTGCACCACGTTAGTTCATTCCCAAGGCCTGCTAAAATATGAGATGCTGTTCCCATATCACCTGGAACTAAAACAGGTTGACCTGTTTGCTTAAATATAGGATTTAGTTCTTCCGAACCAGGGCCAAAAGCTCTAGTTGCACCTTTTCTATGAACACAAAGTTTTTTTTGTTTGCCATTGATATTATATGTTTCAAATTTAGCAATGTTATGACAAACATCATATAAAAGTTTTATATCTTCAAAGCTAATACCACAAATATCGTTAATAGCGACTCTTGCTAAATGAAGCATTTGTTGACGATTATTAAAAGCAAAGTTAGCCGCCGCTGCCATTTGAGCGAAATAATTTTTTCCATCTTCTGAATTTATCGGAGCTGCAACGAGTTGCCGGTCTGGCAGATCTTTTGCATATCCTTTTTTTATAAACACATTTAAAACATCTTGACAAACTTGATGTCCAAAACCACGAGAACCTGAATGAATAAGAACGTAGGTAAAATCTTTTTCTATCCCCCATTTTTTAGCAATATCTGGAAGATAAATATTTTCAATTTTTCCGATCTCAATAAAGTGATTGCCTGAGCCTAGGGTACCAAGTTGCTTTCTTCCTCTATCTTTTGCATGCTTTGATACTAAAGATATATCAGAGCCTTCTATTTTTCCCATACTTTCAATATGATCTAAATCGCTATCTATTCCATACCCTTGTTCTATTGACCATTTAGCTCCTTTTGTAGTTAAGCTTAAATAATCTGTATCTGATAAATGTTTTTCTCCTCTGTGCCCATAACCAACACCTGTTGGTACTAATTCAAAGATTCTTTTAATTATTTTTGATCCATACTTTTCTTTTAATTCTGAACATTTTATAGGAAGAAGAGCTATTCTAACACCGCAATTTATATCATAGCCAACTCCGCCAGGAGAAATAACTCCAGTTTCTGCATCCATAGCAGCCACTCCACCAATCGGGAAACCATATCCCCAATGAATATCTGGCATAGCAATTGAATATCCAACAATACCTGGAAGAGTTGCAACATTTTTAACTTGTTCGATAGATTTATCTTCTTTAATAACTTCCAAAAGTTCTTCTTTTGCAATTATGAGACCATCAACTTTCATATTTCCTTCTTTTGGAACTATAAACTTAGAAGGACCTATTTTTTTTAGATCATACATCGACAATCATCTCCCAAGACAAGATATTATCTTCTCTTTTAATATCTGAGTGAAAACTAATAGCTTTAAAAGGCATATGAATACCATCGATTTCAGCTTTAGTTACAAGTTCGTTTAGATTTATAATAACATCATCTATCGAGATAACATTTTTAAGCTCTTTATAATATTTTAAAAATTTATTTTCTTTAAAAGATAGAGCTATAAAAGCACTATGCAAAAGATCTAGAAAAGTTTCTCCTTTAATTTCAAAAGCAATATCAGCTGTATGTGGAATTTCTTCAAAAGGTTTTATAAATTCTTTTTTCCAAAGATTTTTGTATTCACTATTGCCTAGAGATTCAAAAAGATTAAAACTTTTTACATAAAAAGCAAATGGCTCAAAACTTTTTTTCCACTCATCTATATTAAATTCATTTCTACAAACGGTAATGTGCGGCAAAAAATTATCTTTATTTTGTTTGATTTCAAAATTTTTATTTTTAAAAAAATCGAAAATATTTTTCTGAAATTTTTGAATTCTTTTTTCTTTGTCCATAAAGTTTGCTTTATATGCAATGAGCCGAGGATGATTTTTTGGTAAAAATAAAATTTCATCAAAAAAACCAACAGGCGCTGTTTTTAAATCTAAAAGAGGGATATTATTTAAAAAAAATTCAATATCTAAAATCTTATTTTCACCTAAAAATAAAAGAGTAATATGTCTATTATTTTCACTAATTACTTTTTTTTCATCAGGAGTTTGTAACCAATTAGAAAAAACTTCAAAGCCAAAAAAAACTCTTTTTGTATCTTTTTTCATTTTTTTAAAATTTTTTAAATTTTGTTTTTTCTAAAACCTAAAATGTTGTAGCTTCATATTATGCTTTTTGATAATTATTTTAAAAAAAAATCCCTAAAACCTTTAATTTCAAGAAGAAAAAAAAATAGTAGCTAAAAAACCCAAAACCCTATATCTAGTAATATTAGAAGCAATAAAACACTATATGTAGTGCTTCAGGACTCTAAATCTTGAAAGACTACTTTACATAAGAAACTTATAAGAGGAGAAAAAATCATGAATAAAAATAACCTAAAAAGCTTTGAAAAAATAATAAAAAGAAACGAAAGAATCGATGATTTTGACTCCGATAAAATTTATAGAGCTATACTAAAAGCTGGCAAAGCTACAAAAGAATTTGACGAGTCTATTGCAAAAACTCTAACAATTAGAGCGATTTCAATGGCAGAAAAAATGTTAACTCAAATTCCAACAGTTGAAGAAATGCAAGATATTGTTGAAGAGACTCTTTTATCATCTCCTTTTAAGTTAACTGCCAAAGCTTATATTATATATAGAGAACAACATTTTAAAATTAGAGAGATTGCAAATAAAGCTGGGGTTGATCTTATAGATCAATATTTAGAAAAGCTAGATTGGCAAGTTAAAGAAAACTCTAACATGAGTTTTTCTCTTCAAGGCCTTCATAACTATATTGCATCTGAGACAAATAAAATTTACTGGCTCAATAAAATTTATCCTCCTAATATTAGAAGAGCACATATTGAAGGCGCTTTTCATATTCATGATCTAGGAGTTTTAGCAGGATACTGTGTAGGCTGGGATTTAAAAGATTTACTCACTATCGGATTTAAAGGAGCTGCAGGAAAAATTCAAAGTGCACCACCAAAACATTTTAGATCGGCTCTAGGTCAGATCGTTAACTTTTTTTATACCCTTCAAGGTGAAGCAGCTGGCGCTCAAGCTTTTTCAAATATCGATACTCTTTTAGCTCCATACATTAGATATGATGATTTATCATATCCCCAAGTTAAACAAGCTATGCAAGAGTTTATTTTTAATATAAATGTTCCTACAAGAGTTGGGTTTCAAACACCTTTTACAAATGTTACCTTAGATCTGCAGGTATCTTCACTTTATAAAGATTCAAATGTTGTAATCGGTGGCAAAATGCAAAAAGAGACATATAAAGAGTTTCAAAAAGAAATGGATATGTTTAATAAAGCTTTTCTAGAGATTATGCAAAAAGGTGATGATAGAGGCCGAATTTTTACTTTTCCTATTCCAACATACAATATAACAAAAGATTTTAATTGGGATGATCCAAATTTAGATCTTCTTTGGAAGGTTACAGGGAAATATGGCATTCCATATTTTACGAATTTTATTAATTCTGATATGGATCCAGAAGATACAAGATCTATGTGTTGTAGATTAAGACTAGATACAAAACAGCTAAAAGCTAGAGGAGGCGGACTTTTTGGATCAAATCCTCTCACAGGATCAATTGGAGTTGTAACAATCAATTTAGCTAGAATTGGATATCTAGCAAACAATGAAAAAGAATTTATAAATCATTTAAGTGATCTTATGGATTTAGCAAAAGAAAGCTTAGAGATCAAACGTAAAATCATTGAAAATTTCACAGAAAAAGGTCTATACCCATATTCTAAATTCTATTTAAGAAAAATCAAACAACGCTTTGATAAGTATTGGACAAATCATTTCTCTACAATTGGTCTTATAGGAATGAATGAAGCCACTCTAAATCTTTTAGATACTTCAATTTCTACAGAGGAAGGAAAAAACTTTGCAATAAATGTTTTAGATTTTATGAGAGAAAAATTATCACTATATCAAGAAGAGACAAGTAGTAGTTATAACTTAGAAGCAACTCCTGCTGAAGGAACTTCTTATAGGCTCGCAAAAATCGATAAAAAGCGTTATCCAGATATTAAATGCGCAAATGAACCGCAATTAAAACAGGGCGCTAAACCATTTTATACAAACTCAACTCATTTACCTGTAAATTATACAGACGATCTTTTTGAAGCTTTTGATCATCAAGATGATCTTCAAAAAAGATATACAGGAGGAACTGTTTTACATGGATTTATTGGAGAAAAAATCGATGATCCTGACACTGTAAAAAATATTATTAGAAAAACTTTTGAAAAATATGAACTTCCTTATTTAACAATCACCCCAACTTTTAGTGTGTGTTCTGATCATGGTTATTTAAGTGGCGAGCATCAAAGCTGTCCAAAATGTTCAAAACCGTGTGAAATCTATTCTAGAGTTGTTGGCTATTACAGACCTGTAGACCAATGGAACGATGGAAAAAGATCAGAGTTTGATATTAGAAAAGAATATGAATCTCCCTCCGATAAAGATCTAAAAAAAGAGGTTTTGTGTTAATAGGAGGTTTGCAAAAATTTTCTTTAATTAATTATCCTAAAAAAGCTGCAGCCGTTATTTTTACACAAGGCTGCAGTTTTTTATGTCACTATTGTCACAATCCAGAACTTGTCATAAAAGATGAATTTAATACTCCTTTAAATGAAGAAGATATTTTTTCTTTTTTAGAAAAAAGACAAAATCAATTAGACGCTGTAGTTATCTCAGGCGGAGAGCCAACGCTACAAAACAATCTAATAGATTTTATTAAAAAAATAAAAAAATTAAATTTTTTAGTGAAACTAGATACAAACGGCATAAATCCAAATGTTATAAAAAATCTATTAGATCTAAAACTACTAGATTACATCGCTATGGATCTTAAAGCTCCTTTAGAAAAGTATCCAAAAGTTACAAATAAAGATTTTAGCTCTGAAGGGATTGAAGAGAGTATTAAAATAATAATATCTTCAAATATAGATTATGAGTTTAGATCAACCCTAGTTAAAAACTTACATGAAAAAGAAGATATTGAAAAAATGGCTTTATCTATAAAAAACGCTAAACTCTATATTTTGCAAAAGTTTGTATCTAAAGTTACTTTAAATCCAACTTATAGCAAGAAAAAAGCATTTTCAGATGAAGATATGTTAGATATGAAAAAATCAGCTCTAACACATGTAAAAAAATGTTTTATCAGATAAAGACTTAAACAAAAAATGAGAAGACGGAAAATATTTCACTTTCATATTTTTATTAGGTTTAATATTTCTTAGAGTCCTTCAGGATAAGACTGTTTTAAATTATGGCTCCGTGACTGCTCTCCGTCTAAGCTAACGCTATAGTCGGAACTTCTAGGGACAAGCCCAACCAGCCCGAGTCTTAGAATATTTATAGCTGCATTATGATCTCTGTTTTATCACAAGAGAGCATTCAGAACTTTCATGAGTGTGTACCGACAGCGATTTTTCTACTATATTTTTGCAATTTGAGCACTTCTAAGAGTCATTTTTGGATTCACAGCCAATACTTTTTTTTCGCTGAAATTATTCTAGGTGTTCGCGTATTACCGTGAGTATCTAAAAATTTGATTTGAAGTCCACTTTCAGTATCTTTCAAAGAAAGCCCACACCTTAAATAACTTGTAGCAAGGGTTTTCGTTCTACTCTCTTCTGCTATAAGTTCTGCTATCCCTCTTACCTTTCCTGTAAAACAAGAATTCAAAACAATTTGACTATCTTGAGAACCTTTTTTGAAGTGATAAAAGATATTTCTTATATTTTCTTTTAATAAAGAAAAATCTTCAGTAAAGCATATGCCTTCTGAGGATCCGTGCCCTGTTATTAAAAGAATATCCCATTTTAGTTGTTTCAATTTTTTTTTAATCTGTTCTTCACTTGTTGGATGCTTGATTTTCACTCTACCATAATATCTTTCTAAAGTTTTTACATAATCTATCCTTCTCATTATTGAAAAAGCTCCATTATGATCTTTTAAAGGATAAAACACTAAGGCTGCAGTATTTTGTTGCCTTTGTTCTTTTGTAGTTTCTTGAGCTAATTTTTTGATTAATTTATTTGCATATTTAGCGATGGTTTCTATCCTTGTAATGTCATCTGTAATTTCTATCCCCTCTTTTCGACTTAACAAATCCACAATTTCTATAGTCTCTTTTGTTATTGATAGTCGCGTTAAAGCTGTTTCGCCTTTTTTATTTCGAGCGTTTATAATTACTTTGTTTTTTAGTAAAATTTCAACGACCTCTTTATGCCCTTCGCTAGCAGCATAAATTAATGCTGTATTTCCATATTTATCTTGAGCGTCTATTAAGACATTAATATCGCTGATCATTTCTTGCAAAATAACTTGTAGAGCTTTTATATGATTTTTTTTTACTGTTGTAAAAAAAACTTTCGTAATAAAAGATGCGTCTAATCGTTTAAAATCATCAATGTTTTTTCGAATAAATTTTTCATGTTCATCATCAGTAAAATTAAGATTTTCATATGCTATTGATTCTTTATATTTTTGAAAACACCATTGAGCACCATATAGCAAAGGATCTCTAAAACTCGCACCAAAACCTGCTCCAATCGCACCAGCCATTAATTATCTCATTTTATTTTATTGCAATTAATAATTATACTATTATCATTGCATTTATTGCACGCCTTCAGTTCACGTGAACATTTACGGGGTTAATAATAGTTGAAATAAATATATACAAAAGTGTCTTGTTAGATAAATTAAAGATTAATCTAAGAAAGATTTATCCCTTCTTGCAAATAAGATTCTAATGTAATGATTTCACCTTTTATTTTTAATTCTTTTTCTGCTAAATTCAATGCCCTTTTTTCACGTGCAAAAGTTTTTTTATCGTCTGCATTCCAAACAACTTGAAAAAATTTTTGCTGACCTTTAGGTGTTTTAATAACAAAATCAATTTCATAACGCTCAGAGGTTAAATAATAATTAATTTTACAACCAAGTCGTCTTAAATCAAGATAGATAACATTTTCAAATAATTTCCCTAAATCTCCATCATAATTCAATGTAACAGCTCTTACAATGCCTGGATCAATAGCATATATCTTTTTAGGATTAGTTTGTGCTTTTCTAATGGATTTATCAAAAATAGGTACTGAAAAAGCAAGATAGGCATCTTCAATATAATCTGCATATTCATAAAGAATATCTTTACTGGTTTTATATCCTTTGCTTTTTAACTCATTATAAAATTTGTTTATAGTGAAAGGATTGCTTACGTTGTGGATCATTGATAGGATCATATATTTGACTAAAGAGGAATTTTTGATTTTATGTCTTTCAATAATATCTCTCAAAAGGACAATATCGATATATTCTTGTAAGATACGTTGTCTGACATCGGCATCATATTTATTTACTTCCGGAAACCCTCCTTCAGTTAGATAATTATGAAATGTTTTGGTTAAATGATCTTGAGTTTTTTTATCGAATAAACCTTTTTCAAAAGATATATTTTTTGCTTTCATGTATTCATGAAAACTATAAGGCCATATTTCTGTAGCTAAAGATCGTCCACGTAAACTTGTTGCAATTTCTTTACTCAAAAGTTTTGCTGAAGATCCTGTTAGAAAAATTTCTGTATTTTTACTATCATGAAAACGTCTAATTACAATAGGCCAATCTTCAACATTTTGGATTTCATCTAAAAAAAGATAACATTTATGATCATGATTTTCAGGATAAAGTGAATAAAATGCTTCAATTAATTTTGCTAATTTATTTCGATCTAGCGGTAAAAGTCGATCATCTTCAAAGTTTATATATAAAATCCTAGATAACGGTATTTTTTTATTATTTATCATATCAAGTATCTGCTGGTAGACAAAATAGGTCTTACCTGAACGCCTCATTCCTATAGCTACTTTTATTTTATCCTCAGCTTTTGGAAAAGAAAAATCTCTTGTTATTATTTTTTGTTTTATAAGATTTAAACGATCTAGAAATTCTCCTATAAGAATTTTAAGAATTTTTTGCTCATTCATATAAACCTTCCTTAATTTGAGGATAATATATTCACAATCTATCCTTCTTTTAATGATAGATTAGCTTATTTCCATCATTATTTCAAGGAAGAATGTTAAAATTTAAAGAAAAAATATTCGCATCTCATTAATTACCAATTATTTAAAATTAAATAAAATAAAAATTCATTGGTCTTAATTTTCATCTAAATTAATGCCCATTATGAAAAAAGCAGATGCTTAAATTAGTAAATCTTTATATATTAGTTGGATATAATTATAATTGATCTCAAAAGGTTAAAAATGTCAACAAAACCTAAGATTCTTGCCCCAGCAGGTTATTTCGATAGCATGCAAGCGGCTATTGATGCTAAAGCAGATGCTATCTATTTTGGTGTGAATACTCTTAATATGCGAAAACTTGGATCTCATAATTTTCAGATTGAAGATTTAAAAAAAATTTCAGATCTTTGTATAAAAAACTCTGTAGAATCATATCTTACAGTTAATTCAATTATCTACGATGATGAAATAGGTTTAATGCAAAAAATTTTAGATGAAGCTAAAAAAGCTAAGATTACAGCAATTATTGCTCATGATCTTGCAACTATTTTATATGCAAGAAAAATAGGACTAAAAATTCATATATCTACACAAGCAAACATCTCAAATATAGAAGCTATTAGATTCTACTCTCAGTTTTCTGATGTTATGGTGTTAGCTAGAGAGCTCAATCTTATGCAAATTGAAAATATTGTTAAAGCTATTGAAAAAGATAAAATTATAGGACCATCAAAAAATCTAGTTCAAATCGAAACTTTTGTACATGGAGCTTTATGCTCTTCAATCTCTGGTAAATGTTATATGTCACTTCATCAATATAACAAATCAGCAAATCGAGGAGAATGCTTGCAAGCTTGTAGAAGAAAATACAAAGTTATAGAAGAAGAAACAAATAAAGAGCTTTTACTAGATAATAACTACATTATGTCCTTAAAAGATTTATGCACTATAGCTCATATAGATAAGCTAATAAATGCAGGCATAAAAAATTTTAAAATTGAAGGAAGAGCAAGGTCTGCGGAATATGTCCATACAGTGACTAAATGTTATAAAGATGCTGTTGAGGCTGTAAATGATAAAACTTACACAAAAGATAAAATAGATCATTGGCTAGATGAACTAAAAAAAGTCTACAACCGAGGTTTTTGGCATGGAGGGTACTATTTAGGAAATGAGACAGATATTTGGAGCTCTTCTCATGGATCTCAAGCAATAGAGAAAAAAACATATATTGGAAAAGCAACTAACTTTTTTTCCAACTTAAAAGTAGGCGAGTTTTTACTCCACTCTCATCAAATTAAAATTGGTGATGAAGTTTTAATAATAGGCCCTACAACAGGCGCTTATAAAACAAAAGTAGAATCTCTGCATACCGATAAAAAAGTTAAAATAGCAATAAAAGGCGAAAAAGTAGCAATCAAACTAGATAAAAAAATTAGAAGAAATGATAAGCTCTATCTAATTGAAACCCTAAATTAATAAGTTATGTTAGACAAGCTTAGAGACCAAATAGATGAAATAGATGATCAGATAATACCTCTTTTAGAAAAGAGATTAAAATTAGCAAAAGAAATCAAAAAATATAAAAAAGAAATAACAAATTCAAATAGAGAACAAAAAATTTTAGATAAGATCAACTCAAAATATATAAAAGATATTTACAAAACTATTTTTAAAAATTCAAAAAAAATACAAAGGAATTTAGATGATATTTGAAGCTCTTATGCTCATTTGCTTTGGTGCAGCCTGGCCTTTTTCTGTTTATAAATCTTTTAAATCTAAATCCACAAAGGGAAAATCTATAGCTTTTTTATATGTGATTTTTATTGGATATTTAGCTGGGATTTTAAATAAGATTTATTATCGATATGATCTGGTGATTTATCTATATGTTTTTAATAGCTGTTTAGTTTTTTTAGATATCCTTTTATATCACAGAAATAAAAAGTTATCTAACAATGCATCTTAATGTTTCCAAAAGACTGATTTCAAAGCAAATCCAATTGTAATAGTTTTAAATAATATCTAAACAATCTCTTACTGGATCGTGCAGCGGCTGTCATTATTTTCATCTGAATCTTCAGGCTCGTTACCAGCACTTTCTTCTAAAGCTCTTTTTAAAGCAGCGTCTTCAGACATCTCTCCATTTCCTTGATAAGTATTTGGTCTCTTACTCGAAGAGGATGATGATGACACTAATGCTGCTACAGGCGATGATGATGATGATGAAATATGAGAAACTTGTCTTGTAGTTAAGGGGAGAGACACAGTATTTGCCATATTTGTTTCCATAATTAATGTAATAAAATGCGCAGCTTTTCGAACAATAACAAACTCTGGATTTGTATTTGTTTCAATACCAGATATAAAAATATATTTATCCTGCTTCTCACTTAAACCTATGCAATGTCCTGTAATCTCAAAAAACTCAGATAACGCGTGCACACATGCACCTTCAATTTCTGTTCCGTCTTCAATTGGTGCCATTTCATTGGCGATAAATTCCTCATAACCTAATTTACTTTGAACTAATTCATTTGCAATATGTCTAATAAGCCGTGATAATGTGTTTATTAAATCTACATCGGCTAAAGCTTCTTCTAAAGAGGTTTTTTTTTCTGTTAAATCAAAAAAAATACATGGGAGACATCCCTCTATATATAAATCTTGAACGGTTTTAGATAATTCCTCTATTTTCCCTGCCAATTTCTGTAAATAACTAAAATTACCGTTCAATTTATTGCAAAGTATCGTTACAAAAGATGTAGTTAAACAATTTCCATTACCTGCTATTGTATGTACTCGTGCTTGTCCAAAGGTGCTTTCAATTAGCTCCAATTGTTGTTTTTGATGTATGTTTCCGCTATATAAAGGACTTTCTAACCCAACCTCTTGAAAATATTCTTGCATTGATATTGCTTTTCCAACTAGTTGAGCTCCTTGTTCTGCAAAAGACAGAGCATCTTTAAGATCTAATCTAGAAATCTCCTCAGGAGTCAAGACAGCTCCTGTTCCAAACCCTAAACTAGCTGAACTCATTTTCTTCTCCTTTTTTAGGATATTTATACAAATATTATATACAATAAAACAATAAATTTCTATATTAATTTATTAAATTCAAAAATTTATAATTAGTTTTATATAATACCCTGAATATCGCTGCTTTACAAAAAGTTATCTGATTATAAATAGCATAAAGACATATAATTAAAATTTATATTATGTGTATTTTAAAAAAACTACTTGTCGTTTAAAAAATCTTCTATAGACAAAATAGCTTTATTGAACTGCTTATCTATAAATGCATGAGCTCCATTTTTGAATCTAACAGCTCTTGCATTTGGCATTAAATTTATAAAATATTCATAAGATTCTGGATGAATTATCCTATCTTTTTTTCCAATTAATATAAGCGTTTTTGTTTGAATTTTAGGTAGAATGTCATCTAAAGCTTTTGTAGTAGTTAGCATCTCTTTAAAAGCTCTTTTAAAAAAGAAGTAATTTTTAATCATTTGAGTTAGAGCATATTTTTTAAAATAGGAGCTTAAAGCTAGAGGTTTTCCAGTGATAAAAATTGCCATCTCATCAAACTCCTCTAAATTTTTAGGAAAAAGCACATTTTTGCCTTTTTCTAATAAAACTTGAAGATCACTTTTCTTGGCTTGCTCAATACCAAGTGGATTAATTAAGATCAGACTTTTTACTTTATCGGGATTATTGTAAGCATAAATAGTTGCAATTCCCCCTCCCATAGAAGTCCCGACTAGATGAAAATCTTTAAGTTTTTTCTCTTCTATAAAACTCTCCAAGGATGCAGCTAAAGCTTGAAGATTATATTTTTGATTTTCAGGTCTTGAGCTATTTCCATGCCCTGGAAGATCCATTGCTATAATTTTATATTTACTATGAAATCTTTTAAAGTATGGCATCCAATAGCTTTTTGTAGATTGAAAACCGTGAACAAAAACTATTGGTTCTCCTTCTTTCCCTTCTACATATTCTAAAGTACTCATATCAAAATTTATATTTTTTACTTCTAAATTTAGATCTTTAAAAGCTTTCGCAGAATAATATTTAGATAAAAAGTGAGGAAGGATTACATATCCGGCAAAAAATAAAATAATAAGACTTACAAAAATATAGATTGTTTTTTTCTTCATCTTATTTTTTACATCCTTTTCTTTACTTTTGAAATTTTTTCTTTTTTTGTCAAATTTTTACCTTTTTATTCAACCAACATCATCTTGCAATATCTTAAATATTGCTCCACTAGTATATATTGGTTATCTCGAGTATAATGAATAATTAAAAAAAATTGAATTAAAAGATGAAAAAACTTTTAAAGTTTAATGAATATCTCAGAAATTTGTATGGATGCAAAGTTTTTAAGGTATCTATAGATGCTAACTTTACTTGTCCAAACAGAGATGGAACTAAATCAAAATTAGGATGCATATATTGTGACCCATATGGTTCATCTTCTAGAGTTCATAAAAAAAACACCCCTATAAAAGAGCAACTTTTAAAAAATATTGAATTTAGAAAAACTAGATATAAAGCAAAAAAATTCATAGCTTACTTTCAATCTTTTTCCAACACTTATGCAAGTTTAGATAAGCTAAAATTGTTATATGATGAAGCTATCTATTCACATATAGATATTGTTGGTCTTTCTATATCGACAAGATCCGATTGTATAGACGAAGAAAAAGTTAAATTAATTGCATCTTATAGGAAATTTCTGCCTTTTGTATCAATTGAGTTAGGCCTTCAAAGTATGCACGATAAAACTCTATCTCTAATAAATAGAAAAGAGACTCTAAAAGATTTTATAAAAGCATATGAACTTATAAAAAAATATAATCTTCATCTATGTGTGCATGTTATTTTAGGACTTCCCGGTGAGACTAAAGAAGATATGCTAAAAACAGCTTCATTTTTAGCTAAATTAAAAATAGATGGAATAAAACTCCATCTTTTAATCGCTTTAAAAAACACTGTTTTAGAAAAAATGTATCTAGAAGGAAAATTCAAACCACTTACATATGATGAGTATGTAGATATTTCCAAAAGTTTTATAAGTAAGCTTGATAATAACTGTATTATTCATAAGCTAGCTGGAAGTGGATATCCTAAAGACATTTTAGCCCCACGTTGGATTTATGAAAAAAAACTTCAAGTGATCGAAGATATAAATTGCTAGATCTTTAAATACCTCTCTTTAAAAGAGAATATAAAAATATTTTTGACCTTGAAAAAATCTTTTTTTTCGTAAAATGTTTTAGCATTCAATAATTAGTCGAGCCTGAAGAACTACTCAGGCAACCATAGTCATTTGAGTTATTAAAGATTTCGAATTATAAAGCTTTTGATATTGATAGAAAATTTGAACAAAAAGAAGCCTTAGCTTCCTCA
>SDBT01012183.1_pt1 | contig 13818 bp, 4 predicted proteins | sample 2277101 | NCBI WGS metagenome assembly SDBT01 (sample SAMN10404973, study PRJNA504765) | marine sediment metagenome | isolation source: marine sediment core GS10_PC15, 103 cmbsf | place: Arctic Ocean: Southern Knipovich Ridge | collected 2010
GCTATAGAGATACCTTCGTCGTACATGATGTCAAACTCAATTGTTTTAAACGGCGGCGCTACTTTATTCTTTACGATTTTACATTTTACACGATTACCGATGACTTCCTCGCCCTTTTTAATTTGTGCAGCACGTCGTACTTCAATGCGGACAGAAGAGTAAAACTTCAGCGCCATGCCCCCGGTCGTTGTTTCCGGATTGCCAAAAAAGACGCCGATCTTTATCCTGGTCTGATTGATGAATACGACAATAGTGCGCGTTTTACTAACGATCCCTGCAAGCTTCCGCAGCGCCTGGCTCATAAGACGGGCCTGTAGTCCCATATGGCTGTCACCCATATCACCCTCAATTTCTGCCTTGGGTACGAGGGCTGCCACTGAATCGATTACCACGACATCGACGCCGTTTGAGCGTACAAGCGTTTCGGTAATTTCTAACGCCTGTTCACCCGTATCCGGCTGTGATATAAACAGCTCGTCGATGTTGACGCCGATCTTCGCAGCGTATACGGGATCAAGAGCGTGCTCAGCATCAACGAATGCTGCCGTGCCTCCAAGTTTCTGTACAGATGCGACAATATGCTGTGCGAGTGTTGTCTTGCCGGATGCTTCCGGTCCGTAAATTTCTATAATTCTTCCCCGGGGAACACCGCCGACTCCGAGTGCGAGATCCAGTGATAAGCAACCGGTCGGGACCGTATCAATATCCATTTTTCGAGCTTCACCAAATCTCATTATCGACCCGTCTCCAAAACGATCCTTTATCTGTGCTATCGCCTCTGCAGCTGCTTTGGCCTTGCTGCTGTCAGCCATGGAAGGTTTTTTGTCAGTCTGCTTGGCCATAATTGTATATTTTACTATTTAATTAGCGTATTAGTTATTCTACTCGATTTTTTCAATATTGTACACTACATGACGCTCAACCAGAATTTCCTTACTTCTCTTTTTTGTAGCTGAGATAATAATTTTATTTACACCCAATACAAGATCAACCCTCACCGAAAATGATCCGTCTATGCTTAGTATCACCGGCTCACCATTGATGGTAAGTTGTGATTCAGGTTCTGTGAGTCCAGTAACCTCAACGGAGCCACCAGTGACCGTAGAAAAATCGGCCGGATTATTCACGATAAGATCCGGCGGAGAAAAAATCCCGACGACTTCAAATACGAGGTAGGTAAGCAGTGCTCCAATTATTAATCCGATGATGATGTTTCTGACTAACTTCGGCGTAACGAATGATTTTGGCATAGAACGTTTTGGCGTAAAAAAATTCGAACGGTATTTCTTCTTCAGAACTTTTTTCTCCTGCTGTGTATACAGGTTGAGTACGAAATCACTTGATACTTTCAGAAACGTCGCATACTTTTTTAAGAAGCTCTCAATATACACGGGACCGGGCAGTCTCGCGTAATCACCTTCCTCAAGAGCAGCGAGATAATTCTCCTGTATCTGAGTACTCACTGATGCTTCTTGTAAGCTCAGTCCCGACTCCTCTCTAACTTTTTTTAGGCGTTCACCGAGCGTCTTTGATCGTTGAATCGCCTTCTTGCTAAAATCATTCATAAAGACTACCGCTGCGAATCTTCCTCTTCCTCATCATTCTCTGTTTCATCGCCATCTTCTTCCTCTTCACTTTCCTCATAGCTTTCTTCTTCTTCCTCTTCCTGGTCCGCTTCTTCTATTTCCTCAAACGCATCATTACTACTTTTAAGAATTTCACGCGGTTTTGCGCCGTCACCAGGTCCAATTACTCCCTGTTCTTCAAGGATATCAAGTAACCGTGCGGCGCGTGCATAGCCGATACGCAGCCTGCGTTGTAAATATGATGCTGATGCTTTGCCGGCCTTTATGACAATATCCTGAGCTTGCCCGAGAAGTTCATCATCACCGAGATCCTCAAAACTACCAACAAGTGTACGGTCAACCACTTTCTCAGTAACCTCTTCGCGATATTCAGGCTGTGCCTGCTCTTTAAGGTAATCAGTGACTCTGCTTATTTCCTGATCAGTGACGTATGCACCCTGCAGACGCTTTGGCTTAGAAAGCTGTGAAGAAATATAGAGCATATCCCCTCTGCCAAGCAACTTTTCAGCTCCGGATGAATCAAGAATTGTCCTCGAATCAACGACCGACGCAACAGAACAGGCGATCCTAGCAGTAATATTCGCTTTAATTAAACCGGTAATAATATCAACGGATGGACGCTGCGTAGCAAGTATCAAATGTATACCGACAGCACGTGCCATCTGAGCGAGCCGTACTATTGCTGCCTCAACCTCATTAGCGGCAACTGACATGAGGTCAGCGAGCTCATCTATAGCGAGAACCAAATACGGCATTGTGTTGCCGTTGTCACGGTTGTATGAATGGATATTCCGGTGGCCGGTTTTGGAAAGAAGTTGAAAGCGTCTGTCCATTTCAGAGACGACCCAGCGCAGTGCATTAATAGTCTTGTTAACCTCATTAATGACCGGCGTGATAAGGTGGGGAATACCATTATATACCGTCATCTCAACGCGTTTCGGATCGACGAGAATCAATTTTAGTTCATCAGGCGAGTTTTGGTATAAAAGATTCAAGAGAATAGAATTCAGACAGACTGATTTACCAGAGCCGGTTGCTCCTGCTATAAGCATATGCGGCATTGGACCAATGTCCGCGAGCCATACATGTCCCGCTACATCACGGCCAAGACCGACCGTCAGCTTTGACTTGCGTTTTTTAAACTCATTGCTTGTCATGATATCCTTGAGTTTCACGACGGCCACTGCCTCATTAGGGACTTCGATTCCCACAAGTGATTTACCGGGGATTGGCGCTTCAATACGTATCGGATGCGCTGCAAGCGCGAGGGCGAGATCGTTTCCAAGCGCAGTGATCTGTGAAAGCTTCACTCCTTCAGACGGCTTCAGCGTATACTGTGTTACCGTCGGGCCTACTTTAGAGTCACCCATTTCAACATCAATTCCAAAATTATGGAGTGTATGATAAATTTTTTCTTTATTCGCCTCTATATCACCACTTGTCGGTTTTTCCTTACTCGACTCAAGCAGGTCAATTGGTATCTCAATTTTTTTAAATTTCTTTTTTTCTTCAGTAAACATTTCCTGCTGCTCCTTTGATTCTGCATGGACACCTGAATCGTCGTCTTCTGATGAGGCCTGACCTTTGACCTCACGGACGCCAAAAGAGACCTCATCTGACTCATCATCTTCATTTACTTCGTCTTCTTCATCATCATCCACATTATCCTGTCCGGAATCCATATTATCTTTTAACCGATCAGTAAAATCACCAAAGCGCTGTGACAAACGACGAAAAATATTTCCGCTTTTGTAAACACGGGTTAGTGAGATATCAAATAAAATGAGTATCGATACGAGTAATAGCGCCACAAGAACCACTCCTCCGGCCCATGGTCCCATCATTTTTTGCAGCGGGTACGATAACGCAAGGCCTGTGTACCCCCCACCGCGTCCTTCTGCAAAATGTTTCGTTGCTTCATCAAACGGGATAAAAAAGAGATGCAGTAATCCAGAATAGCTCAGCACAACAAAAACGAGTCCTATATAATTGAGTGGCCGCAGCTGATATCTTCCAGGACGTATCAGTATATATCCAAATAATACCAGCAGTACGGGAACTGTAACCTTCCCCCAGCCAAACATATAAGTAAGTGCTGTATCAATTCTTTCGCCGAGACCGCCGGCCCAGCCGAAAAAACTAAAAATTGAGAGTACCGCAAGCGTAAAAATAGATACAATCACGATTCCATTTTTTGTCTCAGATTTTAATAACGGATCCCGGCCTTCATCTTCCTCCACGTCTCGTGACTCTTTCTTTGCTTCTCGTTTATATCGTTTGAGATATGCTTTCTTCTGCTTTCTTGCCATACACTAGCTTATTGTAAATAATATGCTTATCAATTTTACCATCTTTTACCCGCCCGAGCAATCCAAAACATCCTTTATATACCATGTATAGGAAAGGTTTATTCCGGCTATTTCGATTATAAACTACTCATGCTTAAAGCCGGTGCCGGCAGGGATCAGTTTCCCGATTATGACGTTTTCTTTTAACCCTCGTAGACGATCAATTTTGCCTGAAACCGCTGCATCAATAAGTACACGTGCTGTTTCTTGGAATGACGCAGCTGATAGGAAGCTGTCAATCGACAGGGATGCTTTAGTAATTCCCAGGAGTAATTGATCACCAACAGCTTTTTTGCCCGACTTCTTTTTAATCTCTTCATTGGCCTCAATGAATTGGGTCCGCTCAATTATTTCTCCCGACAAAAAGCTCGTGTCACCCGGTTCATTGATATATATCCTCGAGAACATCTGTCGAATTATTATCTCAATATGCTTATCACTTAATTTCTGTCCTTGCGATGAATAGATATACTGAATCTCTTTGATGACATACTTCTCAACGGCCGCCTGACCTGAGAGGTAAAAAAGCTGGTGCAAATCAAGACTACCGTCTGTCAGCTGATCACCTTTATTTACGAGATCACCTTCTTTTATCCAGATCATCTGGCCTGGGAGAACCATAAATTCTTTCTGTTTCTCCACTTCGGACGTGATTATAACCTTATTATCCGCCAATTTAAGAGAGCCGGTTGCTATTGCTTTTGTTTCATTGTCACCTGATTTGAAAAGTGCTTGCCCTTCTTTAACCTTATCCCCATCTTTTACAAGAATCTTGATGTCTTTCTTCTTCGGAATCTTTTGTTCAATCTCTTCAATTGCCTTGTATGTTACTGTAATTTGTTTGGATCCTTTTTCTTCCTCAGTAATAGAAGCAATGCCGGTTACGCCGGTTACCAACGCCGGTCGTTTTATCGGTCGCGCTTCAAAAAGCTCCTCAACACGTGGTAACCCCTGGGTAATGTCATGACCAGCAACACCACCAGTGTGAAACGTTCTCATCGTCAGCTGCGTGCCAGGCTCACCAATACTTTGGGCGGCTATGATACCTACTGATGTCCCATGTTTAACTGGTTTATTAAAGCCCAAATCATAACCATAACAAGCTTGACATAAACCCCATTTTGCCTTACAGCGTAATATTGATCGAATTAATAACTCTTTAAGTTTTAATTTCTCGATCTTGGGCAACGTGACTTCAGTAATTATTTCACCGGCCTTCACAATAACCTTTTTTGTTTTCGGGTTCACAATATCGCCAACGGTGGCTCTCCCCATAATTCGGCTTTCAAAAGTATCTCCCATCTCTTCGCTCTCTTCTCTCGTGATGAGAAAACCTTCCTTTGTTCCGCAATCGTCTTCATTGATAATAACATCCTGTGATACATCAACAAGACGCCGTGTAAGATATCCCGCGTTTGCTGTTCGAAGAGCAGTATCTGATAAGCCTTTTCGGGCACCATGTGTAGAAATGAAATATTCCAGCACATCAAATCCTTCTTTGAAGCTTCCTCTGACAGGCAGCTCAATCGTCTCACCTGCCGGATTCGTTACCAGCCCCTTCATACCCATCATCTGGGTAGTTTGTCCCCATGAGCCACGGGCACCGGATTCAATCATAGCATACACTGATCCGTATGGATCGAGAGCCTCACGACATACTTTTTGGATACTTGATTTCGCCTGTGCCCAAATTTCAATTACTTTGATGTGGCGCTCGTCATTCGTAAGCAATCCCTGGTCATAATGCGAATGAACTTCTTCAACCTGCTTATCCGCCTCTTCGATGATTGGATATTTTTCCTTCGGAGTTACAAGATCTCCCATGCCCCAACTAATGCCAGAAAACGTTAAATACTTCATTGAAAGATTCTTTATCTTATCAAGTAATTCAACGACTACTTCGCGGTCAAACTGGTAGAGGCATGAACTAATAAGCTGAGATAACGATTTCCGATCAATAACTTCATTGAGAAACCCTAGTTCTTTTGGCAGTATACTATTAAAAATGATTCTTCCTGCAGAGGTATGCACCAGCCCTTCAGGCTTTTTTACAACGATTTCTTCCTGAATATGAATTGAACGTACCTGATATGCAGTCAGTGCTTCATCAACAGAACTTAAATAGCGTAATGATTCTTTTTTAATCGGCTTCATCGATGTAAGGTAGTAACAGCCGAGCACAATATCCTGACTCGGAGAAACGACTGGGGCACCGGTTGACGGCTTCAGCAGATTGTTGACTGACGCAATAATATCTTTGGCTTCTTTCTTAGCATTTTCAGTGAGTGGCAGATGAACAGCCATCTGGTCGCCGTCAAAGTCAGCGTTGAATGCCGCACATACTAACGGGTGTATCTGAATAGCTTTACCTTCAATCAATACCGGACGAAATGCCTGAATACCGAGGCGATGCAGCGTTGGAGCGCGATTGAGCAGTACGTATGCATCTTTTGTCACTTCCTCAAGAATATCCCATACTTCAGGTCGACCGCCTTCTATAAATCTGCCTGCACTGCGTACATTATGAACGAATTCCTGCTTGATTAATTTACTGATGATAAATGGCTTAAATAATTCTAATGCCATTCTCTTCGGCAACCCGCACTGGTTCATCTTTAGATGCGGACCAACGACAATTACTGAACGACCGGAATAATCAACACGCTTACCAAGTAAATTCTGCCTAAAACGACCCTGCTTCCCTTTTAGTATGTCAGCGATCGACTTCAACATACGTTTTTGGCCGGTTGAAGCGGTAACGGTTTTTCCATGCCGCGCATTATTATCAATAAGTGCATCAACTGCTTCCTGCAGCATGCGTTTTTCGTTTCGCTGAATAACCTCGGGCGCATTGAGCACAATTAAACGTTTCAAACGGTTATTTCGGTTAATAACACGGCGGTACAGATCATTTAAGTCAGAGGCTGCAAATCTGCCGCCATCAAGCTGGACCATCGGACGCAAGTCAGGCGGAATAACCGGAACAACGGTGAGAATCATTGATTCCGGATTAATCTTATTGATTTTCAAATTTTTACACAATTTCAATCGGCGAACTGCCCGTCGCTTCTTACTCTCCGGAGAATCTTCAATCTCTTCTTCAAGTCGCTTGATTGCAGCTGTAAGGTCAACCGCTTTGAGCAAATCATAAATAGCTTCGGCGCCGATACTTGCTTCGAATACATGCCCATACTTCAATGAAAGGTCACGATACATCTGCTCCGAGATTATTTGCAGCGGCTTCATTCCTTTAAGCTCCTTTTTTGCCGAATCAACCGCTTCGCTCAAATCTTTCAGTTTTTCATCACGTAATTCAGAATTGGCAATCAACTCTGCTTTAAGTTCCTTTGCAAGACGCTCCTTCTTTACGTCTTTTATTGATTTCTCTATTTCTTCAGCACTTCGCTGCTTGATATCACCCGCAATCCTGGCAAATTCTGCTTCAATGGACTTCTTCTTTGCCTGATACTCAACATCAATCTGCTGAAGCGTCTCTTCTCTCAAGCCGTCATCAACGGCGGTAATAATATAATTTGCAAAATAAATAACTTTTTCCAATTCCATAATGGAAAGGTCAAGCACAAGGCCTATCTTTGATGGTACGCCGCGTAAAAACCAAATATGGGAAACCGGTGCTGCCAGTTTGACGTGACCCATGCGCTCGCGACGAACAACGCTTCTTGTCACCTCAACGCCGCACTTATCACAAATGATTCCTTTATATCGCACCTTCTTATACTTGCCGCAATAACACTCCCAGTCTTTTGTCGGACCAAAAATCTTTTCACAGAATAATCCGTCCTTTTCCGGCTTTTGTGTCCGGTAATTAATAGTTTCCGGCTTGAGCACCTCGCCATTCGACCATGCCAATATATCTTCGGGTGAAGCGAGCTTCAGCCGAATCGCTTTGAATTCCAGAGCTTTTTGTGCGTGATCTATTGGCATAATATTATCTTTTTGCTTCCTGAGCTTTTGCTTCTCTATTAATTTCCCTTTGGGATTCTTTGCCGTCGTTAAACTGTTGAGCCGCTTTTACTCCGTCTTTATCGACAAGCTCAACATCTAGACAGAGACCTTTGAGTTCTCGTACAAGTACATTAAATGATTCTGGTATATTGAGTTTTTCGATCGGCTCTCCCTTAATAATTGCTTCATATGCTTTTGAACGTCCCGGAACGTCATCAGATTTGATAGTCAGCATTTCCTGCAGGGTATACGCCGCGCCGTATGCCTCAAGCGCCCACACTTCCATCTCACCAAAACGCTGGCCGCCAAATTGGGCTTTACCGCCGAGCGGCTGCTGTGTGACAAGTGAATATGGGCCAATCGACCGCATATGAATTTTATCTTCAACCATGTGATTCAGCTTCAGCATATACATTTGGCCAACTGTTACCTTCTGATCAAATGACTCGCCGGTTCTGCCGTCAAAGAGCTGAATTTTCCCGTCTTCTGGGTAACCCGCGCGTTTAAGTTCAGACCGAATCGTCTTCTCCGGAACACCATTCAGCGGCGGGCTCGCAACTTTATAACCGAGCGCTTTTGCCGCCATACCGAGATGTGTTTCTAAAATCTGTCCAATATTCATACGTGATGCAACGCCAAGCGGATTGAGTATAATATCAACAGGCGTACCATCAGCAAGATACGGCATATCTTCTGTTGCAACTATTCGTGAAATAACACCTTTATTACCATGCCGGCCTGCCATCTTATCACCCACCTGGATCTTACGTAACTGCGCTACGGAAACCTGAATCGTTTTTGTAATCCCCGACGGCAGCTTATCACCCTGTTCACGCGAAAATATTTTAATATCAACAACCTTGCCGTGCTCACCATGTTCAAGATACAGCGAGCTGTCTTTTACGTCTTTTGCTTTTTCTCCGAAAATTGCTCGGAGTAATTTTTCCTCAGCTGATAATTCGGTCTCACCTTTCGGTGTAATTTTTCCGACCATGATATCACCTGACGAAACCTCTGCGCCGATACGTACGACTCCTTCCTCATCAAGATCTTTTAATTTCTCCTCACCAATATTTGGAATATCCCGGGTAATTACCTCTGGTCCAAGTTTTGTGTCACGGACATCGACGGAATACTCTTCTATATGTATTGAGGTGTATCGGTCAGCATATACAAGCCTGTCAGATACGAGTATTGCATCTTCATAGTTGCCGCCTTCCCATGACATGAATGCTACTAGTATATTCTGTCCAAGTGCAAGTTCTCCTCCGTCCGTTGCGGTACCATCGGCCATCATATCACCCTTCTTAAGCTCTTGCCCATTATCTATCCTCGGATGCTGATTGATACAGGTCGATGCATTAGACCGAACAAATTTTTTGAGCAAGTACGATCGAACCTTGCCTCCTTTTTCTAATACTTGGATTTCATCACTATCTACCTTGATTACCTTGCCATCCGCTTCCGCAATCACCACCTGGCCAGAATCAAGAGCTGCTTTGCCTTCAATGCCGGTTCCAACGAGTGGAGCATCAGGAATAATACACGGAACTGCCTGACGTTGCATATTTGATCCCATCAAAGCACGAACCGCGTCATCATGCTCAAGAAATGGAATCAATGACGTCGTTACACTGATGATCTGATATGGAGCAACATCCATGTAATCAATTTTCCAAGAAGCCGCTGAAGTTGGTTCGCCACGTAACCTTACTTCTGCTTTTTCATCTACAAAAAAGCCATTTTCATCAATTGGTGTTGTAGCGGCTGTTGTCACACACTTCTCTTCAACAAATGCATCAAGAAATAGTATTTCATTTGTAACGCGCGGTTTAATCGGAATAGTCTTTAAATCTGCTCCCTCAAGTTTCTGTGCAATTTCTTTAGTAATTTCTTCACCTGACCGTACAACGACCGAACCACTGGTATCTTTAATATCCCCGCGTGCAATTTCACCGGTTGTAACTGACGCCTTATTCTCAATATCATGAATCACTTTTCTATACGGGGTCTCAATAAAACCGAACTCATTTATCCGTGCATAGCAGGATAAGTGGCCGACGAGGCCAATATTCGGGCCTTCCGGAGTTGCAATAGGGCAAATCCTGCCGTAGTGAGTACGATGCACATCACGGACGTCAAACCCGGCGCGCTCTCGCGAGAGGCCTCCCGGACCCATCGCGGATAATCTGCGTTTATGCTCCAGTTCGGCGAGTGGATTTGTCTGATCCATAAACTGCGAGAGCTGTGATGACATGAAAAATTCTTTGATTGAACCAATTATTGGCCGGGCATTGATCAGCTGGTTCGGAGTCAGCGTATTAATGTCGAGCGTGCTCATCCTGTCCTTAACAATACGTTCCATCCGAGCAAGACCGACGCGGAATTTATTCTGTACAAGTTCACCGATTGCTCTGACACGGCGGTTACCGAGATGATCAATATCATCCGCTTCCTCCTGGGTATTTGACAACCGAATAACTTCTTTAATGATGGACATCAGATCTTCACGCTGCAAAACACGGTATTCCTTATCGTTTGGAAATCTAAAATCAAACCGCTGGTTCAGTTTATAACGGCCAACGCGCCCAAAGTCATATCGGTCAAAACTGAAAAACATCTTATAAATGAGGTCGCGTGCATTATCAACCGTTGCAAGATCGCCCGGCCGTATTCGTTTATACACTTCCCGTAACCCCTCAGCTTCATTCCGAGAAGTATCCTTTGCAATCGTTGCTTCAATAAATCGGTTATCAGGATGGGTATCAACATCTCTGAACAAATTTGTTATCTCCTCGTCAGATCCGTAGCCAAATGCACGCAATAGTGCAGATACCGGAACTTTTCGCTTCCGGTCGATCTTAACTGAAATTACATTATTGGCATCAGTTTCCAATTCAAGCCATGCGCCGCGATTTGGAATTATCTTCGCGCCGTAGTGTCTGCGTCCTTTGATAATTTCTGATGTAAAAAAGACACCAGCTGAACGAATCAGCTGGCTGACGACTACACGTTCAATACCATTAATTACGAACGTGCCGCGATCTGTCATAAGCGGAAAATCTCCAAGATAAATTTCCTGCTCTTTAATTTCACCTGTCTTTTTATTGACGAGCTTCGTTTCGACACGCAGTGGCGATTCATAAGTAACATTTTTTTCTTTTGCCATCCGCTCATCGAAACGGGGTTCGTCAAGATAATAATTTAAAAAGTACAGCTCAAGATCACGTCCAATAAAATCCTTAATTGGAGACACTTCATCAAAGAGCTCACGCAGCCCTTCTTTCAAGAGCCAATTATATGATGCGCGCTGAACATCAATTAAATCAGGCAAATCTGCTGTTGCCCGAATTTGGGAAAAACGCATCCTATCTTCAGCTCTCGCAATAGCGGTTGAAGTTGACATAAAATAACCCCTTTCCCTCACACGAGAGTGCAAAGTAAAGAGTAATCTTATTTAGTTAATTTATTGTTGTTGTATTCAACGTCATGCAATGTGTTTTCGACGTCTTCCTCTAGTGAGGAATATGTGATTTCGAGTGTAACAGAGTATAAATAAGATGTCAAGTTTTTTATATTAATCATGCCCCTTTTACTATAATTAGCTAAGGTTAGGGATTAATTATTATTCATTACATTTACTTAAATAATGGATAATCACAGATTATCCACAGTTTTGATCTATAATAATGCTTTTTTACCATTTATACGTTATTCCGCTGATTTTTACCTTCACGCAATCATGTATATTTCCCATGGCTAATGCTCATTAATATAATGCTGCATTAGTTCACGGCCACGTGCAAATTCTTGCAGGAGTTTTTGTTCCTGCTCTTCATTAAAAATAAAATACTTATCGTACAGTTCACGCTGGTAGCCAAGTAATAGATTTAAATTCTCAAACGGATTGAAAAGGCCATAGTATTCAAAATCAGTAAATTCAAGTACCGGTAAATCATCAGTATGCCGCGGCACTCCCTGACTTAGTTTTTGTACATCCTGTTCGCCAAGTAGTAACATAGCGCCAAATTCATACTCATTATAAATTCCTATGCTCTCTAAATCAGCTGCGGCTTGTACCATTCTGTCTCCCAAAACGCTTACATCTATACGTAATGTATCAGGCGTACCAATAAGTATTAAAAATCCCGGCTGCTCTTTATGATACATCCATGCGGTTGTATGAGGATAGACTGAACTGAAACTGGCGATAAGCGTTCGCAAATCAGTGAATGACAAACCGCTTAATGGAGTCCAGGCAGCTGCTATCCCGTCAGGTGTCAGCTTATCCTTCATTACACGAAAATATTCCTCGGTGTAGAGATATGGATTACTCTTATATTTAAGGCCTGTTACGTCGGTGACGATGGCATCGAACGTATTATCAATGTTTTTTAGATAGCTACGGGCATCATCGACAATAATGTGAAGTGACGGATCCGTCTCAATTCCATGATTCAATTCCCTAAACTGCTTACTCGCTTCGAGTACCCGTTCCTCAATCTCCAGCGCATACACTTCTACGCCATAGAGAAGCATGCTATAGCTCGTACCGCCAGAACCATATCCAACGGTCAGTGCATTATTTGGCTCGGGAATCATGAGAAGAGGTAAATGTGCCAGTAGCTTTGAGTCAATCACACCTTCGGGATAGGTGCCGGCTACCGTCTGACTATCAATATTGAGCCGCTTGAGCGTAGTACCGCCACTGGGGTATTCAAACACCGTAACGGTGCCGGTCAGTCCTTCAGCATAGTATAATTCTGTATCTCCTTCTCCGGAACGGTAAAACGTATTACCGCTCGCTACCAACAGTACTGCTGAAATAACCGCTGACAGCATTAACAAGGCAGCAGGTATGCCTCGACGGGTAATTTTTTTGATAATAAGATATGCAGCTATACCCAAAGGTAATACGATCAGAATGACTGCCGTATTTCTTATCCCGAGGAAAGGGATACATATAAATCCAACCGTTAAGCTGCCGGCTACGGTGCCAAGAGAATTTATCAGATAGACTAATCCAATTTTTTTTCCAATTATATCTTTTGTACCTGCATACAACCTCGTCCCCAATGGAAAGAGCGCCCCCATCAATAACGCAAGGATCAATGCGGAGCCGAAACCGATCCATAGCTCGGCGGTCAGGCGCTGGTACGAGTCAAGTGATAATATGTCTGTACTGTACAATGTGCTGAAAATAAATATAAAACCAGCTCCGATCATTCCAATGATGGCTGAATACGCGGCGAAGTGCTGAAATGGTTTTTTGATCCGATCAATAACTCGGGACATATATACGCTGCCGAGCGTGAAACCGAGTAAAAAACCGCCCACAACAGCAGTGAAAGAAAGTGTGGTGCCATGGCCAAAATTAGCAAGAGCCCGTATCCACAGTAACTCATATCCCAAAGCTATAAATCCGGTGATTCCTAAAATTACTAACATTTCTTTTACTCGAGGTGCGTTATAATCAGACTGACTGGTTTCTTGATCATCCCTGGAGAATACTGCCGGCGCTATTTTTTTATTCTTACGTAACTGTATCAAAATGAAAATCAATACATTGAGCAACACCGCAATGAAAAAAGTCTTTGTCATGCCGACATAGCGAACGAGTAAAAATCCTGTCGCCATAATGCCGATAAATGCACCGAGTGAATTGCAATAATATATTATGCTGAATCGTGAGCCCAACGTTCTATTGCTCACGGTAAGATATTTGGTTACGAGTGGTATTGTGCCGCCAATGCCAATCGAGGGTACAATCAGAATTACTCCGGCAATAAAAAATCGTACTATTGATAATAAATACAAATTCAGATTGTTAAAGCTGTAAAAGAAAATCGCATCAAACACGTTTGTATATCTGAGCACTACAAAAGAAATGGCAGAAAAGATCGCAATACTTAATTCCA
>SDBT01012184.1_pt1 | contig 13817 bp, 26 predicted proteins | sample 2277101 | NCBI WGS metagenome assembly SDBT01 (sample SAMN10404973, study PRJNA504765) | marine sediment metagenome | isolation source: marine sediment core GS10_PC15, 103 cmbsf | place: Arctic Ocean: Southern Knipovich Ridge | collected 2010
GAATATGGCGGTGCCTGTACGTGGTGCCATGAGGAAACTTATATTGCGGAACAAAACGCGTCGAATGACGAACCGATAGCATTCTCCGAGGAATTCCGCGAGAAGCTTAGTGACCAAGCCGCTGAAATAAAAACCCGGAAAGCTGAAAAAGAAGCCGCAAAGCCACCTATTCCAGAAAATGATAACCCTATGGTTATGGGGCCACCGGGCGGCGACCCGTTAAAGCTGTACGACCTTTCGAGAAAAAACAGAATGGAAAACGGGATAGGATAAAATGGACGACCTTTTGCATACTGGCAAACAAGAAACCCCGGAAGAATTATATGCGAAACTGGAAAAAGCGATAAAAGACCCTAACAAGCTTTTCGGGGGTAGAAGGCTAACGTATCAGGAAGCGTACGAAGCGGCGGCGCTGGAATACCTGAAAGAGAAAAAAAGAAGGCAAGAGCTTGAGGGTGCTGTCAGAGCCGTAAAGGACATAGTTCTCACTTTGACTCTGCGACAGAATCCAGAAACCAAAAAAATAGAACGGATGCCGGATACTTTATTTATCAAACTGGTAACGGATGCTCTCGAATTTGTAAAAAAACACGGGAAGGTTTTGAAATGAGCGACGAAAAAAAGATTGCGGTATGTCCTAACGATGGGTTTCCTTTGGTTTTTACATTTATGCGTTCAGGGGCCGAATATTATTGTTTGGAATGCACGGGGAGCTTCGGGACCTTCGAGGAAGACCGCACGAAGGAAACGCCGGTCAATCTGGAAAAGAAAAAAGAAGCGGAAAATATCGTTAGGTTTCTAAGCCAATTTATTCACACTGGAGGCAAACGGCTGAAAAAATGTAAAAAATGCTTTCCGGGGAAAGGGGAAGGGGAGCTACATATTCGGCATTTAACTGAAACAGAAAAATCAGAGAATGAATCTGCGGAGCTTATTTTCAAAAGGCTATCCAAACTGTGAGCAATAATTCAGATGGAATGAAGGCTGGAAAACTATTTGAAAATGCACACCGCAAAATCATGGCGCTATATCGAGAGATAGGACCGGGGCCTAAATTTGACAGGGAAGCTTCCAAAATTGCGGGTCAAGCATTAAGAATCGACAAATTTAGAAGGGGATGGAATGTACTGACAAAAATTATATCTAGGTGGATTGGCTGGAAATGAGCACCGAAAAAAATACCGGCCTAGGTTGTGCTCATTTGAGACTGGAGAGAATTATAAAAAAGACTCGAAGGGGAAAGCTTTTAGATTTAACGAGGTGCTTGACCTGTAAAGCGGTGTATATCGAAACCAATATAGGATTTTCAAAGGTACGCTCTACGAATTTTGATAATTTAGCGAAGGCTCTACGGGTGCTAGACCCTAGTTGGTTCGCCGTATTACTGGCGAAATTCAAGCAGAAATGGTATGCTAAACGCCTTCAAAAGAGAGAGAGAGGATGATTATTCGACCCACAAAATACCAGATTCCTAAAATATTTTCCGACCGAAACCTCGATTGGACTTTCCGCGCTTCACTTCTCCTGATAATGCTATCGGTCATAATTATCATTATTCGTTTTGTATGGACCGTAGGGACTTTTATTTACAATCTGATTTAAGGAAAGAAGAAATATGGAAAAAGAAAAAGAAAAAGAAATTGCAGGGAAAGCTTTGAGGTGGGGAAACCCGAATTGGTTTTTTCGATTATTGATAAAATTCAAAAAGAAACCGAGGACGAAATGAATATCGACGTAAGCACAGGAATAACCCCTGATTTTGTTATTGATAGGGTTAGATTTGTTTCGTGGTGTTTTGACTGTAATTGCCAAGCTCCAGCAGTTAATGAGGGAACGTATCTCAATATGGCGATTCATTATCCTTGTCCGAATAATTCAGAACATCGCCCTAAAATGACGCCGATAGAGAAAGATTGAATGAGCACCGAACAAAAGACTGAGCTAGAAATTCTCAGGGGTGGGCTTGAGGATTTATCTGAAGCATTGGACGATAAATACATAAGGCACCAAGTCGAACACATAAAAGAAATGGCTGATAAAATCCTCAAAGAAGCCGACAAAGCAAAGGACGGGCCGATGGATTTAGACAAGATTAAACCCGCAAGAACTGAAAGATTAGGACATGGCTATGGGGGATAAAATGAGCACCGAAAAGAAGATTGAGAAACCCCTTACTGAGAAGGAACTATCCAATATCGAGGTAAATCTGGAAAAGGTTTATAGCCACGATGGATTCTCGGCAACAAGCATGGTCATTGCAGATTTACGAACCGTTATTGCCGAACTCAAGCGACTCCGAGCGGGGCAAGCCCGAGAGAAGATACTCAGGGATGAGCTTAAGAAGGCGGAAAGGTGGTTTCAATATAATTCAGGTGAGTTGTCTGATTATAGTTTATCTGACAAAGAAGACATGCAGAAAAAATACGAAGAGGTTTCTATGGCCATAAGGAAGGCCGACGCAGTAGAGGACGGGCCGAGTGAGACTAATAAAACTTGGATACGTTCAATCAGAAAAACCCTTAATAGTGGACATTATTCTAGGGTCTCTGATGAATTGGGCCCAATCATTGCAGACTTGATTATATGTTTAGAGGATGAATGGGGGATAGAATGAGCAACGAAATCAATTTCAGAAGATTAGGGGCTCTATTCGAGAAAGGGACGCCTGGGGAATGTATGATAGGGGCCAGCGCAATTGGCTCGATAGCTCAGTGTTACATTGTCGAATGTATGACTGAGGATGGATTAGAGCTTCTTGCTAAATTTCAGAAAAAAGAAGACGCCGAGAATTATGTTGCTTTTAGAAATGACGCCGAGGAATTACTGAGGCTCGCGGAAATGGGGGAAAGGGCAGAATCAGGAATGACCGAAAAGGAAAAAAAAGAATTCATATATGCCATTAATAGAATATCGAGATGCACACACCATGATTGCGTGATGTGCAATAAATTAGGAAAGAGCACCGCCGAATATCTTGGATGCGTATTTTTATTGCCGGTACCAGAATGAGCACCGAAAAAAAGACCGAGGTACAAATACTCAGGGGATGGCTTGGAGATATTGAGGGCACAAAATTACTTCCACACGACAAGCAAAATGAACTTGCCATGAAACTCATTCTTGACGCCAAAAACTCCCTCGAAGCCGCCGACAAAGCAAAGGACGTGCCTAACGAGAAGGACAAGAAAGAATTAAATGAATTGGTAGGCCAACTCAATAGGATATTCAAGGGGGCCGCACCGGGAACGGCTTTTGTATTATCCTTGAAATATTGTAAAAAACTAAAACAGATATGGGGGAAGGAATGACGCAAAAGAAATTTGAGACCTATTCTAATTTTGTTCAGGCATGGGTGAATCTTAAATTGACGGCGGCATACGCTACCCTCGATGATGTAGGGGATATTATTGTGAAGGGGAAAAATATAGATTCCATTCAGATAATGCCAAAGAAAAATGGGGCATAGAATGACACCCTCGTACGCACCAATTTGTTCTATATGTGGAGAACGTCAGGCCATATTTGCTCCTAATGGTTTTCCGATATGCTCGACAAGATGTAAGGGGCCACGGCTAAAACGGGGGATAGAATGAGCGCCGAAAAAAAGACGGAGACACAAATACTCAGGGATGAGCTTGAGAAGATTGAAAAATTTAGGCGAGGGTCAAAGCAGGGACCTACTCGAACCGATGAGGCTAGAATAGCTTATCAGGCCACCAAAGAAGCTGACAAAGTTAGATTGAGCGAGAAAGAAAAAGAAGAAATGATAACGGCAATGAACCGGGGATTATGGGAGCTTGAATGGTTTGTTGGAACTGTCGAAGCTCGGAAAACAAAAGAAATATGGGAAGGGTTTCGGGATGCGATATTTAGATTAAAGCATTATTTTGGGAGAGCATGAGAATGACCAATAATCAATTTATCACCATAGAGATTATAAAAAGGAACCGTGACTTAAGCGAAACTGAAAGATACAAACGGGTATTGGAATTCTGCGCTAAACACAATATAAATTATGATATCGACGATGATTACAAATGTTTGTAATTGACAAAAGCTATGACAAAATGGTATCCTACGGCCTGCACAAGGGAGAGAGAGCATGATTCACGAAATTTTTTCCAAGCCCACAAAAAACTTTTTCACCGCGAATCATCTTCAATTCGTTGGCCCGGTCCCCCCTTTTACTTACCAACTATCTAAGGATACCTTTTAATTATGACTACGTTCCTCTTGCCGCCTTATAGCTACACGCGTCCATCGCGTACGCTGTTTATTAGCTGTTATTCGGTTCTCAGGGGCTTCCTTCCTTTTAGCTGTTCAAATGCTGTAGACGTTGATGATAGCGCTCAGTGGGACGGCTACCCTTTCAGCAACGGTACTGCTGTTACCGATAAGATTGCCAAGCAACAAAAGGAAGCTGAATTGCGACGAAGGACCTCAGACGTGCTCAAAAGGGCTAAGCCTCCAAGCAGGGCCGGAAAGAAGCCTGAAACCGGCGAGAACAAGCGTACTGACGGGTCGCAAGCATAATGTCAACGCCAGAACATAAATTTATGTCGGGGGAAGAAGCGGTAAGGATGATAACTGAAGCTAAAAGGAAACAAGAGAGAGCAAGGCGAGACCCGGACGGAAGGGTGTCCCCATATATCGATGCTGTGAAATTAGAAAATTTCCTCACCTCAAAGCGCGAAGAAATAAGAACTAAGCTGTGGCGGGACAATGGGAAAGCCGCTGAAATAAACAAATTAATACCAGATGGCGACTACCAGAAACCAGAATTTGAGGATGGGCAATTGAGCGTACTCAATGAACTCATAGATTTTTTCAAAGGCGCATTGATATGGAAATAACGGATTGTAAACATGAGGTTAAGACTGAGGGAATGGTTTTGGTTGGGAATTCTGTAAAGGCGCATTGTAGAAAATGTGACGCGATAACCATTGTAGAGCTACCGGAGGAATGGAAATTAATGTCAAGAGAGCTTGTTGCTGGAGCCTTGGAATTTTGCAAGAACCTTAGCCCTATTAATCACGGCGATTCGCGGCGATTCGCGGCGAATGGAAATGATTGAGACCATGAATAATCTAGCCCCAAAAGTGATAGCGCTATCGTCCGCTCCAGCGCTATCGCTCCTGCATAATAACGCAAAGATTTGCCCAAAATCCAAGAATGTCGAGGGGGGGAATATGGGCCTTCTCTCGACTTTTGAAATTTCTAACCGCGAAGGGAAACCAATTAAATAGCGCAACTCGACCTTGAGGGACATGGTATGCACTAGCGTACCTTATTCCTTTCGGTTCCGCATATGGGGGGGGGTATCTATCCCGATGCTCTCCCCTTTTCTTTATTTATTAATAGGTGGGGGGTGGTACTCGTACGACTGTACGCACGTATCAGCTTTATTAATCAATGATGATTGCGTATCAGGATGTACGACACGGTGCACGACATGACGTGCGGTACGATGCACGACGTGATGGGGCTCTCACAGAACTTACAGCCGAACGACACTATCAGGGTACCCTAGGATTCTTTTTTATGCGTCGGTAGCCCCACCCTTTTGAGCAACTAACACTTGGCTTGCGAATTGGTAAAGAGGGGTCTATACTACTCCGAGATGGGGGGCTTATGCTCATACCCTACTCAGGGATAGGGGGGCAATGGCAACTCATAAAAATATTCCTGAAAAATTTGTGGAGGTGACCTATGGAATCTTGGCTATCAATAAAAGAGCTTAAAATTCATGTTGATTTGAAGCGGCACGACATGCTGGGGGCAAGCGGCGACCCGGTGGCCGAAGCGCGACATGGAGCAAAGCTCGAACTTTTTAACGATATTCTCTTAGAACTTGGGCGGGTGGCAAGAGGGGAAACTACCTTTAGACCCGATGGAAAAATTTTCGCGGAAAAAAAATCCGAAATCGAAAAGAAGGTCAATGGAGAGGTTGAAAAAATTATCGCGGAAATCGAAAGAGAAGCCAAACCGGGAGAGGTGAAAAGGTTAGCGGCGGCGCTGAGAATCGCAATGGCCGCGAGCGCGGAATCGGAACCGTCGGCAATGGTGAGAAATCTAGAAAAAGCGCTTGATGGCGCTATCAGGCGTCACGATAGATTCGGCGGTGAAGATAACAGGCAGGAGATATTAAATCTTGGTAGGACTTTGGAAAAGGCCATTGAGGATGAAAAAAAATCGGCGGGAATCGAGAATATAGAAACCGAGATTGAAAATGCTCCAGCGGAGCAAATCGGTGGCGAAATCAAAAATACAGGGAAAGCGAGCGAAAAAACTTCGTGGCTATCTATCGAGGGTATTGATAAGGCTGTGAAGGTGGTCGAAACGACCTTGAATATCCTTAAGGGACAATTGAATTTGCAGGAATCTACTATGTTGGAAGATGAATTTAAGGACGCATCTTATGTTCTAGATGAGCTGAGGGCTATCTCAAAGGGAGAGAAGCTTTTTTATCCTGAAAAAAACCGTGGCGAAATCGAAAAGGACGCAAAAGAGAGGGGGGTAAGGGTATCCCCCGGTGGAGAAATCGAAATCAAAACCGGAGCGCTGGAGAAGAATATCGGCGTAACCGGTATAGAAAAGGATATGGATAGCTCCGTTGTTTCTTGGCTCTCCGTGGAATCCATTGAGAGAATGATTAAAAAACTGCCTCATGGCCCACTGGCAGACCTAAATAATCCTGCGAAACAGAATATCTATTGGGTGGTTCTTAAGATTCTTAATTCAATTCACGCGGATTTGGCGGGGATAAAAAGGGGTATTCTGAAATTCATACCCGGAGAAATAGAATTTGAGCCGAAAAAATCCCGTGAAATCGAAAATGTAGAAGCCGAAATCGAGAAGGCTCCAGCGGAACAAATAGGCGGCGAGAAAGAAAAATCGGAAATGGTGAGAAATCTAGAAAAATGTATTGAGGAAACTACTGAGCGTCACGATGAAATCGGAGGGGAAGCGATTCTGACTAGGTTGGTCAATCTGAAAATGGCTTTGTTTAATGTCCTTGAGGATGAAAAATTGGAGCGAAAATCAAAAGGTGGATTTGTGAGAGATAAAACTCCTCTCACTATGAGGGAATCTATAACGAAGGTTGCCGAGCAACATGAATTTATAGAATCGGAGCGGAAAAAATCTAAAACTCACCATGAAATATATTGGAGAATGGGGCGGCGAGAATTGAAAGAAAAAATCAGGTCGGCAACTGAGAGATATGGAACCGTAAAAAGAAACGACGAAGGAGAGCTTGTTAATCATGGTGTTAGCGCAATGGATTTTGACAAGGTTTTCAAAATCGAAACATTTAGAGAGACTTTCTTTAGAAAAAGGGACGGTGGGCATAAAAGAACTGGCATATGTCTTGGGCCGGGGGGAAAAGAGATTGCCGAAATGAAGATTGTTTATTGGGATGATTTTAGGGCTGTTCATTCTGAGATAAGAATTTTTGGTTTGAAAATCCCAGAATTTTCGTTTAATCATAAAAATAGGATTGTGAAATCTTTTGAAATTTACGAGGACAGGAGAAATTATCGAGGTATCGTGATTCGATTAACTGACAAAATTACGAGCGTGTCAAAAAAGATGGAGCAGGTATCGGCTAAGGTTGTTTGCCCCTTACTAATCTCTTTTGCCGAGATTCAGGGGCTAATCCCTCGGAGGCATAGGGTATATGGGGAGAAAAACCTCTGAGCCTATGACGGAGAGGGGGATATCTCCCCTTGACATATTACCGGCCATTTGTTAATCTTATACCAAGAGAGCGGGAAGGCTCTCTTGCATAGGAGGTGCTACCGATGACCGAATTAGACAAAATATATTCTGAAATAAATGACAACATTAAAAAACATATTGAAGACCTTGTTGGCGGATATAAAAAAAGATATGCCGTACTGTTAGGTATTAAAAATGAAGACGGCACAAATGGTCCTTATTTTGATGAATGGAAAAATTTTCAGATAAAAAATTATCTGATTAGCGAGATTGTAAAATTAAAATTTTAGCATGGAGGCAATAACAATGACGTTACTTACTAAGGAAAATTTACAGGACCTTCCAGCCCTGTACTCTCAGGAAGACAAGAGCAACAAGGAAATAAAAATTCGGGTCAAATTCTTTCTGCCGGGTACGGCCTGCTATTGGTACGCGACCGAATACAGGCCGGAAGAAAAATTGTTTTTCGGATACTGCGAGGTTCTACCGGGCGGGGGTGAACTCGGATATTTCACACTGGCCGACCTCGAAAGCGTCAAGAATCGCTTTGGTGTTAAGGTGGAGAGAGACAGACACTTTGGAGAACATTTTCTCCAAGAGGTGATAGACGGGGCTAGACCGTAGGAGAAGGGGCGGGGTTCCCCATCCCCCGGTATCGAAAAATTTTTTCGATACAGGGAGAGCGGGAAGGCTCTAAATTTTTCAGCATGGAGGAAAATTATGGCCGTAAAGGAAAATTGGAAACCTTTTGGGTTTATTTCAAGAGAGGATGAAACCGAGAAGCTTTATGACCTTGAAAGAGAAAGAGGTAGAGCAATAAGAGCTTGCGCGGATGAACTCTCAAAACTTTTCAAGGTACCGGAAAAAGATTACTGGACCCACTCGGTTACGGAATCGCTGTTTGGCATGCTCGACTCGATAGAAAAAAAATCAAGCATAGAAGCGGCAAAGGCTTTTCTCGAAAGAGAAGGTTTTAAGGTAACCGGACCTTGAGGTGAAAAAAAAGGAAAAAATTGAGATTACAAAAAAGAATTTCAAGGCGTACTGTCGTGTTCAAAAAAGCGGCGTTACAAATATGTGGAACTTAAGAAAGGTAAGCAGACTTTCCGGTGTATCAGAGGAAAAATGTTTAAGAATTATAGAAACATACGGAGAGCTTACCAAAAAATATCCGGGTATCTCCCCAACTGAGAGGAAAAAAAATGAAAATTAGAATGAGCAAATATTTTATAGAACTGCCGAATGGGGAACTACAGAAAATAGAAATACCATATGCTTTTTCTCCGCATGAGGTTGAAAAAAAGTTTTTTAATAGACCGGTATTTTTCTTTCTTGAGAAATCTCTGATACAAAAGGTTCAAGGGGAAAAAGAGGTTGTTGGGCCGCGATGGATTCTCGTTGACACTCACAATAATAAAAAACGTTTCCATGATGCCGGAGATTATGAATCGGACCTAAAAAGAATATCTCTTACAATCAAAGACGTGAAACAAAAGAGGTAAGCGAAAATATCCAAAGACTCGTAAAGATACGAGCACCTATGCTAAAAATAAGGGGAGGGTCGTTGATTATCGCGGTCCTCCCTTTTTTTAACTCCATACTGGTCGCCTGTCATGCCTTCAAATCAAAACTGATACCTTCATACCGGGCAAGGCTCGGATGCCGTAGAGGGGCTATACGCGGCTCTCAGAGGGTGCCGATAAGGGGGTCTAGCCTGTAAACCCTAGGGGGCTATATCTGGCGATTCTGGAGGGCCTATTTTTACTTGACACTTAACCGGTAAACTGTTAATATTTCAACCAAGAGAGAGGGAAAAGGCCCTCTAGAAAAAGCATAGGAGGTGTCACCATGACATACGAGAAAAAATCAAGAAAGGAAAAAGTTCAGGACGCTTACAAGGGAATCACAGATTCGATTCTCGAATCACTCAAAAAAGGTGTTGCCCCTTGGTTACAGCCTTGGGAAGATGGCGGACTTTCCCTTCCTGTGAATCATTCGACGAACCGGGCTTACAATGGCGTGAATATTCTTTCGCTATGGTTGCAGGGCAAGAAAAAAGGTTACCCGGTTAATCGGTGGCTAACATTCAAACAGGCGCGAGACCTTGGCGGATTTGTTAAGAAAGGCGAAAAGGGAACCGTGATTCTATTCGTTGGAACCTTTTCCAAGGAAGAAGAAAACTCGAAGGGCGAAAAGGAAGAAACTTTCTTCAATTTTCTGAAGACTCACCATGTTTTCAATGTCGAGCAAACCACCTTGGAACTACCGAAGGTTGAAAAAAGAGAAATTAAAACCCGTGACGAAATTGACGCCGAGATTAAAAATATCAAGGCCAAAATTAAGACGGGTGGAGATAGGGCTTATTTTTCACCTTCCGAAGATTTTATTCGGCTTCCTGAGCCCTCACAATTCAAAACTGTGGACGATTACTATTCGACAATTTTCCACGAACTTACGCATTGGAGCGGTCATTCTCTCCGTCTCGATAGACTCGATAAAAATGCACAATTCGGTAAACCGTCTTACGCATTCGAGGAGCTTGTGGCGGAACTTGGAAGCGCTTTTCTCTGTGCTCACTACGGAATCAAGGGAAAACTCCAGCATGAAAATTACATCGGCCATTGGATTACAAAACTTTCCGGCGATGTTTCTTTCATTGCGAAGGCGGCGAGCAAGGCGAGCGAAGCGGCCAACTATTTAATTGAAAAGGCCGAAGGAAAAAAGGCGAAAGAAAAAAGCGCATAAAGCGCGGGGAAGGTTTTCCCCTTCCCCCGGTTTCAAAAAATTGAAACCGGGAGAGCGGGAAATGTCGTTGACATTTTACCGGCCGTACGATATGGTAATTTTACCGGGCGGGAAGGCCCGGAATATTTTGGAGGTGCATTATGGACAAGAGAACAAGAGCGACAAACGACAGACCGGTACCTGGAAAAACGTATAGCCTTCTCGGGATTGCGAAAGGAAAAAAATGGGCGGAAAGCGAAATCAAGCCCGACGAAAAAAAGCCTTAAAAATTTCTATGCGGGGGCGGGGGGCGACCCCTTCCCCTTGGTAGCCGGTTGACGACTACGAAGGGGAATTTTTTCCAAAAAAAATTAAGGAGGTATTTTTAGCATGGGATACACTCACTATTGGTACAGGAAGCCTACGCTTCCAAAAAAGAACTTTCAAAAGGTGGTCCGCGATTTGAAATTGGTTGCGGCTTACTGTGACAGGCAATTTCGTACGGAGGATGGCACGGCGCTAATTCCTCTGGGCGATGGACACGGCGAAAATTTTCCTATCTTCACTGACAAGGAAATTATTTTCAATGGAAAAAAGGATTGTGGACACGCGGAAAATAAAAATCTTGTGCTTCCTTGGCCCACGACAGGCGAGAAGCATACAGGCGGCGTAGCTGGACAAGCCGGGGAAGGTGACAACAACGAAGGCTGGTATGGAGGTAGCACGGTTTCAATGAGGTGTTGTAATGGAAGCTGTTCGTACGAAACATTTTGGCTTCCACGAATAAGGGAAAAAGGCGAATTTGGTTCTCAGGAAAAAGGAAAAATTTTCGACTTTACGAAAACTGCGTACAGGCCGTACGACTTAATTGTAAATTGTGCTTTGCTTATTGCGAAAAATCACCTAGGCGATGATATCGACGTCTCGACCGATGGAGAGAAAGAACACTGGCAGGATGCAATAAAAATTTGTGCCATTGTTCTAGAAGACGTTTTCGATTTTGAGATTTCAAAAAAAGATGGCAATATAGAAAATCTAAAAATAGCTGGAGGTGCGAAATGAATAAGAACGTACAGGCGAAAGGGCTAAGGTGTCCGGGGTGCAAGAAAAAAGTGCCCAACCTCCATGTCATTGATTTTTGGGGGTCCGGTTGCGATAAATGTATCAAGAGAATCGAAAAGGAAAGAATCAATTTTTATAATCGGAAATGGAAACCGATAGAAATTGAAAACGCCACGGAATTAAATTTGAACTTGGCGCATTTTGCATTCTGGTATTTGAAACTAATGAAAAAACAAGAGCCGGAAGCTTACGAAACGATACGGAAAAATAATCCGATATATTTGAACCCGGAAAGCTTGTCACTGAAATTCGCGGAAGATTTTCTCGAAAAGCTACCGAGAGAATATCGCAAAATCGAAAGGGCGAGAGGACATGAGAGAATGTTCTCAGGGGGCAGTTTTGAACTGGTAAAAAAAATACCGGAAAAGGTGTATGTCGATATTCTTAGAAAAATGCACTTGTTAGAGGCGGCGTAATGAGCACGGCGCACGAAGACAGGCTGAAAAAAATTCAAACTCTAAAAAAAGAATTTGGCAAAAATGGTGCGGAATTGGATGGAGCAATACAGAGGCTTGTCTGGACCTCTGCGAATTTTGGTAGCGCAACGAAAGATAGCATTGCAGAGCTTGATATTTGGAATGCTGTAAAAAAAATATCTGGAGGTGTTTGACAATGGGCCGGTTATCTGGTAATGTCCCCAAAATGAACGCGGAGACAGACGAATATCCTACTGTGGAACAAATGATTTTGCGGACCTGTGGAGAAAAAGGGATTACCCCCGATAGTCTTCCCGCAATAAAAAGAAAAGAAATCGAGATTTTTGTACATGGCAGGGATAAGGTTCTCAGGGAACTAGAGAGGGACCCGGATATAATAGCGCTCAATGAAATGGCCGTAGGGCTGGAGGCGCTAAAAAGGGGTCTGGACAGAGATTTGAGGCTTCATAATTCGAGCGTACAGGGGCGCAAGGGCGCTTCGTGTGAAAGGGGGAAGGGTAGACCGTCCCCCCGGAAGAAAAAGGCTCAGGGAAGGGGCTCTACGCTCGGAAATGAGGTGTCCGTACACGATACGGGACAAAACTCGCTATTTGGAGGTAGGAATGAGAATTAAGCTACTTTACTCCGATTTTAAGGCTTTGCAGGAGACCATGCACACCGACGAAACAAGATTTTTTTTGTGCGGATGGTATGTAGGAAAGGTGAAGGAAAACATCGCGGAAAAATCTATAGAGGTTGAATTTGTCACTACCAACGGGCACCAATTGTCGCGGCTTGTGGTCACGGCTGAAAGCGAAGACGGAAAAAAATCTTTAGGGAAAACAACCCTTTTGGAAGGTACAAAACTTTTCAAGGAACTGGAGGGAAAACTTTTTGAAGCCCCGGAAGCGAAAAGCGGTCACGTTTTAATTCTCGAAAAGAGAAAGAAGGAATGGATTTTTTCTCTCAAGAAAGAAAGCAAAGGGCATAGCCGAACCTCTGAGAGGGAACCGAAATATTATGAACCTCTCCGGTACATTGATGGAAAATTCCCGAACTATGAACCATTATGGCCGAAAAACAAAAACCACATTGGTACAACCCATTTCAACGGAAACTTTATTCTTAATGAGGCGATTCGTCTTGAGGTTTACAAGAATAGGACCTTCAAAATGGTTCCTTACCCGGAAGGTAACGTTCAAAAAACTGAAAGGAACGGACACCTAGAGGTTCTTTTTATGGGAATTGAAGACGGAAAATTCCAAGACCTCACACTTGAATTTGTGAGACTGCAAGAGCAGGTGAAAGGGCTTGAAGCAGAAATTGTGGAACTGGAAAAAGAGAACGTGAAATTAGAAAAAAAAGCGGCACCAAAAAAAGAAAAAAATAAAAAGAAGGTTCCCGCTTAATTAAAGCCGGGGAGGGGGAAACCTCTCCCCGGAATTTTAGGAGAAAGAAGAAATTGGGATATTACTTTGGAACTTGGTTTTTATTTTGCGGTGGAGTAGGTGCGTTTTTCCTTTTCCTGCACACCAGAGAAGGCGTTGACTTGGCTTTGTGCCTAGGCAACTTTGCCGGTTTTATTTTCATGCTTTTTATGCGGCGGCACGTGATTCGCTAATGGAAATGCTGGAAAAAGAAGCGATAAAAAAAAAGTGCCCTTTCGGAATGGCGGCACCTTACGATGAAGAACAAAAAGAGACAGGGGCTTATTGTTGCGGGTCATTGTGCATGGCATGGGAAGCGACCGAAAAAAAAGCGAAATGCGAGAAGTGTCAGGCAAAAGGAAAAATTTTTACTTTGAAAAAAAAGAAACACCCGGAAGACAGGGACGAA
>SDBT01012185.1_pt1 | contig 13817 bp, 8 predicted proteins | sample 2277101 | NCBI WGS metagenome assembly SDBT01 (sample SAMN10404973, study PRJNA504765) | marine sediment metagenome | isolation source: marine sediment core GS10_PC15, 103 cmbsf | place: Arctic Ocean: Southern Knipovich Ridge | collected 2010
TCGAGGCAATGGCTCTCGCGGCAGTTGGAGTAATGCAGTCTAGTGATGTAAAAGTTTCCGTCCAAAGCGCGGCGCTATCTACTTCTGGAACGGGTACGACAGATTTGACTAAAGCGGGTTTTGGCACTCCTAAAGCTTGCAAGATAATCGTTTCTTTTGATACAACCGATGATACGGGTGTCGCCGCTCAAAGTCGGGTTTCTATTGGCTTTAGTGATTTCACCAACCACCGGTGCATAACTCACCAGGATGAAGATGCTTCCGCTAAGGTGGACTGTGACGCTCTCAAGTCTGCTACCAAGGCTTATGTAATTCTAGATGCCGCTGGAGTGGTCATTATAGACGGCACCGTTAGTACCATAACTGATGGGGTCCGGCTCACCAACACTACCAACACAAATAGTGATGCTCCTTTTGTCACTGTTGAAATGTTTGGCGGAGCCGACCTGGTTGATGATCTTCGCAGTACGACAATCAATTCCACTCAAGACGGCACGGCGACGATCACACACGCCGGGCTCACTGACGGTAACGAGAAGTTGATCTTTTTCATTGGTACTGATGTTTCTGGTGAGGACAGCGCCAGCACGGGGATAAACAGCGCGTATGGCGTCTGTCATATCAGCGGGAATGACGCGGGTGGCTACACGTTCACGCAGAGGTGCATAGGCTGGGCGAGCGATCACAACAACAACGTCGGAAGTCCTTTTGGGATAATCACTACGGACCGAGTTCTCGATATCTTAACTGAAACAGGCGGGCAGGACTGGGGCCTCGAAGTCACCGCTTTCTCCAGTTCCGGGGGCACCATCACGGTCACGACCCGTGATGCTGGTGCGGGCGCGGGCATGGAGGTCTACTCGCTCATCATAGATTTGAAGGACTTAAAGGCGAAGGTCGGTAGTGTTGACAGTCCGACCAGTGGGGCTACTTGGACACCTTCCGTTAGCCTAGGATTTACTCCTCAATGTGTGGGCCTTGGGCTTACTTGGCGAACGGTAGAGGATACTGTTGGTGCCAGTGATCAAGCTGGTGTCTTTGGGGTATCTTCAAATACAGGTAGTGGTGAGGAAACCTGTCATTCCTGGTATAACGAAGATGCTGCGCTAGAAACTAACACTAATAACTTATTTCGCAGTCGTGTTATCGACCTGCGAGACGATGATGTAACCACCGTCGTCCAAGACCACTCCCATTCTTCCTTCGATAGCGGCGGCTGGACCTACACGATAAATACCGAAAATGAGACCGCAGCGAGGAAATGGTTCTACTGGGCCATCGAGGAGGTTGGCGTCAGTGCTCCTACTGGCACCAGCGCCCCCACACTGGAACTCTTTGCGGTTGCCTGCGTTGGGGAACAGCCCCACGAGGGCACCAGTATACTGACAATAGAAATTGAAGAACTTGTGGCAGTCGGGGTGATGCAGCCGTCCGGTACTGGGGTGCCGACACTGGAGATCGAGGAATTGGTGGCGGTTGGGGTGGAGAAGTTTCTCGCCACGGGGGTGCCGACGATGGAACTTCTGGAGCTGGCCGCCGTAGGTGTGCAGGAGTTCCTGGGGACTGGGGCACTGGTCATGGAGATCGAGGAGCTTGTGGCTGCTGGAGCCATGCAGCCTTCCGGCACGAGTACCCCGACGCTGGAAATTGAGGAGCTGGTCGCCGTTGGACAGGTGCCTTTCGAGGGGGTAGGGGCGCTGGTCATGGAGATTGAGGAGTTGGCTGCTGTTGGACAGGTGCCTTTCGAGGGGGTGGGGGCTCTGGTCATGGAGATTGAGGAGCTGGTGTCTTCTGGTGCCATGCAGCCCTCCGGAACAGGCACCCCGACACTGGAGATCGAGGAACTTGTTGCGGTAGGTGTGCAGAAATTTATCGGGACTGGGGCACTGACGCTGGAGATCGAGGAGCTGGCAGCAGTCGGGGTACAAAAGTTCCTGGGGATCGGGGCCTTGGTCATGGAGATCGAGGAGCTGGTCGCCGTCGGGGAACAGCCTCATGAGGGAGTTGGGGCACCAACGCTGGAGATCGAGGAACTGGTTGCGGTAGGCGCACAAGAATTCCTGGGGACGGGTGCCCTGACGATAGAGATTGAGGAGCTGGTAGCGGCCGGAAGCGCCGGAGAGCCCGAGGGGGTGGGTGCCCTGACGCTGGAGATAGAGGAGCTGGTGGCAGTCGGACTTATGGAGGCTGATGGCACTGGCACCCTGACGATGCAGATAGAGGAACTTGCAGCAGTTGGTGTGGGGGCAGCAGTGGCTGGGTCCCTGTGGCCGCCCATGCGCCGGCGCCGCCGGCCCGGGCGTTGACACCGCCAGCATGTCACGGTATGATGCGATAGGAGGACACCATGGCCAACAGTGAAATCGAGATCGTCAACTCTGCCCTTGCGAGGATTGGTGAGGACCCCATCACGTCCCTGACGGAGAACCGCAGGGCCGCCCGGTTCGCCAACCGGCAGTACCCACTCGCGCGTGACGCCCTGATACGCTCGTACAGGTGGAACTTCGCCGTCAAGCGCGTCACCCTGGCCCCGGAGGCTACGGCCCCGGTGTCCGGGTTCACCAACCAGTTCATGTTTCCGCCCGATGCGCTGAAGATCATCGGCATCTTTGACGAGGACGAGCTTCAGCAGAACTACACCGCGTCTCGCATCCCTCACAAGGTTGAGGGCCGGTTCATCCTGACCGACGACGACACGCTGCCGCTCATATACATCGCTCGCATCACGAACGTCGCTGACTTTGACGCCCTGTTTGTAGACGCCTTCGCGTGGAGGCTGGCCATCGACCTGTCCTACCCCCTCACGACGACGAGGAAGGTCCGGGAGGACGCCATCGTGGGGTTTAAGCTGTCCATAAAGGAGGCCAAGCTGGCGGACGCCATCGAGGGGTCCCCCGAGGTCATCGAGAGCAGCGAGTGGATCGACAGCCGGTCTCTCAATGCCCCACTTCGCCTCGGTCCGGTGGTGTTCGGCTGATGGCGGCCTACAAGCCCATCAAGAACAGTTTCGTGGCCGGCGAGCTCTCTCCCCGTATGGAGGGGCGCGACGACCTGGAGCAGTACCACCAGGGCATGAGGGTGGCGCTCAACGGCATCGTGCTGCCCCACGGCGGCTTCCTGCGGCGCTCCGGCACCCACTTCGTGGCCACGACAAAGACGCAGTCGGAGAACGCCGTTCTCATCCCGTTCCAGTTCTCGACAGAGCAGGCCTACATGTGCGAGTTCGGAGACCTCTACGCGCGGTTCTACGTCAACGAGGGGCAACTCGACAGCGGCGGGCCGGTCGAGGTCGTGACGCCATACCTTCACACCGAGCTCCGGGACCTCCAGTTCACGCAGGAGGCCGACATCATGTGGGTGGTCCACCCCAACCACCCGCCGTACAAGTTGACCCGCACGAGCCCGACGGCGTTCTCGTTCACGAAGGTGCTGTGGACAAAGGGCAGGGCACCGATGAGGGCGACAAATATTAGCGGAACAAACATAACTGTCACCGGCGCCGGCCCATTTACTCTTACAGCGAGTGCAGCCCTGTGGGTGACGGCTGGGAACCCGTTTGACGACGTGGAGCGGACAGTGAGGATAAAACAAGGGGCTGATGAGGGTTGGTTCCGTATAACATCTGTGGGTTCCACTACGGTAGCTACGGCTGACCTGGACGGAGGCACCGCACCTACGAGTGCGACTGCTGATTTTGCTCTTGGTATGTTCTCCGACGAGGAGGGGGCCAGGGCCGTGACGTTTCACGAGGCGCGGTTGGTGTACGGGGGGTCAAACTTTTCCAAGGACCGCTATGTCCTGTCCGACAGTGACAACTTCGACAAGTTTGACAACGACGCGACGATGGATGACGACAGCATCGCCCGGCGCACCACCTCTGGCCAGGTGAACGCCATACAGTGGCTCGTGTCTGCGGATGAGAAGCTGTCCATCGGTACCTCTGGCGGTGAGTTCAAGGCCGTTGGGGCGAACGATGACATCATGACCCCGACCGGGACCGTCACGAAGCCCACCACGTCTCGGGGGTCGAAGCACATACTCCCGGTCCTCATCGACAACCAGGTCATCTTCATACAGCGCAACGGCAAGAAGCTCCGGGAGCTCAAGTTCGACCTCAACGTGGATGCCCTGATCGCTCGGGACGTGTCGATCTTGGCCGAGCACATCCTAGAGCAGGGGGCGATAGAGCTCCGGTTCCAGCAGGACCCAGACAGCGTGATATGGGCTGTCCGGGGTGACGGTGCGGCAGTCAGCTTCACATTCGAGGCGGAGCAGCGTGTCATCGGCGCCGGTCGGCACCAGGTCGGGGGCTCGTTCAGTGGGGGAATAGCGGTCGTCGAGAGCGTCGGCATCATCCCCCAGCCAGACGAGACGGAGGACCAACTCTGGATGATCGTCAAGCGCACCATCAACGGCGCGACGAAGCGTTACGTCGAGTTCATGGAGGAGCAGTTCCGACCTCTCATAACCGTCCAGTCTACCCAGCAGGAGCGCATCGACGTCATGGAGGATGCGTGGTTTGTCGACAGTGGTCTCGAGCTCGACAGTCCCTTCGTGGTAACGAACATAACCCAGGCGGACCCCGGTATCGTCACTACGTCCGCGGCGCACGGTTTTTCCAACGGCAACCAGGTCCGTATCGTCGAGGTCGTCGGGATGACGGAGGTGAACCGCACGAACTTCCTGGTGGCGAACGTCACGTCCACGACGTTCGAGCTCCAAGACCTCAGCAGTGTCAACGTAGATACGACTGGCTTCACCGCATACTCGAGTGGCGGCGAGGTCCGGAAGATGGTGACGTCGGTGTCCAACCTCGGGCACCTAGAGGGGGAAACCGTGCAGATACTCCTCGACGGGACTGTCCACCCGGACAAGGTCGTCTCCAGCTCCAGCGTTACGTTCGACCGGCCAGGGGCCAAGGCGCGCATCGGTCTGAAGTACGTGTACGAGGGAGAGACCCAAAGGTTCACTGGTGGTGGCACACAGGGGACGGACCAGGGGGAACTGGCCAACATCAAGCGTTGCGTCATCCGTCTTCAGAACACCCTCGGTCTCCAGGTCGGCACGGGTCCCAACCCCACCGGGGACAGCCTCGAGCGGCTCCTTTTCCGGGAGCCGGAGGACCCGATGGATCAGAGCCCGCCGCTGTTCTCAGGTGACAAGGACATCCCCGTCCCCGGAGGGTGGGGACGAGTGCCCACAATATACTTCAGACAAGATCAACCCCTGCCTGCGACGGTGTTGTCCATCATGCCGAGGGTGGAGAGTGGCAACCGCTAAGATACTGCCGTTCGGCGTGTCCGACCTCCTCACGATGGACGTCCAGGAGCGCCACGCGTGGATGCTCCCTCACGCACTCAGGAACCTCCTCGTGGTCGAGTACACCATGGTCGGGCCGTGGTCGTGGACGATGTGGTCAGAATATGGCATCCCCCTCGGGGCCGCCGGCATCCTCCACGATGGGGGGCTGTGGGCGTTCCTGGGACCCGGGCTCCGCCCACACATGCTCAGGGCTACCCGCGAGGCGAGGAAGGGGCTCGAGAACTACGTCCGGAACGTGGGACCGACCTACGCAGAGGTTGACAAAACCCACCCGGAGGCGTTACGTTGGGTCAAGCTCCTAGGATTTCGCCAGGAGGGTGGCGAGAGGTGGGTGTTCGACCTGGCTGAGGACGCACGATGAGGATATTCTACGACCCCAAGACAATCGGACAGATAACTACCGTGGCCAGCGGCCTCGGGGAGGTCCTCAAGGTCGTCGGCGGCTTCAAGGCTGCGTCCGAGCGGGAGGCACAGTCCAAGCGTGACGCCGCGGTGCTGACGGTCAGGGCCGAGCAGGAGAAGAAGCTCCGGCGCCGCAAGAAGCAGGACAGCGAGAAGCTCGAGCAGCTCACCCTGGCTCGCCTGCGCGCAGTCTTCGCGGCCCAGGCGGGTGACGCGTCCGGCGCTAACGCCATCTCCTTCCTGTCGCAGACCGCCGGCGAGTTCGCCATCGACAGGTTCCGCCTTCTCGAGGACGCAGACACCACCATCAGTTCCCTGCTGACGGAGGCGCAGAACGAGCTGGTCTTTGGGAGGTCGGGGGCGAACGCACTGAGGACTGCGGCCGTCGCCAAGGCCGGCAGGGCACTCACCCTCATCAAGGGTTTCCCACAGACGAAGAAGGCATGACGTAATGGCCGCCAGGATAGGACAACTCAGGCTCGCCGGCATCGGTACCGGTGGCAGGATCACAGCCCCCACACGCGCGCCGTCCATCGGGCAGCAGCTCGCTGCCACGGGGGACGTGCTGACTGCTCTCGCCGCGGGACTGACAGACGACCTGACCGCGCTCGGCAAGCTGAAATCCGTAGAGATAGAGGGAAACTTCACCCGGGCGGTGGAGGAGGGAAACGCCAAGCTCAACCCCCTGGACAGCAAATACCTCCAGCAGGTTGACGAGCTCGTAGAGAGCCAGATGGACGTCGCCACGGAGGCTGCGAACCAGGACATAGGCTCGCAGGCGGTCCTGGACGACCTCCAGCTCAGACTGAAGACGCAGGGGGAGGGCGCGAAGACTATCTCTGAGGCGTTCCGCCGCAGCACCATCGCCAAGGAGGGCATCCGTCTGTATGAGGAAACGTCCGACAAGACCCTGGCTCAGGTACGGGCGGACCCAGACGGTGCGGACCTGTTCGTAGACGCGTTCAAGGAGACCGTGAAACGACTGGGCGCTGGCATCCCCCCGCTTGCCCTGGCCAAGATGGCTATCGAGTTCGCGGACGACGCCATCTTCGCCCAGGTGGAGGGCCTGGCTCTCCAGCGGCGGTTCGAGGAGGCCCGAGCCCTGGCCGACGAGGAGGCCGGGGAGTTCCCGCCCGAGAGGTTCCGGACCCTCAAGCGCAGGGTGCGAGAGATAGAGACACAAGCACGGGCAGACGACCTGATCGCAAACGCGGACGAGCTGGCCGACATTGACATTGCCATCACTGGTGCCACTGATGTTAAGGCTCTTGAGGTGTTGATCGAACGTGTGAAGGAAGCTCGGGACGCTGGCGCCCTCACCCCTGGCCAGGCCGCTACCCGGTTGGAAAAGATCGCCTCCCGCGGTCGCAGCCTCATCAAGGCCGGACAGCAAATGGCGGAGGATGTCAAGGCATACTTGGAGCTCCGTGTAACCGACCGAAAGCAGGCTGACCGCGTTGACAAGATATTGATTGACAACGCGAGGACTAAGGCGGAAGCGAAGGGTGAGGAGCTCACACCTGGTGACGCCCTGAAAATTACAGTCAACGCCAACGCCCGCATGGGCATACTGGCTGGCACCGACCGCAGCGACATTGACGTGGCGGGTGTCACCAAAGACCCGGCGGCTCTGGAGCGCGGTATTTTGGTGGCCCAAGAGTACGGCAGAGGGGCTCCAGGTCTTGACCTGAACATGAAACCCCAGCTTAGTATAGCTCTTTTCTATACCGACACACTGAAGATGACTTCCGACAAGGCTGCTCAGTTCACTATCAATAACATTCCAGATGGGCCGACGAGGAAGCAGCGGCAGGAGGAATTCGCGGAGCTCACCGTCGACCTCGATGTGGAGGAGCGCATCCAGGATGACATATTCGACATAACCACCCTCGGGTTTGGTGCTGACGTCGTTGTGTCTGCTAGAGCGCAGGAGGATTACCTGAAGATTTTTAACGCCAGGTATCTGTTTACCGGTGACGAGGATGCGGCCAAAGAGGTGGCGGCCAGGGATTTTCAACGAGTGTACGGAGTTACACGGACAGGCACAGGTGTCGCCCGTCTCATGAGGAACACACCAGAGCGTATGCTGCCGGCGGCAGTCCTCCAGAACATCGACCCGGACATGGCCACGCAGCTTATCAACGAGGACGTGAACGCCAACATCAAGCGGTTGTTCTTCCTGCCTACGACGCCGGAGGGTGCCATAGCCCCGCCCGGACCGGAGGCCACGCCCGAGGAGCTGCTGAGGCAGGCACTCGTGATCGAGGCGGGCGTCCCCACGGAGTGGATACTCGCGGACACGGGGATACCCGGCACCTACGAGGTGAGGTTCCGCAACAGCGAGGGGGTCATGGCCCCCTTCGTGGACAGCGCCACCGGCGAGAGCTTCAAGTACACGGTGCCGACCATCGACGAGATGGACGACGTCCCGTCGTTCAAGCGGCTGAAGGACGAGCAGAAGCGCGCGTTCGACCACCGCAACGAGATGATCGAGGCGCGGAAGCTGGGCACGGAGCCCGGCGGTTCCCAGTTGGGCACCCCGACCGCGAGCCTCCGGAAGCTGAAGGAGAAGCTCGCGGACAACGTGGCCCGCGGACGGGAACCGAAGGACCCGTCGATCATCAGTCGTCCCAGGAATTTGACACTTCGATCATCAGAGGAGACCCGAAGCGTGGACAAGAAGACACCCCGAGGCATCCGGAACCACAACCCCGGAAACATAGAGAAGACCTCCGACAAGTGGGTGGGGTCCGACGTCAAGCAGACCGACAGCAGGTTCGTCACCTTCTCGGCACCTGAGTTCGGCATCCGGGCCATGGCCATCGTCTTCGAAGCATACAAGAACAAGCACGGCCTTGACACCGTCAGCGGTATCATCTCGAGGTGGGCGCCAGGCAGTGAGAACGACACGGAGGCTTACATAGATGCCGTGGCCGCTCGGACCGGGTACGGCCGGGACCTCAAGATCGACGTCTCGGACGACGTCGTCATGCTGCGGCTCCTGAAGGCTGTCATCACCCACGAGAACGGCTTCCAACCCTACGGTGACGAGGTGATAGAAGCCGGCCTGGCCCTGTCAAAGAGGTAGGACATGCCGACGAACTTCACACCAGAGCAGGCAGCCCGAGCCCTCCCCGGATTGACGCTGACGCCCCCCGGCCCTACCCCGGTGACCCTCGGGGAGCAGATACGCAGTGCTCTTGTCCTGGAGAACGTCCCGGTGTCTGCCCTCAACGCACTGTCGCAACCCAGCCCACCCCCCGTCGAGGGCTTCGACGTCGAGGCCAACCTGGCCCCCGGAGAAGACCTGATACTGGAGGAGTTCGCCGGTGTCCAGTCGCTTGACGAGATGCAGGCAGTCCGCCGGCGCCTTTCTAATGAGAGGGAGGCCCGCAGGCTCCTCGGCACGGGTCCCCTGCCGGAGTTCCTGGCTACGACCTTCGCCATTCTCACGGACCCCACCACGTACATACCCCTCGGTGGGGCGTTGCTCAGGGGCGGTAAGTTCGGCAAGCGCCTGGTGGCAGGAGCCGCAGCCGGCGTCGGTGCCGTGGGTGTCGCGGAGTTGAGCCTCCAGGCCACGCAGCGGACACGGACGCCGGAGCAGACCGCCGCGGCTATCATGATGGGTGGGGCCTTTGGCCTCGGCTTGGGAGCCCTCGGCGCCAAGTTGGGGTCCCGGGCGGCCAAGCTCGACGAGTTCTACGCGGCGGCGGTGAAGGACACGAAGACCATTATGCGGGCGGAGTTCCCCGAGAGCACCGTCGGCGCCGCCAGGAACCAGCCTCTCCGCCCGGAGGACACGAAGCTGGCGCGGGGAGGGCAGATATTCGCCAAGCTCCTGCCCCGTGGCCTAATAGCTCCCGGTCTCGAGCTCCTTGGGTCGCGCTTCCCGAAGGCCAGGGAAATGGCCCTGCGGCTCACTGACCCTGGCGTCGTTACAGAGGGCATGATGAGGGGCCTCAGCCCCGGCGCCGGTATCGAGACGCGCATCAAGGTATCGAACGCCATCATCCGGGATGTAGTCACCATCGACCGGGCGATGTTCCGCGAGCACCAAAGGAACGGCGGGCGGCTGAAGAAGACGGAGTTCCAGAACGAGATCGGCAAGGCGATGCGCCGAGGTGACGACAGCTCTATTCCCGAGGCGGCCAAAGCCGCCAGAAATATACGAAAGAACGTATACGACCCCTTGCTCAAGGAGGCAAAGGTCCAGGGTCTCCTGCCCGATGACGTTACAGTGAAGACTGCTCTGACGTACTTTAACAGGGTCTACAACAGGGCGGCCATGCGCGCCCGGCCGGACGAGTTTCTGGCCAGGGTCGAGGCGTGGCTGCGAAACAACATCCCCGAGGAGGCCATCGCTGCGGAGGCAGAGTACCGGGATATAGCATCGGACATTATGGACACCATCCTTGGTAACCCAGCCGGCAGGATACCCTTCATCAGCGTTCCACGGCTCCGCGGACCCCTGAAGGAGAGGACGTTCCTCATCCCTGACGAGGAGATACTGCCGTTCCTCGAGAGCAACATCGTCGAGGTGGCCAGTCGCTACGTCAGAACGATGGTAACGGAGATTGAGTTCGCCCGGGAGTTCGGCAAGGCAGACGCCTTAACTGACATCCTGGATGACCTGAAGTTGGAGGTACGGGCCGAGGTTGCCGCTGCTAAGGGGGCCAAGGAGAAGGCCGCCATACAGGCGGAGGGAGAGCGCCAGTCGGCCGTGATCGAGGGCCTCTACAACAAGGTTCGTGGGACTGTTATGGGAGCCGCCGACCCAGCCTACGAGGGGCTCCGGCGGATGGGAAAGTTCGCCAGGACCCTCAACTTTACCCGCCTGTTGGGTCAGGTGCTCATCTCGTCGATACCCGACGTCGGTATCCTGGTCATGAACGAGGGGCTCGCGCGGACCTTCGGTTCCCTGGTCACAGACATGGCGACCGGGTTCAAGGCTACCAGGATGGCCCTGCGGGAGGCGCAGTCCTTCGGCACGGCCCTGGACATGTACAACAGCCAGCGCATCCGAGCGATCATGGACCTGGGGGACAGGTTCGTGTCGGAGACCCGGTTCGAGAACGCCGTCGACCGGGCGGGGCAAGCGTTCGGAAACATCGCCCTCATTAACCAGTGGAACACCATGATGAAGGGAGTGACGTCTATGGTGGTGACGACCCGTATCCTTCGCACAGTCGAGCGCCTGGCCGCCGGCAAGAAGGTGTCGAAAGGGGACCTCACTCGCTTGGCCCGGTCACGCATCAGCGAGGAGCAGGCCCGACGCATCGCCGGTCAGGCGGAGCACTGGGAGCGGAACGGCGACATAACCCTGGCCAACATCGAGGCATGGACGGACAGCGAGGCCAAGGCCGCCATGCGTGACGCGGTGTTGACGGACGTCGACAACACGATCATCACCCCCGGTGCCGCAGACAGCCCACTGTGGACCACCACGGAGTGGGGTAAGACGGTCTTCCAATTCAAGAAGTTTGCCATGGCCAGCACACAGCGCATCCTCATTTCCGGCGTGCAGATGAGGGACGCCGCGGCCCTGAACGGCCTCATGGTCATGGTAGGTATGGGCGTACTGGGTACCCACCTCCGCGACGTGGTGGCCAACAGGGACAAGGACCGGAGCGCCCTCCAGTGGATCAACGAGGGGGTCGACCGCGCTGGCGTGGCCGCCATGTTCTACGAGTTCGACGCCCTGTCCGAGAAGTTCCTCGGGGCGTCCCCTACGAAGTTTGTCACCGGGGAACCGGTTAGCCGGTTCGCCTCCCGCGGCCGGCTGTCCCAGCTCCTTGGACCGACTGCCGGTCTCCTGATCGACGCTTCGGACGCCGCGACTGGGTTCGTCAAGGGAGACGTGGTGCAGTCAGACCTCCACCGGGTCCGCCGCCTGGTCCCCGGCCAGAACCACTTCGCCTTACGCGCCTTGTTGGACCAGGTGGAGGCGGGAGCGGCCCGGAGCCTGGGTATCCCCGAGAAACAGCCCCGCAAGAAGCGTGCGAAAAAGCGGGGCTTGCTACCGACGCTCTGATCGTGTATGGTTTCCTGTAGGAGGAATAGATGACTGTCTCTACCACCACTGCCCGCAACGTTAAGACCGGCAACGGCGTCACCACGTCGTTTCCATTCGACTTCGCCTTTGAGGCAGATGGGGACCTCGTCGTCACCCTGGTAGTCACGGCCACGGGGGTAGAGACGCTCCAGACCCTCACCACCGACTACACTACCACGGGTGGGAGCGGGGCTACCGGGACCATCGAGATGATCGTGGCGCCGGCGACTGGCGAGGAGCTCGTGATCGAGCGGAACCTGGCCTACACTCAAGGTGTGGACTACCAACCCAACGATCCCTTCCCAGCGGAGGTCAACGAGACCGCCCTCGACCGCCTGACGTTCCTGGTGCAGCAGGTCCTCGACTTCACGCAGCGTTCTATCAAGCTGAAGAAGACGACGACCCTCACGGACGTGGTCATACCCGACCCGGAGATCGACAAAATACTCGTCGGCAAGACCACCACGGAATTTGAGAACAAACTAGTCTCAGACCTCGCGTCGACAGTCATTACCTTACCGGTCCCAATAGCTCAAGGTGGCACAAACGCTACCACTGCCGTCGCAGCCCGCACGAACCTGGCGGCCGCCGGCAACCCTCTGACGGCGGCACTCGACACCGGCGGCAATGCCATCGACGAGAGCGAGGGTACGAATGTAGCCTCCGGCTCAAGTACGAATATCTGGGTGACGAACGGTAACACCGTCCACGTCACCGGCACGGGCACCATCGACGACTTCGCAACGGCACCCAGAGTAGGAGCACTGCGGCGTTGCATCGCTGACGGTGCCTTCACTCTGGCCGACAGCGCCACCATTATCGTCCCCGGCAACGCCAACTTCACCGTGGCTGTCGACGACAGCTTCTGGGTCTTCGCCGAGACGACGACCACGTTCCGCGTCTTTGGCCTGCAAAGAGCAGACGGTACGCCAGTCGCCGGCGGCGCCGGCCGCTTGCTGTCGGTCCAGGTATTTACAACGTCCGGCACATGGACACCGACAACCAGTGACGTAGGCCCAATCGTTGTTGAGGTGATTGCCGGAGGTGGTGGCGGCGGTGGTGGAGACGGTGTTGCGGCAGAAAACAGTGCCGCTGGTGGCGGCGGTGCAGGGGGTTACAGTACAGAGCGTATTGGCGCACCGGGGGCCACTGAGACAGTCACCGTGGGGACAGGTGGCGCGGGCGGCGCGGCGGGTAACAACGCCGGAGTAGCAGGGTTGACTTCCTCGTTTGGCTCAGGCCCCGCTGATCTTACCGCGACTGGGGGTGCAGGCGGAGCGGGTGGGAGTTCAACTGCCACCGACACGACGGGAGGAACAGGAGGGGCTGGCGGAGCGGGAGCTGACGGAGACGTTAACGGGACAGGCGGCGACGGAGGTGGGGGTATCCATTTCGGGGGCGGAACTGGGTTTAGTGGTGCCGGAGGAGATAGCATCCTTGGGGGCGGCGGCGCTCAAGTTGCCAACGCGGGGGTAGGAGAAGCCGCTACAGCCAACACCGGCGGCGGCGGTTCAGGCGCAGCCACCAACGATGCGACCGATAGAGTGGGCGGTAACGGTGCCGCTGGCCTTGTCGTCGTATGGGAGTACAGCAAATGACCTTCGCCTTGGTCTTAGACAGTAAAGTCGTCCAGATTTCAGCAGTCCAAACCCCGGTGTCTGTCTCTCTCCAATGGGTAGACATCGACGGCATCACACCGGCACCCGAGGTCGGCTGGTCTTTCGACGGCCGGGATTTTACCCCGCCGCCGCCTATACCAACACGGGCGCGGTCCCTCGACCCGCTGAACGCTGAGGAAATAGCGACTGAACTTGTCCGCAAGGGGCTCGTAACACGCAACGAATTTGACACCATAAAAACCAGCAGGTGACGCCGTGGACACATACATCGCGGACATCATGGCCGCACTGGCTCGGCTCGAGGAGGCCGTAGGCGGATGCAGAAAAGACATTCGAGAAAATCACGCGGTCAGCGTCAAGCGCCTCGACGACCACGCAAGGCGAGTGGGGTCGCTCGAGCGCACCCGGGCCAAGCTGGT
>SDBT01012186.1_pt1 | contig 13816 bp, 2 predicted proteins | sample 2277101 | NCBI WGS metagenome assembly SDBT01 (sample SAMN10404973, study PRJNA504765) | marine sediment metagenome | isolation source: marine sediment core GS10_PC15, 103 cmbsf | place: Arctic Ocean: Southern Knipovich Ridge | collected 2010
GCAAAGTCTGAGATACCCGGATATTGCGAGGGCAGGTGCGATGAGCAAGGCAGAGGTACAGGATGTGAGGGTACCCCTGGTTCTACTCCAATTATTTGTAATTATTATAGACCTTTTCAAATGGGTTTTGGTGCTGATGAGCCACACCAATTAACATATAAATATGTTAATGGCGTGAAAGTAATAACTGAAAAAGATATACAAGATGCTTATGATGCTGCTGGAGATCCTCTTGGAAGCAGACTACCATTTTCATTTAAACTATACAATATGAGAGCTTACATGCAGAAGTGTGCTTACTGGGACAGTAGTTATGGTTCTAGATTTAAAATTGATACTACAGCTCCTGGTGTTAATATTAAATTGGATATTGATACTACACCATTAGAGATGTGTACTTCTACTGAAGCTGCCGCTCAGCCTTATGTTACTTATGCTACTGAAGCACCTGGTGGAATTACTGCTTGGTTATTAAAAGATGTGTGGTCTGAGAAAAACACCGTTATTTGTAATGGCGCTAAACCAGAATGTCCTTGTTATACAGGTAAATGGAACTATGTAACTGATGAGAAAATGCTTGAAGGGATGAGAATTACGGCGCTGCAAGCATTAGAGTTAAGATTTTGGACTTCTGATTGGGGAAGCGCAACAGAATACGAAAGGTTTTTTAAGACTGAGATGCCTAATTTCCAGGATCCGGCTAGATCTGATATATATACTTATACATCAATGATTAGAGGAGCTACTCCTGCTGATAGTATAATGAAAGGCAATAGATACACCATGTGTGTGCCTGCTACTATAAATGAAAGAGAATTTTCTACAGATTACGTAACAATAAAACCACATACTTATCCCAAGCTTGGTAAAGACCCTGGAACAACTGTTCCAAAAAAAGAACAAGTTTATTATCCTAATTTAATAAGAGACCCAGACGTGGCGTCATCATATATACGTCCTCTTAATGTAGTATACCCTTATTACAGCACAACCCCTTTTCCAGATAGGTGTGTAGACAGAAAAACTCCCTTGTGTGTTAAAAGAGGATGTTTGATTGAAAATGATTCTATAACAGTAATAGGTTCTACTGTCAGAAGATCTGAGGTATATGTATTAAATACATTTATGTTTACGGATGAAATGTATACTCATATATCTGAACTCGCCAACAATTGGAATGTTTATACCATATCAGATACTCGTAAATCAACTGGATCAAATGATTTATACGATGGTTTTAGCGCCAGGGAACAATTCTTTATGCGTATTCCTGATTTTATAGATGAGTGTAAAAGGAATAATTCGGATTTTGTAGTGGAAGGCGCAGCTGATGATGATGGGGTTTTTAACCTTGGTCCTATTCCAATAATATATCAACAAAAAAATATGATAACTATATTTGTCAAATTTTCTGATGGAACTTGGGATTTTAGGCACAGACCTGTGTGGCTTCAATGGTATGGGGGAGCTGTTGTACAAAAAAGTTTTACCAACGAGCCTGAATCTGGGGGTTTGGACGGTCTCCCTAATTATTTTGAAGGGTCTGATATTACAGGAAGCATGGTTGCTTTTTCTGCTCCACCTTATATTGAGACAGACCCCTCACTTGTATGTAGTACGGGTGAATTGATTCCTTTTGGCGCAAGTTACGAAAGTTATAATTCGTATATGGAACTAATTAGAGGATATGGATATTGTATTAAAAAGATAACAGTTGCTGATCAATTTATAGAAACATGGGGGCGTATAGGAAATGCTGGTTTAGTTTGGGTGGATATAATAGAAGACCTTAATATAAATCATATATTCGAATGGGATATTGATACTGCCACCATGGTATTTGCTGAGCCCGAAACAAGTGATGATGAAGAAATTGAAGCCATACCTACTTGTAGAGACAGTAATGAAGTAGAGATGGAAGTACAAGCAGTAGAGACGTTTGTCTCTGGTAATTTAAGTATTCCACCCACGGCTCGTATTTTAAAGCCAAAAGATACTACTAAGAAATTTGGATTCTTTAACAGTGATGCTGTTTTAAAAGTTACGTATTGGTATAAGACTTTCAGTAACACAGATTCAGTTGGAGTTAATGAAGAAATAACTTACCCAAATTTTGAAGGCGATATGACTTCGTTTATTCCATATGGTTATACATTCGAACAAAATGGAAGTGAGTTCTCCATATCCAATTTAAGATGGGATACTGTTGCATTGATGGGGTACTTTAATGACGAACAGGGCCGGTTGATTAGTTGCGTTGCTACAAAGATGCTTGTACAAGTAGTGACGGTAGATTGTAGAAATGTAGATATTAGATATAACTATTCAGCACCTGCTATTGGTTATAGACTAATGCCGGAAACTTCTATGTCTTCTTTGGCTGTTGTAAGAGAAGCCCCAATTCAAATGGAAATATCTCCATTTGGTTACCAACCACCTTGCGGTGATCACGAAGGCCCCTGGGTATGGTTTCCATTTAACTCATGTGGTGAAAGTGATTTTTATCAAGAGTATGCTGGTGGTGCGTTTTGTACAGTAGTATTTCCAGATACCCCTAGGGACGATATGAGACTTTGCGTACCATCGTTATACAAAGCATGGGTTAGTGCAGGGTCAGCTTCTGCTTATGCTGATTGCGTTCTCTCCTTTCATTATAGATATGGAGAAGGCAAACAACCAAGCGAATGTTTATGGGCCGGCGCAGGAAGAATTGTTTATTATGTTAATCTTCTTACTTATATTGTGGAGAGTTGGACATTTCCTCCTTTCGGAAATAAAGGCCGAGAGTTTGTGGAAAGATATTTATCTTCTGATTATCACCATCATTTGACATATAAAGGGGTACTTAGTCCATCACCCACAACAAAATATGTACCAATAGTTCCAGACAATTCTGATTTTTATTTTTCTTTTAATGTTTTTGACCAAGAAGGGGCAACCGGACTTGATCCTTTTTCTTATGTGAGCCAAATCAATTTTTTTAAATCTGATTTAATAAATGAGAAGATACAAAGCGATGATAGATTGGATTGGGACGGGGTGTTTAATGAAAGAGTTATGACACAAACAACTTACCCGCAACCATTAATTGTTGTTGGCACTACGCAAAAAGCAGTTCATTATAATTTTATAGACGCAGAAACAACTTGGGCGTGGAGAGAACTTTGGAAAGGTATAGAAATTGTTGATGAAAAACAATTATATTTTGTTAGGTATGAAAAACCTGATTATAAATATGGTGTTGAGAAAGATGAACACAGATATATATGTGATGAAAATGAATATACTATTTATTACAAAGCACCAGTTATAGAAGCACACGAACTTCTAACCTATCCGTCTTTAAAATTGGGAGATAATGGAAAAGAAAGGTGGTTTGAGATTAGATATGATAGTTATAATTCTGATTATATTGACTGGAATGATGAGGATTCAGGGGGAGTTGGTGGGAGTGGTGATGATGATGGAGAGGGCCAGGGAAATATTTACGAGAGAACCTCAGGTTCAGAATGGAATCACGATGTAAATATTTTGTTTAATAACAACGCTGTTGATAAAACCACTGAAGCTGAAGATGCTGGTAGGAAGATTCAGGTGTCAGATGATACTTATTATTATAACAGAGGAATAATAGCAAATATTAAAAAGGATGCCCTTATACATTTACCATACGGTGAAGATGAGGTTATGGAGGATATTGAAATAACTACTAGTGAAACTTCTCCTGATTACATAGAGGAATCTGAAGTAGTTAAATTATTGGTACCTAATGATATAGATAGGGTTTGGTATGATGAATCCTTTTCTGTGACATACGATGATATCTATGATGTATCAGAAGAAGGTGGATGTATATCTAAAGTTGAAATAGTCGGAAAATGGGGAGTTTACACACCAAACCAACCGGAATCAGTAGGGGGCCTTAGTGTTTTTATATATGAAATTAAAGAGATTTTAGGAGATAATGATGAGTCTCATTTTGTTGAAAAGACAGGAAACAAACGGGTAGTTAGGTATCCAATCTGTAAACCAGGCATAACTATTAGAAGAATATCAGCAGAAGGAGAAGAGATATTATCTGAATCATCTGAGGTAGAATATGATGTAAAATTGTATCCTAAATTAGGGTATGCCGGTTTTAAATTAGAATTTTCTTTAGAGGTAAATGTAGACAGAATGTTTTATAAACCAGACACCTCACTTATAATTGATTTTAACTGTGTCGAGAACCAGTTTATATTCTTAGGTGAGACTTCAATTACATTATATATAGCCAGGTACACAGAAACCAATGACAAGATTGATGTATACGAAAGAAAATATGTGAGGTCCAAAGGAAGTAATTTTGGGTCGGTTAATATAAATGGACCAGCACAACTTGGAGAAGTTTCCAAACCATTACAAAGAGAATTACAAGATGATAATTCTGGTTCCTATTTCGGAGTGTCCCCACACATGGATTATGGTTATAAGGGGATAATACAAGCTAGAGACAAACTCAGAGGATTTTATGGGTTAGAACAAAAAACAGAAAATGAAGCTTTAGATATAGAAATGACTACGCTCACAACTATAGAATCAACTGAGCAAATGTTATTATATGAGAGTGCCATACAACAAGATCATGATGGTGATACTTGGAACTATTCGTTGATATGTCCACCTGCTCTAACTGAATTTCTTAGAAATTATGAAATACCTGGCACGGCATTAATAAATGGTTCTGTTAAATTTGTTTCTAAGAAGTATAAATGGCAAGATCATTATTTGTCTAAGACATACGAGGATTTAGAAGGGAAATCTTTTTGGCAACCATTAGGACATGTATTTAAGTGGGGAGATAAAGTTGTAAAGATGAGATGTTATGAGTTTGTTCCGTCTGGCGGCGCTATTGATTACACAACTGTTCTTAGAGTATACGATGTATTTGAAGTTGTTTATAAACATCTTGATACAGATATTGAGGAAGTTCCTTCTGATCCTTACACTGCGTTGTATGCAAATAGAATAATATATCAATCACAAGTTATTGTTAATTTAACTGGAGCAGAACCTATTATAGAGAGTGGCCCTTATGGAGTAGCTACTACGTTTAAGGATAAGGATACTGTTGTATAATGTTAAATAAAATAGAACATAGTTTAGAGTGCGAATTTTGCGATGAAGGTCTTCTTTCGTACAACCCGTCAGAAACATTTGAATCATATTTTTCTCCAGAATCATTTGCTTTGGCGGATATTGGCAAGATATTAGATGAAACTATTAATGAGTATTTAATGTTCACATGTGGTATGTGTGGTATTTCTGTAAAATGTACATATAAAGACGTAGAAAAAAAGATTAGAGAAACTATGTACAAAAGAGTAATACTGTCCTTAGCTTTAAAAGAGTTTAAAGACTCTGGAGCAATTGGTTTTGTGGATAAAACTCTTTTACATTGTAATTTTTGTTCGGGGTTTAATGGTAAAGGAGCATGCCCTAAAAGAATATATGATAAGTGTGAATTAAAAAAAATTCCTCGTTTGTAGAGAGACGTTATCAATGGTTAAAAAATTAAATTTAACACACAAACAATTTGGTAGATTAACTGTTTTGAAAAAAAGTATTTTGGGTAGATACAAATGGTTGTGTTTATGTAGTTGCGGAAATGAAACTGTTGTTGCTACCTCTAATTTAAGAAGTGGTGGTACAAAAAGCTGTGGTTGTTTACATAGAGAAAAATCAGCAATTCGTAACATTCATAAAAATAAACAGAGAAAATTAAGTTTGGAAGGACAACGATTTGGTCGTCTAATAGTTTTAAAAGAAGTTGATAATAATAAGTCAGGCGTCATTGACTGGTTATGTCATTGTAAATGTAATAATACTATTGTAGTTTCAACAAGTAATTTGAGAAATAATAGCACGAAATCATGTGGGTGTTTAAGAAGGGAACTGTATGATAAATTAGTTAAATTTAACAAACGTGTTTATACAAAAGAAACAAGGAAAAAAATGTCTGAGTCAGCAAAACGCAAAGAATTTTCAGATGATCATAGAAGAAGAATATCAGAATCACATATGGGAGCAAAAAATTCTATGTATGGTAAATGTGGCACGTTAGCCCCAGCTTGGAAAGGTGGCATCTCTTGTGAACCCTACTGTAGTGAATGGTCTTTTAAAGAATTCAAAGATATGATAAAAGAAAGAGATGGATATAAATGTTTAAATCCAGATTGTTTCGGAAATATATACAGATTGGGTGTCCATCATATTGATTACGACAAAAAGAACTGTGAGCCACAAAATTTAATAACTTTGTGCACATCTTGTAATGCCCGCGCTAATTTCGACAGGGAGTGGTATGAATCATGGTATAACGCTATAATATACAGAAGGGGTCTATCTAATGAGTTATAATTTTGTCAACGAAGCAGCCTCTATAGGAGTGTCAGCGCTATGTAAGTACGACACCACCGTTGGATATTTTTCTGATTTCACTATCAATGACGACGTTGGGGGATGGTCATATTATGATGGCATACATACCTATGGCGCTTGGAATGGTTTTATATTTGGCACATTGTATGGTGATTATGCTCTGGTGGGCCGAAACACTGTTTTTAGGCCTGTAGATGCTAGTACACACTACACAGTGAGACTAGTAATGAAGTTGAATACAGTCGAGCGTACAGGCGCGCGCGTATATCCTACTCTTGGTAGATTGATGTGGTCAACTCTAGCTAATCCTGTTTGGGGTTCTGACAAATCTATGGATTTTACAATATATGCTGATAACAAGTGGCATGAATATATAATAAATGCCGGGGCAGAGCAATGGTGGCAGGGAGATATAAATAATCTAAGGATTTACCCTATTCTTTCTGATGGTGTTAATGGGGACGAGTTTTTCATAAAATCTATAGAAATAATTTCTACTAATACTTATGGTTGTAAGAACATACTCTGTGATTATTATAGTAATTACTCTCATCCATGTGGTGGTGTAGGAACCAGAGGGTATTGTAAATCATCGGCTAGTACAGATACTTATACTATAGTAGAAGGAGTTAACGACGAATTAATACTAAATATAAATGGGTATGGTAATGAAATAATAACACTAGAAGCAGTTGCTGCTGGAACTGGTCCAGAGGTAAGTAAGTTAATAACTATAGCAGCCTCTAAAGTTGCTATTGGTGGCTACGCAGAGATAGAGGTTACTTATACCGAAGATTACAAATTTTTAATATACTCTGGAACGTATGCTACGGACAGTACTGTGGTGGTAGGATATAATAATACTGCTGTAAACCTTGGATTTTTTAATGAGGGTGGTAATGATATTTCATCTAAAGGCAGTGGAACCATGCCTGCTAGTTTATTCTCACCTGCGTCATCATTTAAAATCAAGTCGTTTCAATTATTAAGTTTGTTTGATGGAGATGTAAACACTTCGTTTGAATTTAATCCTTTTAATTATAGTGTTGAAGGTGGTCGTGCAGATTGGTTGGAAGCAGGGCTTGGCAGAAATCGTACAAGTATAGGTGATTCTTCTTCAGATACAACTAAACAAGTGGTGAGACAATATGATGTTTTAGACAATGCGGGTAAGACTATAATTGATTATAATCATCCATTCAATGCAAGTGGTAGGATTAGAAAAATGACTGCTGCTATTACATTAGATCAGGGGTGGGATCCGCTTATCACTCACCCCAAAGAACACTTTGATGGTAGGCTGGAGGCGATTGGGTGTAAGATATTAATATTAAGACCCAAACGTAATGGAAATTTCGAAGTAGTCGGGTCCGTAGATATTCCTGACAGAGATTATTCAGATGGAAGATTATATTCTCAGCAACAAGAGTATACAGAGATTGATTGTGATATATGGGTTAACAAAGGTGATTTTTTAGGAATTTATAACGCTAATATTTATATTGGTAAGTCTATTACTGGTGATGTTTTAGATGCAATGTATTACCATATTAATGGAGAGGCTGCTGGTGAGTTTGACCCAGGTAGATTACAAGGAGAGGGTGTTGGCGGACTGTTAATTTATGCAAGAAGCTCAGAGGTACAAGATAAATTATCCATAGATATAGATTTAGGAAATAGAATTAATATAGAAGAGATAAATGTTATTGGTTCCACGGAAGCTGAGTTTTTAGAATTTAATGTGGCAAGGTGTTTGGATATAGATTGGGATGTAGATTTCTTTGGTGAGACTCATGTAACAGGGGCTACATATACTAACCTAGGGGTTTATTATAACTTAGAATTCACTTGGCTACATATGAATTTGGGGTATGGTGTTGGACTTTTATCTGATGGTATAAAGACTGCTATTGATGGTTTTGCTGGTGGTAGTTATAGTTTAAGTTCTGCTGGGATTGGTGATTCACAAGAAGAAGGAAGTGGTACTGCTACTCCAGGTATTACTGTTAATGATCCCGCGTATTTTATGTCTAATGGTGATGGGGAGTGGGTTGGTGTCTATCAAAATGTTGATGGTACTTGGGCATCGGCGTTTGTTGATGGTTTCATCGAAGACCCTATTTCTTTTACGCTTCTTTTTCCTTACAATACTACTAAAAAAGTATACAAAGCTGTTATTTATTTTAAAGAAAAATATAATTTCAGAAACTTAGCGTTGTCTACTTCTTCTAATTTAGATGATGTATATGGTGATGCTGATGACAAACGTTTTACTCTTATACCTGAATATTCTGCAATTACTATAGACGACAGAAGAATTGAAAAAGATGGTCCTGGATATGAGGATGTTAATCTTTATCTGTTCACTAACCCCACTGTTGGGAGACCTATAATAGAAATGACAGGGGAAAGACTTTCTACAGGTGGTTACATTGGTTTTGTAACTAATAATGATCAAAGTTTACAAGCCGATAGTACTGATTGGAGTACTATTGCGCATGAGTTTGATCCCATAGATTGTAAAGGGTTTAGATTCTATACAGATTATCATGAATCAACAAAGATTTGTGAGATGGAATTGTACTGTTATGTTGAGGATATCGGCACAAGTATGGTAGGAAGTATTTATACATCAACATCTCATTACGGAGATTTGTGGTGGATAGCCTCCCAATCTGAAAATGAAGATAAATCTGTAACAGCTTTTATAGGGGATACTCCAAGGTATGTTTCAATGGAGATTACACCTATAACTAAGATGCGATTGAATGAAATAAGATTTGATGTGAAACAAGATGACGTTCATGTGGGGGAGAAGGGGTGTCAATACGAACTTCTTCCTGTACATAGTAAAATTGATACAATCAATGAAAGCACCAGTATAGACGTAACAAATGTTTACGGCGGAGAATATGATTTATATGTTAACATAGCCGAAGACGCTGAAATAGACAGTGGTCTTACATTTTCTAGTAGTTTAAGTTCTGCTTCTTCTATAGATAAACCAGAAGTTGGTCCTAACGCAAGATACTATAAAGAAGACGATTATTTAATTAGGAATGATTATGGTAATTGTGCAATTAATAATGAATGTTATGGATTAAGAAATTTAATTGATGGTAAACCTGCTTACTCTACATATCTTGATGAAAATTATGGATGGCAAACATTTGGTACTTTGGCGTCTGGTGTGTCTATAGATTTTTCTAGTATAGCAGGAAGCAGAATTACTGAAATAAAAATACCTGTTATTACAAGAAATAGATATTGGAAGTTTGGATGGTTATGTGGTGGTCACGCAACAACTAAGATTAGAGAGGCTAGAGTATTTTATGAGGACGAAGAACTTGAAGCTATTTTTTACCACGATAAGAATTTGGAATTTGAAGTAGGACCAATAGCTGATACAGCGCCACATTTAATTAATAGTTCTGCTACAGGAAGTTACTATGAGTTAAAAGAAAATTATTATATAGGATTTGATCTTGGTAGTTCGAAAACAATAGACAAGATTGTTTTATACCATGATTCCATACCTGATTATGACGAAACATATTGTGGTATAGACGGCTATACTAAATTAGATTTGACGGTAAAAAGTTCAAACATTGTTGATTATAGTTATAATGAGCGTGATTTTACTATTGTTGGTGCTGGAATTGAGCCCGCTGCAGGTCATTGGGATACTGGCGGGCCTAAAACTGCTGTTGGATTTAGTGGTAACGCTGACAGTTATATTTCTGTTCCTGCTAGTAGTGATTGGACTTTTACAGGGTCTGTTGCATATGAAGGCCCTCCATGGAATGATGCATTTACAGTAGATTTCTTTGTTAAATTTGATTCGTTGCCAACAACGCATGCTACCTTGATTAGAAATTGGGCGGATGTAGTAACAAAAACCTACTATGGTGATGTCCCCTACCCACCACCAGAAAAGTATTCTGGTGTCCCTATGTGGGGTATTAATGCAAACGATCAACCCGATGCTAATTGGGCTATTTTTGTAAGAAGTATGGACAATGTAGCATCAGTTGTTAAATTGGGTGTAGGTGGGTCTTACACCTCCAGCGAGCCACATGCTACTTATGATACGCTCCCTTACGACGGTGAGTTGACCACGACTCGGTCATTTACCAATTCTATTACCCCAATGTATACACAAATTAATTTACCATCAGCTAAAACAGTTAACAGATATGGGGTGTACGCTTATTGGCCCATCGCTTCATATGTTTTGAGAGATTTTACGCTTCAAGCGTATGTTACTGCTAGTGGTACTTGGCTTGATTTACATAGTGTAACTGGTTTTACTTCTAGTAGTACCGATTATATGCGGGTCGGAGACGTGAGTTATTATGATTTTATCAATCCTTATCCAGCTTGTACTAGTTATAGGTTATTAATAGCCGCAAACAATGGTTATGCTACTACTACAGTACTGAATGAACTTGAATTATACGCTGTTGAAGGAAACGATGATGTATGTCAATTGGAGTTTTGGGCGCAGTCTTCAGAGCATCCATACACGTATGCGGCTTGTAAATGGCATAGAAATGTTTGGCCGGAAGCAATTGAGGTTGGTGTTTCTTATAATATAAGTATGTATCGCCAAGACTATGATTTACATTTAACTCCACCTTACTACAACCGATTAATGTGTTTTGTTAATGGTTCTTATTGTGTTGCCGTGGGTATTACGCAAGGCCGGCCTGGGTTAAACACATATCCTGGACCATTAAAAATTGGTGAAGGTTTTGACGGAGTACTAACTGATATTAGAATTACTAAAGATTTAAAAAGAAACGATTATACTCCAGCTTTATGGCATCAAAAAGAACGTCTTTTTGCTATGTCTTTATACGCCAGTGATGATAATATTACATATGGTAAATATTGTGACGTAGAGCTTAAGAACGATAACTCATATCATTATTATTATGATGAAAATAGATATTCACAAATCTACGGATCTTATCTTGCCATAGATTTAGGTAGAAGATATGATTTAGAATGGATTAGAAGTTATGGTGCTTCTGATACATGTTATTTATCTTTTTATGGTACAAATAGTGAGTATCTTAGTTTTTCAAACAATGATGTAGATGATATCTATCAGGTTACATTTACGACAGTGGTTGATGATGCAGCTGTTACAAACGATGTTAGGTGGCTGCGTGTTGGGTTACCAAATGATGGCACTACAAGAATCATAAGAAAGTTAGGCTTATACCCTGATATTTCTACAAGAATTGGTCCTGGTGGTGGTGTGTACAATCACGAATGGGATTCCCTTGGAACCTCAGTGACTGATTACGCTTCCCCTACCAACCTGGCATTAGGAGCCACTGTGTCTGGATCAAGTTATTTTGGGTTTATGACCTACGATAAAATTACAGATGGTGTTATAGACGAGGTATTGGAGACTGATTACACTTACACCCCTGCTTCATTTGACAATTCGTGGGGGTCTAGTAATGAGGCTAATCCATACATAATTATAGATCTTGGTGCGACATATAATGTTTATAAAATAGTATTATTTCATGGATATGATGGTCAAGATACTGAATATAGAATAAACAATTATACTATTCAAACATCTACAGACGAACAATCATATTCCACACAAGTTACTGTAACCAGCAATACAAGTTTTGAAAGAACGCATGACTTTACAGCAGTATCAGCAAGATATATTAAGATAGCAATTACGAGTTATAATAACGCATCTATTATGTTAAGAACAGATTTAGAAGGAGGGGTTGCCTCGTTTGAGGGGGCTGTACTACGAGAGGTTAGAGTTTATGAAAGTTATGGTGTTACAAGTATAAGCAGTGAGGACTATCCTATTATATGTCTTAACTTAAAAGATTTATTCTATATATCATCACACAGTATCATTGGGTTGGACTCGCAGGATTCAAGCGGTGATTGGTCCAATGACGATTCTAACTTTTGTTATTCGTATGCTGTTCATAGCGAACCACAAAAAATAGATTTCAGAGAATGGAACGGATCTCCAGACTATGACCAATGGGTGGCTGTTAAAATGGACACTGCCACAAATTATAATAGTGGTCCGCATTATCTAAAACATGTGCGGGTTAAAGGTACATACCCTCAAAATCCATGCGACCACCCGTGGTGGTGGGAGTCTGATGTGAGTGACCTTAGTAGAGATTATAACCATGAACTTACTAACTGTGTGAGCTCTCTAAAGATAGACTACCCAGCATCTTCAATTGTTGACACAGTTTCTTTCCTTGAAGGCGACCTCTTCGGTGTTGATACTTATGCGTCGTGGAGAGATGGGTTTAACGTGGGGCTTAGGATTGATGATATAGATAACTTGGATATGACATACGGTTATTTATACTTTGGTGGGTATGACTATACTACTGCTGCCAATCCTATTACTTACAAATGGTATTTTAGCACCTTGTCTGGGGTCTTAAGTTCCGGCAGAAATGATTTATATCTAAGGTTTAAATCTGCAGATGAGGTAGAGTACACAGAATTACCTGATATCTATACGGGTAATCCAGACCCAAGAGCAATAAGCAGTATAACTTTAGGCAGTGTTGGAATGGTGTTTAAGGGTGTTGGTAATCCTATGACATTAAACTTGGATGGGTTCAGAATAATGAGAAATCATTTCCAAGATTACTCTTCTTACGTTAGAGGGCTATATCTTACAGGAAGAGAGTACCTAACGTGTCCAATAGGGGAATTTGAAATGTCAAGGGGTACCATAGAATTTTGGCTACGCCCTGACTATAATCATTTAGGGTATGATTTTTATAACATATTAAAGAACAGAGCGATATTTAATTTTGGTAATAATGCTAATGATGTTCTTGGTATGATGTTTACATATAATGGTATGGAAATTTATTGTGGTAATTTAAGTGATGAGATAGGGGTTCAATCTTTCGTTCTTGATTTTGATTGGGGTGGTTCTATTATAGACATCACACTTCACATTGGAATTGTATTCTCTAATGATGGAACTCAGATAAGCAACGATGGAAGTACTCTTAGAGTTTATATAAATAATGATTTGATTGTTAAAGTTACAGACACATGGAGTGTAAATGATAATAAACATTTTAATTTTGTTTTCGGCGGAAAGGGCCCTCTTGCATTGAAAGTTGCACAGACACAAGAAACTGGCTCAGTAGATGGTGTTGTTTCTAATTTCAAAATGTATAATTATTGTAAAACAGATTTTCGTAAATCAATGGCTGGCATTGAAGATGTAGCTGATAATTTAATCAAGCCAAGTAGTTTAATTGAAATATCGAAAAGTGGAAATAATCTGACCTTCCATAAGGTTAGAGACCCCGAGTTACCGTTCAAGTTTGAGGCAGTACTGCCGGGGGCTACAGTGCCTATA
>SDBT01012187.1_pt1 | contig 13816 bp, 20 predicted proteins | sample 2277101 | NCBI WGS metagenome assembly SDBT01 (sample SAMN10404973, study PRJNA504765) | marine sediment metagenome | isolation source: marine sediment core GS10_PC15, 103 cmbsf | place: Arctic Ocean: Southern Knipovich Ridge | collected 2010
TAATAATATTGATAATTTTAGTAATGATAGTTTTTATTTTAATAGCTTGCTCAGAAGGAACTCCACCACCAACAGGACCAATAGGTGGTGGTTGTTGAAATCAATCTTTCCTGGAGCAGAAGAATTATTGGAGAACATAAAAAATGGGAAACGGAATCTGGATAATAATAGCAATCGTAGCAGCAGTACTGCTATTTAAGCCAGACATTTTTGAGAGATTTAAATCAGAAAATAACGAAACTATAATCCAAAATCAAACAGTAGTACCTTCAAAGGATTTTGTTGGAAAACCAATAAAGGACGATGTAGCTTTTAATTGCAGATTTGACAGCGATTGTTCCTTTTTCAATAATGATTGTGACAATACTTGCAGATGCGATTCTGTAAGGGGAGATTGTTTCATCCAAGGTTAACGCTCAAGACAGGAGTCAATTATAAAAACCTTTTTTAAACCCCCAATGTTTAAAGAAAAGTTTCTATGACTCCTGTCTTACTTAAAAAATGGCAAGAACAACAAGAAATAAAAACCAGAAAATCATCATAATTGTAATAGTAATTATATTATCCATCTGGATATTTAAGACAGGAGAGTTTACACTTTTTGGAACATATGTCCCTGGAGTGATAGAGTGTGATGCAAACACTTATTATGTTGACGCTACAAACGGAGATGATTCATGGGATGGAGCATGTTCAGAATTAGATGGTGGTAGCGGACCTTGGAAAACTACTAATAAAGTAAATACTGACCCAGCTATAACATCTGGTGTTACAGTCAAGTTTAAGACAGGAGAAACATTTAGGGGATATGAAGTTGTAGACCCAGTTGCAACATTGATTCCAAAAACAGGAGTTACTTACACTTCTTATCACAACCCTGCAAATCCAAAACCAATAATCAGTGCAGCGATTGACGCAACAGACAGCTCAAGATACCAATGGAGTTCTACTGCAACAGCTAATGAGTATATGCTTGAAGCAGTAGGTGGGGGTAGTCCTAATATAATACAAACAGATGGCGTATGGATGAATGGTGAATATCTAATCAATAGGCTTTATGCAAACACTCCAGGCTCTTTATCAAACCATGAATGGTCTTGGTCTGGAAATACAGTTTATTTAAGAACTGATGAAGGGAATCCTAGCACCATGGGATTGATAGAAATAGCCCAAAAAACATCAGCAGTGTGGGTTTCATATGAAGATAATATCATAATTGACGATTTGCATATAAAGCATAGCAATATATTTACACCATCATGGGACTATAGGGGTACTCTAACTTTAAGAGATACTACTAATGTTGTAGTACAGAATTCAATAATAGAAGAATCAAGCCAATATTCAGTAATATTCATAAGGAGAATGACTAATTCATTAATCACAAATAACATCATAAGGAATATGAGGCGAGAAAATTATTATAATGACGACCTTCGAAGAAACATAATAACTATGCCAAGTTCAAGTTTCAACACAATATCAAATAATGAAATCTATAATAACCCATTTGGTTCTGACTTATTGTTTATCACAGAAGGTTCTAGTGATAATATTGTAGAGTATAACGAGTTTATAGGTCCATCAGCTAATGCAGTTTATATAAGAGGGGTATCAAATCCTTCCACAAACAACCATATAAGATATAATTATATCCATGATATATACAGCGAAACCTATTATGGTGGTGGCATTGGAATCCAAGTTAGGGATGAGGTGATAGATAATAAAATTTATGGAAATGTTTTGATGCAATTAAGAGGACCGATTATACAATCTGACGGAATAAATGGAGGGGGGATTGTTCAAGGCACTAAGATTTTTAATAACATCATTTATAATACATGGAATCCTTCAAGTGGAGTAATAAAAGTTTTTGGAGGGCAGAATGAAGGAACTGAAGTTAAAAATAACATTGTTATGAGTGTAGGAATTGGATTGATGTTAGGTACACATAATGGGGCAGTAATTGATAATAATTGTGTTTATCCTTTAGGGAGTGAACCAGCAATTGGAGATACTAATTCTGGTGAAATAACAAATACCATTACAGATGACCCATTGATTGTAGACAGTTCTCCTACATCTCCAAGTGGTTTAGCCTTACGTTCAGGTTCTCCATGTATAGACTCAGGTTTGAATCTAGGAAGCACATACGAGTTAGGACTAAACCCCTCATCATATTGGACAAATGGAGTAGGATTACTTAATCATAATTTATATGGAACTGGATGGGAGATTGGACCCTTTGTATATACCAGTTCTGCACCTTGCGTTCCAGAAACATGCAATGGTCTAGGTTATGAATGTGACATTTGGGATGATACTTGCGGTAGTACAGTCGATTGTGGAAATTGTGATACAGGACATTCTTGCAATGGTGGAATCTGCGAAGCTATATGCGTACCTGAAACATGCCCCAGTCTAGGATTTAACTGTGGAAGTGCATTTGACCAATGTAGTGAAACTATCTTTTGTGGAATCTGTGACTCTGGAGAAGAATGTGTAGCAAATGTTTGTATTACTACATGCGTTCCAGAAACCTGTTCTAGTTTATCATTTGATTGTAACACAGCAGACGATACTTGCGGAGGAACTTTAAGCTGTGGAACTTGTAACTCAGGATTCGAATGCCAGAATAACATTTGTACTGAGATACCAATAGTTTGCACTCCAGAAACCTGTTCAAGCTTAGGATTTAACTGTGGTTCTGCGGATGACAATTGCGAAGGAACTTTGAGCTGTGGTACATGCCCATCAGGAGACGACTGCACTAATAATATCTGTACCACTCCAAGTGGTGGTGGAGGCGGTGGTGGTTCAAACCCATCTAGAGATTGTACTGATGGAGGTGGACAGTTCAACTTCACATCATATATATGCATGTGCCCAGAAACCAACTTCTGGAATGAAACATCTGATTTATGCGTTGAAGAACAAATACCTGAAGAAGAACCACCAGCAACGTCACCTTTTGTTTGGATAGTAATAATAGGTATTATAATATTTATAGTTAATAAAAAGAAAAAGAAGAGATAGAACATAGTTAAACTAAAACCAGAAATAAACAATATAAAGTACTGGGTACACATTGTTTTGATTACATTCATTGTATTGGTAATATTGAAGTTCGTATTCGGACATGATATGTTAAGTTATGATTTAGGATGGAAAGTAGCTGTTGCAATTGCAGGAGCAGATATAGCAGTTCATAGTTTACTAAAATTAGAATAGGTGATAAAATGGTAAAAGTAACAAAACACAAAAGAAAGACAAAAAGAGGAAGAACTACTGTAATGACTCATAAGAGAAAATTACCTAGAATTATACGAAGGTCAAATCAAACTAAAAACACAAGAAAGAGTTTAAGTCGAGACCGTCAACGTTCCGCTTTGCCAGCAGGACTGCGAGAGTCAGCATCTGGAATATTTTATTATGAAAACAGGCAAAACAGAAGTGACCAACCTGGAAAGAAGATTTAATTCAATTAAGTGCTATTTCACGTATTAAGAAGGTTAAAATGGCTAAGAATATGGGCAGAATGGTAGTAATAATCATAATTATCCTTTTCTTTATATTTATGAATACAGATTCTAATCTATTTTCGGTTGCTGGTATTGGAGGTTGTCCAAAAGGTTTTGAACCAGTAGAACCAACTTGTCCTCAATGTACAAACTTAAATTGTCTCCCATCAAGTTCAAATTCAGTATATGATGGTAGATTTGGTTGACAATGGTAAAAAAGAATACTAAGCTTATAATTGCAATAATAGCAGTCATTTTAATCATAAGATTTGTACCATCAAATTTCTTAGGAATTGTTGGAGACTTTTGTGAAGGAGATAGAAGTTGTTGCGAACCAACAGATTTAAATTTTGTTTGTTTCAGGAATGATGCACAAACTATACAAAGTCCTGTAAGCAATGAAATGTTACAAAACAGATTGTTAGGTGGTTCAAGGGAATTTCTAGAGAACGATAAAGGGATGGTGGCGATGCACTATAGGGGAAGTAGGATTCAAATAAGACCTGGAGATAACGCATACACACCGGGAGTAGGAGGACTAGCGTTTAGTAGCTATGGTACCATATTTGCCCCTGCTATGCAGATAGTTGGTGCAAGCTTTGGAACTTTGTATGAATGGAGACCAGATAGGATGGCAGGTTATGGTCAATCATCATCACCCACTCATTTTATACAGTCTGAAACAGAGACTTACCCCATAGATAAGTATACATTTATGACTAGATTTAAATTGAAATGTGGTGCAGCAGCAGGTTGTAATGTAATAGGTGCTATGCCATATATCAGAACAAACCCATCAGGAAGTTTAGAAAACATAACATTCAGCACAAATATAGGGGGATACAATGGATTTGATATATATGTAGATAAATCATCTTCTAGGGATGAAAACCTAGATTCTCATTTTTATATTGTTGTAAGTGAGGTAATAACACAATTTGATGAAGCACAAGGACGGTTGTACCTTCCTTTAGCTTTGAATGAAGAGAAAGAATACATAGCGATTTTTACCACAGAAGAAGGATTAGTAAACATACCATCTTATATGAGTAACCCAGACCAAGCAATATCAAATGCACAGACAGATGTTCAGAGTTATCTTAGGATGTTTAAATTTCCTTCAGCAGCCACTGAAGAACAAAAGCATAGATATTATCAAGGAATATGGAATTCATGGTATAATTTGATGTCAGCACACGATAGCAAACCAAGTATATGGGGAACACATGAAATAATAAAACCAGGAGTTGGGTATGATGGAATTTGGATGTGGGATTCATTCTTTGCAGCTTGGATGTTTGCAGCAGCCTGTGATACAGGAGCATGTTATGATATCCCTAGAGAATGGTTCAGAGTATTCATTGAAAATGCAGGAGCAAGCGGAAGATTTCCTAGGGAGATTTGGAATAATTTTGTAGGTAGCGGATGGCAAGCACCAGGTGGATGGCCATTTGCAGTATGGCAACTGCACCAGCAAAGTCCAGATGCAGCATATTTATGTGAAGTGTATCCAGGACTTAAAGCTAATCATGAATGGATTCTAAATAATCAAGATGGGGATGGAGATTCTTTATTCCAATGGGGGGGAACTAATTCAGGATGGGATAGTAGTGCAAGATGGGTTCAGCAAGAAGTAGAAGCCTTAGATTTGCAAGGGTGGATGATATTAGGTGCAGAGTCTATGAAAAATATAGCTGCGGTCTGTGAACCATCAGAAGTAGCATTATGGGATACCCGACTTACCAATTATCGAGCAGCATCAGACAAGATGTGGCAGAATGGCATGTATTGGGATATTATACCTGGTACAGATGTTGCTACTACCAAAATAAGTCCAGCGATGTATGTTTTGATGATGTCCGGAACTACAACAGAAGCAAGAGATTCGGCTATGGTATCATTACTTCATGATACAACTAAATTAGGAAAAGACCCAGTTAATAATATAGGATTAATACCTACATTGGCAAGAGATGACCCAGACTTCCACAATGAGGATGACACAAGTATATCTTGGAGTGGAAGAGTCTGGGGAAATATCAATTTAATAACTTGGTTAGGATTGAAAAGAAAAGAACTTGATTCAGATGCGGACTATGTAAAAGAGGGAACTTTCGAGGTAATGGATATAGGACAGATTGGTTATGAAAGTTATTTTTCAACAACAGGACTTAAAGGTACAAATAACTTTGGAGGATGGCCTTTTTTATGGTCAGACGCAGCTTACGTAATTATGATGCAAGATTGGAGTCCTGATTGGGATACAGTTGTAGACCCATGCAGTTCAGAGACTTGCGGTAATGATTTTTGCAGTACTTCTTGTGGAGAAACAGAAGTAAGTTGCCCTCAAGATTGTGTAACAGCTTGCGTTCCAACAGAAACACCAGAAACAACATGCGATGATGGATTAGATAACGATTGCGATAGTTTGATAGATTCTTTGGACTTAGATTGTCAACTAGGAGCTACAATAGATATAGTTTGTATTGGAGATAGTAATACCAAGAGAGTTTCTTTGGATGAGCCTATAACTACAGGATACTGCAATCGTTTAAGGATAGATAATAATTTTATAGAAACTACTTATAATCGTGGCATAGACGGTATTACCACATATAATTTGATTCAAAATTGTTATAGCAGTAATCCTGGATGTATTGATATGATAATAGGAGAAAATTTAAATGCAGATTGGGCAGTAATTATGATAGGTACAAATGACTTATTTGTTGGTGTTGGAGATGTAGATAGCACATCAATTGAAGAATATTACAGTTTTTTAACTCAGTCAGTAGTAGATTTAAAAAATGATGGTTTGAATGTGCTTTTATCAACAATCCCCCCATGTAATGCAGCTACACATCAATGCGGAAACAATGACCAGACTAATGTTATTCAAAGGAATGATGTGGTAAGAAGAGTATCAGATGAACAGAATGTTGTTTATGCAGACATATTCTCAGACGTATTTAGTGGAACTACGACACATGAACTTTTTAAATGGGATGGAGTACATATTCATCTTGAATCTGAGGAAGGCATAACCTGCGATTATGTTAAAGGCAACGCAATCCAAGATTGCGGACACTTAACTATGGCAGAATTATATGCTACATCAATCCAAAGTGGGACACCATATAATTGTAATGCAAACCCAGGAACATGTTACCAATCTAGTGCTTGTACAATAACAGAAACACCAGAAACAACATGCGATGATGGATTAGATAACGATTGCGATGGTTTAATAGATTCTTCAGATTCAGACTGTCCAGGAGGAACTTGTACAGATGGAGAACAAAGAGCATGTTCAGGTACAAGCAGAGGGGAATGTACATTGGAAATAGAAACCTGTAGCGGTGGAACTTGGAGTGGATGTTCAAGCGTACAAACAGCTGAGATATGCGATGGAAGAGATAACGATTGCGATGGAATCATTGATAATGGAATCTCTTGTAATTTCAGAGTTACTATTTCTAAGGATGATTGGATTACAAAATATGATTCGCAAAATCTAGCTTTTAGAAACGGCTGCTTACCTTGCGATGCAACATCCCCTGGTTATTGGAGATGGGATGCTTGGCCAATTGTAAGAGCAGACAGAGATATGTACACAGTAACAAAAGATACAAAATATATAGATTTGATGATAACAAACGCAGATGCAGTCATAGGAAAAGCAACATTAACAGATGGTTTCTTAAATTGGAGAGCAATGGATAATGATATGGCAGGTGACATGTGGTGGGAAGCTCAGATTTTTCTTATTCCATCTTATGTAATAGGAATTGTCTATGATTCAGAACTAAAAAACAACCCAACTTATAAAGCAAAAGCAGATGAATATATAATTTTCGTTCAAAACTTTATAACTTATTATAAAACTACCACAACACCTTACACATGGAGAGAATGGGGAGACCAAGGAGTTTATTCTTATGATGATGGTAATATAGAATCATCCAGACCACACAATCAATATGCTAATATAGCAACAGTATTCCTAAATTTATATAAAGCTACTGGAAACCAAGATTATTTAAATAAAGTAACAAGGATGGGAAATTACCTTAAAGCTAGTTTAATGTTAGAAACAGGTTGTGACCACACTAGTTATGAAGATTGTCCTACCACTCTAGGTTGTAACCCCGTAACTTATGAGACTTGCCCCCAAGTAGATAATATTAGATGGCTATACCATGATGAAACAGGAGAAGATTGGGATTTTGATTTTCCAGAAGGAGAATGGATGGACAACGGGCCAGAAGATTTGTCTCACTCAGATGTAGAACTTAGTTTTATGATTGACATGTTTGAAGAAGGATTAGTCTTTACAGATTCAAATTTCCGTCTTATAAAAAATCTGTTTGTAACACAAATGTGGAATTATGAAGTAGATGACCCTAGATTTAATATGTATTTAGAATATGCTACTCCTTATTATGGTCCTAGTTGGCCAAATCCAAGACCGAATAATATCTGGTCAACAACCCCTGCAATTGAGACTTGGTGTTGGTTAGGAAAATACGATTCAAATATTATTGGTTTTTGCGAGAAAATATTGGATAATGTTGTAGGGACTACTTTTAGTGATTTTTATGAATGTTATACTGATGAAGACCCATTGATTGGAAACAAATGTGGCACAACTTCATTTCCAGCAACACCCTCAGCAGTAACTCAGGGAATAAGTAGTATGTTATTAGCAGCAGAAGATGCACCAGTTAGCGAACCATCTGATACCTCATCTGGAGGTGGCGGTTTACCACAAAACAGATTAAACTGCATTAATGCAAATGGGGAATGGGATTTCACTAACTTAGTATGCATATGCCCATCACCATTATCTTGGGATACAGATTCAGAGATGTGTGAAGAACAACCAGTAGAACCACCAATTGAGGAAACCAATAACTTTATATACTTGTTAATTATAGGGATTGTTATCTTTATAATGAGTAAAAGAAAGAAAAAGAAATAATTCAATTAAGTGCTGTTTCACGTATTAAGAAGGTTAAAATGGACAAATTAATAAACTTTTTTAAAAAGAATTGGATTGGAGGAGTGATTGGAGCAATAGTCGTTTTTTGGATACTTTATACTCCTGGAGTTATAGTGTTTATTACTGAAATAGAGGAATCTTTATGGAATCCAAATAAACCAATTATAATAGCTACTATCGGTTTCTTCACAGGAGCATTCATTCAATCTAAGTTTATGAAGTGATAAAATGGTAAAGAAAAATAATAAGTTAATATTGATAGGAATTGGAATAATCGCTTTAATTGTATTTATGAATTGGGAAAGTCCAAGAGAAGATACAAACACTTGCAATCCAGTTTGGAACCCAGATTCAAGATACGATTCAGTTACGTTTTGCACTTCAGAGGAAGCAATAGCAAAAGCAGCCGAAGTAGGATGTGACGGATTTCATACTCATATTCAAGATGGAGAAACAATCTTTATGAGTTGTGAGAACCATGAAGATTTAGACATAAATGTAATGTCAACTTATTAACACTCACTAAGAGCAGCAGACTCAAGCATGTCTTAAAACTACTTAACAATGGGCAGGAGAATTCTCTGAATTCACGCATGCCTGCCCTGTCATACTCATTTATTCCTTCCCCGGATTAAATGAATTGGGCAGGTTTGATACCATCTTTCCTGCCCTTTTATTATCTCAGATATAAGAAGTTTTTTAAGAACAGTAATAGTTTCTAATAATTTAATCTATATCGATTATTGGTCTTTTGTTCATTTCTTGACAGGTATGTTGTTAGCTTTCTTAGGTTTTTCTCTTCAAGTTGTTTTCTTTATTTTATTAGGTTTTGAAGTTTGGGAGAATTATATCCAGAAAGGAATTTTCAGAAGAGAAAAGTTTGTTGACTTTGTTGGGGATATGATATTTGGAATTGCTGGTTATTTGTTTTTTGTAAGGTTTATACTATGATAGACAATTTTGCTTTATATATGTTTTATGTAGTCCCTGGAATAATTGGAGCTTTAGTTTGGAAAAAGAATAGGGTGATTGGTTTTTTCGGAGGTTTAATAGTAGCTTTTATAGCGATAACTTTCTTTGCTTTGTCTATGGGTGGATAGATATAGGAGTACTATATGGTTCTAATTATTATGTTGAAGAATACATATGTTTATATATTAGTTGCACTTATTGATTAATATGGGAAAAGCAAAGACTTTAAAAGAAGCAATAAATAAGACTTATCTAGTTAAAGGAAAAAACAACGGTCTTAGTGGATACACTTCAGGGATTTTAGTATTACCAAAAGCTTTAGTTGGTGAAAGAGTTAAAATTGTACCATTAGCACTGGACATGTAGGCGTGAGCTGTAAAGTTAAAGGGGTATATGATAAATGAAAATAAACTTATTAATAACTTTTTCTAGATATATAGACTCTTTCAATAACATAAGAGAGATTGAATATGATATGGGTGCTAATAAAGGGATAGATGTCGTTTCAGTAGCATTAATCATATTAGGTGGATTTGTATTACAACAAGGAAATAACTTTGGTTGGTTTTTTGTTGCATTGGGTTTAAGGTTTTCGGTTAATAGTTAAAGAAAGTATTAAGGATTCAAAAGGTATCTTATATCAGGAATGGTATGAGCAGTTCGTCGGAACGAAAGTTCTTTTTGTACTGTCTAAGTACCTTGAAAGTTCCTTAATGCTTAAGAAGGTAAAAGAAGCACAAAGACAACAAATTGGAATAAACAGTAAAATGACAGGAATATGGTTTTGGGAAAAAGAGAAAGCTCAAATTGAGAGTTGGATAGAATCTTTAAAGTCAGTACTAAAAGGTAAAGATACAAAGAATCGGAAAGGAGGAGTTAATGATGAAACAGATCCAATTTACTAAGGGATGCCCAAATGGATGTCAGTTTTGTTATGAGCCTAAGAAGATAGAACAATTACATCCAGATGTTATGAGTATAAGCGAGGGAGAAGAAGTACAAATATTAGATATGAATTTCCTTGCTAATCCAGATCATTATAGAATCTTACATACATTAATTGAAGCTAAGTATGAGTTCATTTGTGGATTAGATTATAGATTAATGACTCCAATAATAGCTAGATTATTGAAAGAAAAGGGGTTTATCAAGGTTAGATGGGCTTGGGACTACCATTTAATAAAACTTTTTAGTGGTAAATAAAATGTCCAAAGCAATGTAGGCGTAAGGTTTATATAGTAGCTTGATTTATTGATGTTGTGAAGGTTTGTCAGTACCGAATCTGACGGGGATTGGAATATGAAAGTCGATTTTAAAGTTGAAGGAAATGAACTTATTCTAAAGAAGAAGTTATCTAAGAATGAGACTTATAAAGTCAATAATATGAAAGGAATGTATCAATTAGCAATATACGATACCCCTGAGTGGGTTAATGGCATAACTTCTATGTGCGAAGATGATTTACATATTCTAATGATTGATTATGATAATGTATGCAAATGGATTATGGAGCATGATTTAAATAGATTAATAAATCTTGGTAGTTCAGCTTTTATTATATTATTTACTAAAGAAGAAGAAATAAATGGAGAAACAATAGGGAATTATCAAGCTATCTGTTTAGATAAGATGCTCCCTTCTGAGGTAGTTGAAAAACAAAGAATGACTCATGGAGACAAATCATATTTTTCTATGCCGTTAAGGAAACCTTTCAGAAGTTGGACATTAAGAACATCAGGAAAAGGAAAAAGAAACGGTCCAAAGTTTCTTGGAATAATCGGAAAAGATAAAAACCTAGATAACGAAACAAGTTCTGCTCACTATCAATGGTTAGTGAAACAATATAGAATTCCTAAGATAGAGTATAAGAGTCCAGATGGATTAACAAAACTATATAAAAATGTATATGAAACCTTAAACAGATTAGAATGAATAAAGCAGAAGAATTATTTGAAAAGATTGGTTTTTGGAATATGCCCTGTGTAAAGATTAGTGAACACCAACAATGGAGTAAAATTGAAAACATCAATTAAAAATCTAATTCCAAGGCATAGGTCACGGATTTTAAGGTCAAGAACCTATTGGAGAAGAAGAAAAACATATCCACCGATAGATGTAGCTTATGCTAAAGATATAGATAAATTTGTGATACTTAATGGACATCATAGATATTTTGTTATGTTGGAAAAAGATATAAAAGAAGTAGACATAAAGATTAATAGAGTTATTGATAAAACTGAATTTGATAAATACAGATTTGCAGTGGAAGTTTAAAATGGATGCACAAGACCAATCAAGAGTTTTTGAAACTATTCAAACTAAGTTTGATATACAGGATATAACTCCGGAAGCAGTAAACGAATTTTTAAAAAACAAACCAGGAAGAAGAGAATATACTTGGCAAGAGAGAAGGAAGAGTGGAAAGTTAAGAACAAGAACTAGGATAGCCAATGTTAAGTTTTCAAATAAAAAAGATGAGATAGCAAATGATATAGGTAAAATAAGTAGTATATACGATAACGCAAAAGATGTAAGGTCAAAAGGGAAGTATGATACCGTTAATGACCAATATCAAGAATTTAAAACAAAATGGGTAGTAACTAGTGTGAATGATACAAAAGTGAGGAATAGATTATTAGATTCGGTACAGGATTATTTTAGAGACTTAAACTTCAATGAACTTAAAACTGTGCCATCATTTGGAGAGGCTACTATTGATAGTGACAGAGAAGCTCAGATTAACAATAGTGCAATATCAGAAGCAAGGGAATTAAGAGATTCAAAAGATTTGGATGGTTTAATCAAATTAAAGTCAGATATAGAAGGTCAACCAGTAGACCAGACAAATGTTGATGCTATTGATAATATGATAGATAAACTGAGAGGATGATGTAAATGGAAGAAGAAAAAAAAATAGAAATAGAACCTTCAATACCGAAGGCAGATTTAGGCAAACTACAACACTCCATATTTAAGGAGGTAATTGATAGTGGATTGATTACAGAACAAGGGATTAGGATTCAAGGGGTAGGAATCTTGATTAGGAAGATAGAGGCATTGACTAAGATGACAGACTCAACTAATCTAAAATTATGGAAACTTGAGAATGCCTTGAGAGGAAAACCAGAACCTCACCATTAATTTCTTTCTTTTTTATTATGGATATTACAGAATACAAGTATTTATATATAAGCTCTACCTATCTACCTACATATGAAGCTAAAATGTAGTAATAAGAAATGCAATTATGAATGGGAATATAATGGCAACCAAAAGTTTTATGCCACTTGTCCTAGATGTCATGGCAAGGTGAGGATTAAAAAATGAATAAAAATAAAATAACGGAGGATTAAAAAATGAGTGAATATATAGAAATTGCATTCGCTGCTTTAATAGCAGTAGGAGTATTTTTAGGATTTAAGTATGGAGATAGATTTCTTTATCCCATCTCAAAGGCAAAGGAATATATAAATTGGTATAAGGTTGGAAGAATTAAACAATTTGCTACAGACCACAAAATAGACATTGACGAAGTAATAAAATCAGAAGAACTTAGAAACAATAAAAAAATAATGAGAACCTGGACTGAAAAATTAGAAAGGAAGTTAAGTGAAGACTTAGGGGATATTAAAGAAATAGAAGAACCTAAGAAGTAAGTTTTTTAAAAGAATGGAAAAAGAAAAACTTGAACTAATTAGTAAAACAAGAATATTGAAGGACGAATTACAAGACTTTGAATGGTATTTTTTAGATGTAAAACAGATTCAATCAAGAATTAGATGGCTAAAAGAATGGGAATTATGTGTTCCTTGTGATAAAAAACCAACAGAAAAATGCATCAAAGATAACCATTGTATTGTGGTTCCTATAAATGCCATTGAAGAAGCATTTGAAGAAATTGAGGGGTTAGAACTCAAGAAATGAGTTTTATAAGAGTAAAAGTAATAGATGAGAGAAGATATTTATATGAAGTTAAGAGTGTTTGGAATCCGAAAACTCAGAAAAATCAACAAAAAGTAATTAGATACATAGGTAGTTTAGAAGATTGTGGAGATAGAGTAAAAAGGAAAGACATTTTTGAAAGGGATAATTACACTTGTCAATTATGTGGCACAAAAGAAAATCTGACATTAGACCATAAAACTCCATTAGCTAAGGGAGGAGAACATATTGATTCTAACTTGTGGGTTCTCTGTGTAAGATGTAATACTAGCAAAGGAAAAAGAATTTTGGAAATTAATTCAACACTCACTGGGGAAACTATAGAAACATAATAATTTTACTACTTTCTGATTAATATTTTAATGTATTTTTAAGC
>SDBT01012188.1_pt1 | contig 13815 bp, 30 predicted proteins | sample 2277101 | NCBI WGS metagenome assembly SDBT01 (sample SAMN10404973, study PRJNA504765) | marine sediment metagenome | isolation source: marine sediment core GS10_PC15, 103 cmbsf | place: Arctic Ocean: Southern Knipovich Ridge | collected 2010
CCCAAGAAAATATTTCAGATAACAAAGATAGTCGCATTTATTTTTCGCTCTTATAAAACTCGCTGATACGTGAACGGGTCTTTTTGTATTCATTTTCTTCATGTGTTTTTTCCTTTAGCCTTTTGGGGTTCAAAAGCAGTTCTACTAACGGTTGTTTTCTCTAATAATCTTCCGCTCCCCCCGCACCCCTCACATTTTTCGGTCCAGTGGTCATAGAGACCGTTATGATAGTCCGTCAGTTTCCTACAACCTACAATTCCCCTTCCTTTGCAGTTTTCGCATATAATAATTATTTTATCCATTAGTTATGTCCTCGATTGAATAATTAACATCAGTTACTTCGTGTGACCATTTCCATATCTCCCACGAGAACTGGAAACAAAGAATACGTAAAATTAATATACACCCTATGTCTAAAAGGTTCCCGAATGTTATATTGATACCGCCGATTGAGAGGGGTATAGACCAAAAACCGGGATCGACACATCCATCGAATTCAACTTCGTAGTCATAATTTTTTCTTTTAAATATCATCACTTACCCCGTATAATAGATAACATAAGATGTTCTAACTCTTCCACGCCATGGACAATTATATATTTACCGCCGTGTAATTCCACCCAAGCACGATGTTTTTGTTGGTTTAAACTTAATACCCCACCCCGACCACGCTTCACTTCGACCTCGATATACATCCCGGCGTATACACATAAAATATCACCACATCCGGGAATACCATAGGGTCGAACACCTTTACCATCTATATCAATCGCGGTCACGTTCATCCTTTTTGCTCCGACACGATGACATTTAAGCCACGAGATACATTCTTGCAATACTACTTTCTCGGGTTTATCCGGACAGGGCACTATGGGCTTAGTTGTCATACCACCATCCTTACGACCGGGTTTGTATGACAACCCTTTTTCTTTAGCATGAATCATATCCACAATGCCTTTACCAAGTTGTTGTTTTTTATTTTTCATTTACAAATATCCGTAAGTTCGAGGGGTAAGTCTGTTTCAAAAGAAGATTTTGGTAAATCTTTTAGAGTTGTATTAATTAATACACCCAACATAAGATCAGAGCAACCCTTAGATATAGTATAATGGTCACATCGACGACATTTGAAATAACCCCCTATAGTTATGTGAGTTTCGGAGTCATCTGCAAAACCGAGAAATTCATAGTCATGTCCCCAATAGGAACAATCTCGTTTTATATATTTACGTTTACTCATTTCTCATACCTATCTCCCGTATGGGACTCAACTGCCAGTGGCAATCCTTCGGCCCATGCAGGTTTAGATAACATAATTTTTTCGACCGTCATCTGGCTACCCTCTTCATCTTCCTTTGGCACCATGACCGTTAAGTCATCGTGACAGTGCATTACAACTCGCATTTCAGCTTTCTCACACTCCAATATCCAGAACCCTAAGAGGTCTCGGCACATCGATTGCACGATGTTCTCTGTGATACTCCCACCCCATAAATGACCGTATTTCCATCTAATCGAACTGTCGACTCGTCGAATAGAACAATGTGGGTAACGTAGTTCACGTCCGCTCGGCAATCGAAGAAATACCATCGAGTTGTGGGAGTGAAAAACCAATGGTCCAACTGTTCGGACCTGATCGGAATATTTCGTTACTATCTTAAATGCTTTTTCCACGTCACCCCAAAATTTAGGAATCATCGGATAAGTTTGTCGATAAAATTTAATACCTTGTTTACAAAAAGTAATATCAATTTCCCCGCTCTTAATTTTCTCGGCGAGGGAAGGCATGGTTCTCATATAAACATAATTACGAGCCGCACCCATACCATATTGTGCCGCAAGCATATACACTTTACCAAAATCTCGACCAGTGTTTAATATCTTCGCCACGGGTTCTGGATCATAGTCTTTTGGCTTACGAACCGGTCTTTCCAATAGTTTAGTCGCAAACTCGGAGTATACATCTCGACCTTCCGCAAAAGCCTCGACTAAATCCTCTTGTCCAGCAATCCACGCACATCCCCGGGCTTCAATCGCACCGGAGTCCGCCGACACTAATACCTTACCATCATCAGCTAGCAGTAAGTTTCGAACTTGATTAATCAATGGATCGGCTTTCGCCCCGAAGTTCTGGCAGTTCACACCCTCACACCCGGACCATCTTATTGTGTGGGCACCGGCATATTTAAGGGGAACACGAAAATGACCGTCGGATGCTTTGGCTTGTTGGATCATATTATGGACCCGCTTTACGTGGAGGGGCCAAGACTTCACCGCTTGTCGAGCCTCGGCTAACTTCCGCACTTTATCGTCGGAGTGATTAATTAATGCTTTCATTCCCTCATCATCTTTAGCAAATGCCGGGATCATTTTATTTTTACCTTGTTTCATCGGCACCCTCTCGCCGGGCGGAAGGGCTTCTTGCATCAGAACAAAGAATGTTTTATTCCCACTAATTACGGCCCGGGTATGGCCCAATTCTTTAGCGATTTTATCAGCTTGCTTTTCCATTTCCCCTTTAAGTTTCATCGCAAGCATGAAATCAAATTTAAAATTTTTCTGTAGGAATAATTGCGTTGTATGATTCATCAGAGGGAGTTCCAGTTCCGGGTTAGTCACGAGCGGGAGTATCTTTTGTAGTAACTTTGTTGTTATGTCAATATCATCCCTACAATATGCACCAAGTTCATTTCGCTGATCCTCGGTCATATCGGCCCAATGTAATCCCTTAGACCATTTTATATCGCCTTTTGGTTTGAGGCCGTATTCTTCTGCCATATCCCGCAACTTATGAGACTTCCGGGCCTCAAGAAAACTAGCTATTTGTTTTGTATCAAGAATATATTTCGGTTTGAGGTTATAGTGATGGTCCAGAATTAACGCATCAAAGAAAGCGTTCTGCATCACGACTACACAATTTTCGAGGTTGGGGCCATATGTAACTTGGAGGTTTTCAAATACTTCGACGATAAAATCAGGAGATCGAAATACAGGTGTGCTCCCATTCCGACTCACGCCCAAACCCGTCGCCTCGAATTTATCGGAAGTTACATATCGCACCGTGGGCCATTCCTGTTTAGAGAGGGTATAGTCCTGATCCCAATAACTTTCAAAATCAAGAGTTACTATGTCCGTGGGCCATCCGATTTTTCCTAAAATGTCTTTATAATTCATGGTCATTATATCCAATGATATCCTTTAAACATTTCATTGAGGATTTCTGTCGTAGTTTTATATTTACCGCCACAGACACAATACTCCGGCTTTTTACTGCTCCACATTACGGCGTGGCACTCCGGGCAAACATATTTAGTCATTCTTCTAATGCCTCATATAAAGTTCGAGATCAATATTGGGGTCGAGGTATTGGCGTAGTTCAATGCAACATCTATCATTACAATCCTCGTATATTTCATACAAAATGTTACTACCGGTTAGTATAAATAGCCTATCATGCCATGTAAAAACTGTACGGACCCGCTCACGGTGTATCAGTGAGAATTGGGTTTTAATAATAAATTTTCGGAGCCAACTCTTCATCTTACATCCTCCAAACTCTTCGCATCGAGATTGCTTACTGGGCCCTTCTTCATGCGTTTCTTATTTTCATACGGGGCGACGACCATTCGGTAGAGTTCAAGTTTCGCACATTCGAGTACGCCAATAATCCCATTTAGTATGGCGTAACAAAACGTCTCGTCATTTTCGATCACGGTGTGAAGGAATTTTGTTATCGTATAGTTTATCTCACCGAGACCCCTAATACTATCGGCTAATTGTTTGACCAGCCCATCGATTTTGGCTCGTTTTTCTTTTTTAATATATGGAATTTCAATCACCGCCTTTCATTTTTAGGGGGTCTACTCTATAATCTTCGCCCGTTATGAATAAAGCATATCGCCAATCCCACTCTTGGAGACAGTTTATACCGCAGATACTCCCGTTTTTCATACAACTGTAGTCCCTTAAATCTTCTTGCCCACATATCATACAAAACCCTTTTTGCTTCTTAAAAGGCATTATTTCTTCTCCAGCTTAAAACCCTTTTCGTAAGTACCGGTTACTTTAAATGCAGTCAGCCCCAGTTCGACGATTTCCTCCAACTGTGTGAGGAAAGCTACGGGGTATGGGCTTTTATTTCTACCTAATGAGAAATCCCACCACTTCACGATAACAAATGTGGCAAGTGCCCGGACACAATCATATTTTTTTGCCCGTGGTGCAAATGGTTTTCGGTAATATACCGGTAATCGTCCGAAGTCATATGTGTTCTCCGTCACTTTCATACACTCGGCAATACGCCAAAATGAATCACTTTGTAGCCGGTGTCGAACTAACTTTGGCAACTTCACAAGTACCTGATGTATTCTGGTTTCAAGTTCTTTTCTCGCATCGAGTACATCGAGGTCGGGGGCTTCATTTATTTCGCTCATATTAATCCTCTTCTTTCTGGCAGGGTCTTCGTTTTGATCCTTTGCTCATTTAAAATTACTCTGATGATATGGTTCACCTTTTCCACACCGTAGTACTTCATGGTACGGAATACCGTCTAGTATAATACCGGCACTTAATATTGAACGAGTTATTTGTTCTTTCGCATACGCAAACGCATAGGCTGCATCGTCCACACCCGAACCGACGTCCATGCCGAACCATCGCCGAAGTGGATTAGCAGACCAAGTGACGCCCCCCTTCGAATGAAAATGTCCCATAACTACAGACAAACCCATCTTCTTCGATAAATTCCAAGCGGGTGTGTTGCCGCCGCCTTTTCCGTGACCATGACAATAGTATACGTCATCGATCATTATTGATTGTACCCATTTCCAATTTGGAGTTTCCCACAAATCTGCGTAGTCCCTGATAAATTTAGCGGGAATACTTACTGATTCAGCGAGTCGTCTCGGTCGGCTGTCATGGTTCCCCAGACATACACAACTTTTCGGAAAGACCTTATACCATTTTTGAGTGGCGGCGAGGGCCAATTTAAACTCATCCATCGGCCCCGGTGCCTCTGGATTATGTGCATGAAAACTAATAGCCGACCAGTCCACGATATCACCAATAAATACAACCGTATCGCAATCCCACTCTTTGTAAAGGTCTTTGCAAAATTGCATATAACCTTTGCGTTCAACTGGACAATGTAAGTCGCCAATCACTAAAACTCTCGACATTATTCTTTCCCCTGTAGGTATTCAAGGATTCTCGGTTTTAACGCTTGAAGTTCCTCGACATCATGGATAATATATACCGGGATGCCGTGGGCTTTTGCGAACTCGATTTCAATCCCCATTCCTGTACTAATAAATTGACCCGGGGACCATGCGATTAAAATATTGCAGTCCAAGATAATACGACAATCACCCCAAAGAATATCTTCTTCCCTCAATCGTCCACCTTGGAATAGATGTACGATTATTTCATCATGCTCCCCGGGAACATATAGATGTACCTCGGGTAATATACAACGCATGAGAACTGCGGCTTCGTGGGCCTTTACATTATTCTCTGCCATACTTTCTGGAGTAGCATTGACCCCAAGTTTTCCTCGAATACTATGACTTACATAAGCCCTATAGTTTTGTAGCATCTTGGGTTCCTTTCTGACTAACAGCTTTTTGTTCGGCCTCGATATCTCTATTATTTGCTTTCTCGTCGGTGTATCCATCAGGATATCGTATATCAAGTTTTGTTTTATTAATATTCATTAGAACCTCGATATCAATACCAAGGATATTGTTTGCCATCGTAAGATAATGGAATACATCGGCGAGTTCGTCTTTAAATTTGTTCACATTGAACGGGCGATTGTATGCAAAATGTTTTTTCAATTCACCCAACACCTCAGCAGACTCCGTGACTAAACCCATCGAGGCGTGTAATAGTTGACTTAATGTTCGTGAACTATTCTCAGTACTAAAAGTATGGCTCATCAAATGCCCTACATATTTTGAAAATTCTTTATACTTCATCGACATTTCCCACACACTGAAATTTCTTTTTTAATCTCCCATCCAACCCCACCATTTTTATAAGCCCTCGGTCGTTTAGACAGAACTTTTTTAGATTGCTTTTCATGTGGGGCAGTTTGCCCGCCGCATTGTTGGCATCTAAACATCTTTACATCCTTTACAAAGAATAACTACTTCCCACGCTTTTGCGTTTTTTATAGCCTCCCGACATTTGGGACAATAGCCGGAATGACGGGGGTGATCCGATGTCTTCCCGTGGTCGCTCTCGGTATATGGCGGTTTTGATTCGGGGAGTTTCTTTAATACCTCGGCAGTTGCTTTTTTGATCCACTCCCAATGTTTCACCGGAGTTTTAGGTGGTCGGTCATCGTACCAACTCCCATTTATTATAGCATCCCGTATCACAAAGAGACTGGCGATAGCTTTTGTGAGATGGGGCAGACCACTATCTGGATCAATATTTTCGCCCTCCCACCACACGTCGAGGTGTCGATTACAGGCATTAAAATAAACTTCGGCTCGTACTGGAGCAACACGATAATTATGTCGACCATATTTCCGGCTACCCTCCATCATAGCAAGACCAACCTCGGCCAGAACTGCTCGTGATATACAACCATGTGGGTTTTTTGCAGACCCGACAGCATCTTTGGGATTCACGCCTTTTTGTTCCATTTTATTCTCCGTAGATTTTGGGGTCCAGTTGGTGAGGCCAGTAACGTCTTGTTCGCAGGTCGCACATTTACTCGGGTCATCTGTCTCACAAGTCATACAATTGTGTTTAATCGCCATTCTAGCTCTCCAAAAATAAGAGGGATAACTTGGCCTGCCCATGACATTTTAGCATTTATAGTTGCGATCATCCGACTGACTCTATGTCCCTCATACTTATATCATCGTTAATTATCGATAATATTCAAGTCATTTCCCCCACCATTTACTTTTTTTCGATGAACGCCTCGATTGTGGGCATTAAAATCGTTACAATCCTTTTATAGTGCACAGATATGTTCTGGTGAGACAGCCCGACAACTTCTCCGATCTCTTGGAGGGTCTGACCATTTCGAGCGTATTGGACAAATATATACTGCCGCAATTCTCCAACAGTCTCGAAGCCACAATCTGAGGTTATTTTTCGAGTGTCTTCCAATAATTTTACCGCCCCATCGTAGAAATCGTTTAACTCGATGCCCCCCGATATTTTACTGTTTGCCGACATGGGACAAAAACCCCCCAATGCGACACTGGGGGATTGCCTCTTGATTGAAGACAAGAAATCTATATTATGTTCACCAATGCTGACCGTGGGCACTTGCCGTCGTTGTTCTCGATATATTTGGGCACGTTGTCGGCCAAGAGTGCCCTGGATATACTTATCCATTTCCCCCTTTTCGATGAGGTCTTTACAAAATTCCTTCCGCGGGATCAAACGAGTAAATATATCCTGAACGCGGTCTTCGGCCTCGTCATGGTCTTTGATCCGTGCAGTCAAGAGGCCCACCCATTTCTCAAAATTTTCGGCGTAATATTGTTCAAAAGTTATTGCCATTTTAACTTTGCCTCCTTTTTTCGTTTAGCAGAACCAACACCCTTCATCCGGCGTTTTGGTATGGACATCAAATATTTATGTCGTGCCTCACGGCTTGCTTTGCTTTTACTCATTAGTGGCCCTCCACATCCACCATCACCGGACGTTTACGCCCACAGTTCGGACACTTTTGTTCCTCCCGTGTGTATTTATATATTCGGATCGGCTTACCTTGACAGTGCATCCTCGCCGAACACTTACAATAAATATAGCCTAATGTAAAATGTTTCATCTGGTCTCCTGTTCAAGGATTTGGTTCACCCCTCTAAGTATTTGCTTCACTCGTGTTAGTGCGATGTCTTTACCATCACATTCTAACTGTATTTGTTTTTTATCGCGTTTGAGGCGAGCCACAGTTCCTTTTAGTGCCCGAATTTTTAATTCCCAGTAACCTAATTTCATAATAAAATATCCTTAAAAGTCTTTCCAACACTGCCATGCATTTTAACTGCCCGGTTTAAAATCTCATCGATCCTCGTATCCAGTCGGAGTAACACAGTCTCCGAGACCCGGGTACAATCCCACCCGGGCCTACGCTCTTTAACTTTATCCAGTATGCGTTGCCTCGTAACTTTTTTATTTAAGTAAGACATTTTATCTCCGCAGGTCTAATATGCTCTCGTCGTACTAATTACATCTGGATTGCACCGGCTCAACAAAAAGGGCGAACTGAAACGTCGATACCCTCCTTCACCGTATTATCCGCGTCCCGTAACACAGAGGCGTTTTCAATAAGGGTGGTTTGTTTCGCGTCATTTGCATCCTTCGCTACGTAGGATGCGATCGGCACAAGGACGGTTACTTTTCCCGCCAAATCTGTTTGGGTTACTGCTGTTTCAAATAACTGTGGCATTTTTTTCCTTTCAAATTATTGTTATCATAATATTCACCCATAAGCATTTTACGGTAGTAATCAACACCATCTCTTATTACAGAGGGCATACTCCTACGAAGCATTTCGTTAAGTTCTTGCCATTGTTTTTCTGATATACTCATTTTATCTACATCCCCTCGACCGAACATAATAATCACGTTGCAGAAGTCCATCGGCTTTATGCACTTGTTTGTGCTTAAATACCTGTAGGCCCGATCCCATACCTTGCTCAAGTGTTTGTACCCACGCGGGCCGGTTTAGGGATTCTCTTTCATTTATAAATGGTTGTTTTAGTTTTACTGGCATTTAATCTCATTTCCTTCTCGATATGTGCTTTAATTTTCTTATGCTGTGTTCCGGCGTTGTGGGCCGTGACGGTGCTTCGGATTTTAAGCCCGCACTCCGGACAGTAAGTAGGATTAGTCCGTTGTTTTTTCGATTGCCTCCTTAACTCAGGTCGGCAATATAATGGCCCACGTTGTAATTTCCGATCAGCCATTATGCCTCCGAAAATGAGTGTCGCCGAAACCTATAAAATACAATACCATAACAAGGGCGGGAACTACTATTACTCGGGCCACTTCAACAGGACATACAAGCCCCATGAATAACCCTAACGCCAAACCCCATAACCTATTTCCCAGTAGTTGTTTTTTGTCCATTTTATGCCCCCAATATTGCTCGCTCTTTAGTAGCCCGAAACCCACCGTCATTTAGTTTTATTATCTGATCCCTATCACTCCGAGCGTCCCGTGCTGTTTGCCGGGTCTCGGCCTCTTTACGTTTCCGAGCCTTCTTAGCGTTAGCTATTTTATGACTATATTTTTCTCTTATTGCCATCAAGCCCAGTCCTCGCTCTCGTCATGGATCACTTCCGTGTCTTTATCGTGATCTATAAATGTAACCTGCACACCTTTAGATTTTAGAGTAAGGCACGCCATACCGTCGGTGATTTCGATAACTACTTCGGGGATCGTGATCCGAGGACGCTGGTCGGTCGAAACACCACATTTTTTATCTGCCATTTTATTTCCTTTAATTAATACCAATTATTACTGGAGGACACTCATCTGGAATATTACCAATCGAATGTCCAACAGTGATAATTGGAGACATTACAGGTAAAATTCCTGTTCACTTTTGAGGGGCTTTGCCTCGTAAGAACTACCGCGATCCCTTTCGAGTATCGGATATTCCTGATACCGTATAACACCTTTCGCGTCAGTCCACACGTTCCAGCACGTTGCTGGCTGCGGCAAGAATCCGTACCGTTTTAGACAGACAACATTACTAATATCCTGACCATACGCCCTCCCGACCCGGTTGAATACAGTACAGCCGGGTGAGCGAGTGATGTCTGTTGTGGTCGTGTTCGACACTCTAATTTGGTTGTTTCTCCAATGGTTCCGAGTTACCCATACATCAAATCTTTTTACTTTTTTCTTCATTTTAAACCTCTCTATTAATTTGTGATTTCATTTTAATCTCTGTACTTTATCATCGCATAATTCATGTTGTAAGTCAAGTAAAAAATCGTGATTTTTAAAAAATATTTTACGCGGGAAATGGGAGGTCTCTGCCCCGAATTTCGTCTGACTGATACGGCGTCATCGGCGTATCACATTGGGGGCATCGGTCATCACACATACAATCCCAAACATCGGACCATTTGTGTCCACAAATACACTCGTAATAATTTATATATTCCATTTTATTCCCTTTCAAATTCGTGCTCGTGATTAAATTCGTGCTTTCGATATAAAATAGGAGCTCGTTTTGAACCCCCGACATTTTAGATTTACTTTGTCCATATTTACTGGGGTTCTTAGAATGGGAGTTCCTCCCGATAATTCATGTCTTGAAGCGTGTGAATTATTCTATCGGATTCCATTATATGTTCTACGCAATCCCGACATAATAGGTAATGGAATATCTCTTTTGTTTTGCCGTCGTTTCCGCAAATATCGCAAGAAGCGTTCCAATCGTTCCACTGATCTAATCTATCCGCACCGCCATCGTAATAGCGTTCCTGTTCGACTTGTACGAATTTATGGTCTTTATGTATTGCGTAAAATTCTTTAAATTGTTTCACTTGGTCGGCGGTGATCGACAGATCGGCGAAATTATCCTTGCCGTGTGCCGACCTGCGATCATAACCAATTCCAATATTTACACAGCAAGCTGTCGTATCAAGACTTGCTATATCCGAATATAGGCCGTCGCCTACAGTGAAAAACTCATCCAGAGCATCGAGAAATTCGGGACAATCCAGATCGTAAGTAACGACATCATCCCCGCCCCGGTCAAACTCGGCGATCCAGTTGTAGTCTTTTAGGGTCTGAAACATCCCGGTCGTACCGCCACGTTCTTCATGGTCGGTTAGTAGTAAATCAAGACCCAATTCCTCTGATATTTGATAGGCCAGAAAACATCCGAGCCTGTCGTCCAGCCCAGAGGCGTACAAGACATTGTGGCTCAATTTATTCCACTTCGGCTTTTGCACAGTATCGAGGTGTGCCATAACCAAAACGTCCGATCCCCGGTCGATAAAGACCCGGTGTTTATCTATACGTCCCTTATCCAGAACAAATTCGTTTAAATCCCGGAAAATATATTTAGTCGACCTGAACCAAAACTCTTTTAATTGATTTTTATCTGTCATCCGACCATCCAGTCTTCAAACGGTATCTCCCTTTGACCTTCGCAAATGATATTCTGCATCGGTATTTGCATTAATGCCCCGCCGACCTCTTTTTTCTCGTCATCCAGTTCGCGTTCCCAACAATCTTTACATACTTTATCGCCAGCATCGAGTTCGATTAGTTCGCTGAAAAATTCACGGCAATCAGTACATTCTTGGTAGTGTTGATCCAAACATTCGTCGCAAACGTCCCGATTTTCTGATTTAACCTGCTGGACATGCTCGGTCGAAAAATACTCATTACACTCATTGCAAAAACTGTAGTGATTTTCTGCACAGGACGAGCAAACAGTTACGCCCTCAACTACAATCTGCCTATCGTCCTCGTTTGGCGTGGCCTCTCCACAACGGGAGCAGATAAAAGCGACCCGATCAAAACAATACTGACAGTAAATCTCGTCGCCGTAACTCCAATATTCGTCCTCCGGCAAGGGCTCTTCACACCGATAGCAAATATACCCACTGCCAATATTACCGTTTGTGTTGTCCATTAGAAAATCATAATCATGGCAATCGTCAAACATTAAGTCCAGACGCCGATCTCGGATTCGACCGTATTGAAGAGTGTCTTGATACGGAACCTCGCCATCTGTATAGCTTAGTCCGGTAACTATTATTTGAATCTTTAGATTATGGGGTATTGCTCTATTCCAACTAATAAGCCACCCCTGATCGTCCGCATAATTTTTCATTTTCTCGATTAAGTCCTCTGCATCGGTATAAATTCGATCTAACATATACAGTCCATTATCAAGTCTTACGATCATCGCCCTTGCCGAATCGTTACCCCGTTTCATAATAAGTTGACTATACGTATCTGGATTATCGACATATAGGCCGACGTATGCCGAACCTCCGGTCATGCAGGATGCACCGCCAATATGATCTCGATAATTTTTCCCGATGTCATCCCCAGTGGAGATATAAGTCTGAATCATATCATCGAATAGAATCTCGTCAATATGGGTTTGGATTGACCGTATCTGGACGTCGTTCAAAAACCCGGAGTTTAAATGGAGTTTCCGGGTCAAGAATCTCGCCGTTCTGATCTTCATGCGTTTGTCGTCCGACCCAAAAGCTATTTTTCCAATATCTCCATCCTCGCAAACGGTTGGATTAAGTCTATCCAGATTCTCAAAAATCTCAGTTGAAATGGCGATCCATTTTTCCGGTTGCTGTACGAGGAGTACTTCCCGAAGAGTTCCGAAAATTATGTTTTTGACTTCTAATTCCATTTTAGTATTATACCATATTCAAATAACAATGTCAAGAAGATTTTATTTAAAATGATAATGTTTTTTACTATTTGCCCTTTTTGGATTCCGGCAGAAAACTATTATCCGAAATGGTTTTCTCCCGAACCAAATCCCGAACCCGCAAGAGGATATATTATACCATTTTAATCTCTTCATTTTATCTCCAATACTTTAAAATTCCCGGCACTATTCCCTGCCGACTCCTAAGATCGTCCAGTACAAACGACGTCAGACATTTTTATTTTACGTAGTTTTACGATTTACCGCAACGTGCCTTTTCTGTTTACTAACTTGCGATTTTCTCGCGTGATCGCCTTTTTTGCATCGGCGCTGAATTTTTTACATCCCGTTGTATGTTTGTCTTTTTTACATCCGCATCTTAACATAATATTTTCCCTTCTGTTTTAAATTCATTTCCTGTTTCAATCATCAGGGGGTGTGTCGGACTGTGTGTGCCCAGCACACCCGCTCGTGATTGAAAGAAGAGCTATGAGGCCTTTAATATCTTTTACTCATAATCTTGATCCAGATTGTTAAGGTCAAAACTATTCCTATTGTACTTAGTATCTGATCCAGGTTACCTCTTTTCATCACCCGCAATAAAAATAACACCGATAATAGCACAGAAAATAGCACCGATGATAATACAAAAAATACTGAACTCGATGACGTAATCCATTTTATCTCCAATTCTTAATTAATAACATATAATCCCGGACAATTCGCCTCAAGATTGCCCGGTATTATAGGTTATACACTAATTTGAGCCGTTCAACCATGCAACACGCTGAGCCGCTTTTTCTTTTTCCTCATGGTCGCTGTCAGAATGCCATACTTTATCAGGAGCATAAAAACCTACTGTGTATAAACAGCGTTCAGTTTTACTTCTAACATATACATACATCTCATCACCTCTTATCTAATCACTGTAATACTTGTCAGATACCATTGATCTGATTCAAGCACTATACCATAACTCTGATCTTATGTCAAGATAATTCCGGGTACTCTGTAAGATTCTCATGCACTACTCCATATTAAACCGCCGGGAATATCAGGACATTATCGGGAATGAATCTCCACTCCCCCTCAGGATGGCCACCGGATACATCGCCAAAACATCCATTGCCTTGCAGGAGTATAATCAAAATCACTATAAATAGGAAATAACCGTAATTGTGTTTTATCCATTCTATCATCTTATCCCTTTTAATTTAATAGCCCGTATTATATCATAACTGTTCATGTATGTCAAGCCTTTTATCCGTACCCCATAATATTTCCATGGACTACTCTATCTATATGTGCCATGTATAGTTTACTATACCTTGGTGGACACTTGGTACGATAGGACTGGACGTACTATAGTTGTACTAACCTGTACTAATTTGACAATGACGATGTCCTGCACCCTCGAACAC
>SDBT01012189.1_pt1 | contig 13814 bp, 8 predicted proteins | sample 2277101 | NCBI WGS metagenome assembly SDBT01 (sample SAMN10404973, study PRJNA504765) | marine sediment metagenome | isolation source: marine sediment core GS10_PC15, 103 cmbsf | place: Arctic Ocean: Southern Knipovich Ridge | collected 2010
TCGCTATTCTGAATTAAAATATTTTAATGTCGAACAAAGCTTTTTCCGTTTTTTTCGGGAGAACGCTGATTTTAGAATATCTATTTGAAACTACTTTTAAAATCACTAATCATCATTTTGTTTCGTTTGCTGATAAAATGTTTAAAACAAATAATAATAGGAAAATAAAAATAATTTTTTTCATAATAATATTCTAACTGATTTCTTTTTTTTAGGGGTTAAAACCTCCATTTTGTTTGAGATTCTTTTTCCCTATGATGAATTATCCCGAATCGAGTTCGGGACAGGCTGGAGCTATTCAAAATCTGCTAACTTTCCGAAACTTATTTTTTAGATTCCCGCTTCTGTGGGAATGACATTTCATAAGAAGTTTCGGAAAGTTTCAACTCGTAACCCGCACCACGCAACCCGCTAAATCACAATCTTAAATTCTGCGCCTTCAGCAACATTTTTGCAAGTCAACTTACCATTCATATTGTTTTCTATGATTGTTTTTGACATGTACAAACCAACACCGGTTCCTTTGCCAACTTCTTTAGTTGTAAAATAGGGATCAAAAACTTTTTGTAATATTTCTTTTTTAATTCCTCCGGCATTATCAGTAATCCTTAGAACAGTTTTTTTCTTAAATTCCCTTAATGAAATTTCAATTTTCTTATCTTTTATTTCACGTTCCAGAAGTGCATCTTTTGAATTAGTAAGAATCACAAGAATAACCTGGGAATATTCATTTGGAAACCCTTCAAGTTCACAATCTTCTGCCAAATCCAAGGCTAAATTAATGTTATTAAACTTAAAACTGCTTTCCATGAATTTCAATGTTTTCAGTACAACACTCTTAATATTAAAATTGGATTTCATTTTATTTGTTCTGAAGAAATAACGGAAATCATCTATGGTTCTGGACATCTGGGTGAGAATATCCATTATCAGGTCCGTGTGTTTTTCTATGTAGGCCATATCCAGCACTCCATCCTCATAAGCATCCTCATAAGATTGAATAATCGCTCCTACTGCTGTAAGTGGTTGACGCCACTGATGAGCGATATTGCCGATCATTTCACCCATTGCTGCCTGGCGTGATTGCTGAATGAGAATAATGTCCTTTTGTCTTAATTCTTTCACTGCATAACGAATTCTCTTTTCAAGAGTTGTTTTTAAAATTCTCAATTCTGAATTTGTATTCCTTAAATTTTCCACTGCACGGTGACGCTTGATTGCTATTGCTATCTCTCTTGATACGAATTCAAATAATTCCAGATCCTTTTTAGAATAAAGATTTTTATCAGTATAACTTTGAACAGCAATAACTCCAATTATTTTTTCTTCGATTTTTAGAGGAACTCCCAGCCAGACCTCAGCTAATGTGCCCACGATAGTTGTTTTACTAGCCTTTATTAAATTTTCAATATCTTTTTTCGTGGCTAAGAGCGGTTTACCGGTTTTAATGACATATCCCGTAATTGTCTGCTCCGCAGGAAAAGAAATAGCCTCATCCTTTTCATCTACTATAAATGGGAGAGTAAGTAAATCTTTCTCTTCATTATATAAGGCAATGTAAAAATTGGTTGTATCGAGCACTGTTCCAAGAAAGTTTCGTATTTTTTCGATTAGTTTTTGTAAATTTGTAGTTGTATTTGCAGCATGAGAAATATTATAAATTGCTTTTTGTATTTTTTGTGATGTTTTACGTGTAGAGATATCACGATAGATGGCGTAAACAGCAAGTTGTTCTCTTTTATAAAAAATAGGTTTTCCAATTATTGAAACATCAAATTTTCTTCCATCCTTTGTTTGGCGAATAGTTTCAAAATATATAGTTTCACCATTTGTCACTCTTTTAGTTGCATTTTGACCGTTCATTTTCAATTTTTCAGGGACGACCAAATCATTAATTCGCTTACCTTGAGCTTCATTTTTTGTATATCCAAAAAGATTGGTAAATTCATTATTAATTTGAAGAACATAATCATTATTATCTACTACTGCAATAGCAACTGGAGCATATTCAAAGAGATTTTCAAAATAGGCTCTTTGAATTTTAATCTGCTCACCTGCTTTTTTTCGTTTGGTGATATCGTTGATAAATGAAAATGACCCAGCAGGTTCTCCGTTTTTATCAATTATAGAAGTTGCATTGAAAAGGGTTGGGATAATAGTTCCATTTTTCTTTTTCAACGAAATTTCATAGGTTCTGTGTTTTGTGCTTTTTGATAACAAAATTTGTTCGATGAATATTTTACGGTTAACTTCATCAACAAAATCGAAGGGAGTTTTTCCAATCATCTCATTTCTGGAATAACCAAGCATATCACAAAGAGATTGATTCACATCTATGGTTTTTTGCTCAGAATTGATAAGCCAGAAACCTTCAGAAGTAGTTTCAATAAGTTTGCGATGTTTATCTTCACTTCCTTTCAGCGTTTTTGTTCTCTCATCCACCAATTCCTCAAGATGCATGCGATGTTTATTTAATTCTTCTTCAATTCTTTTACGCTTAGTTATATCTCTTACTGTTGCTTGTAATAATTGTTTATTTTTCAATTCGATTCTTGTTAATAGAACTGTAGCAGGGAATTCTTCACCGTTAATTCTTTTGTGTGTCCATTCGAAGAAATTTGAACCTGTTTTCATTGCCTTTTGTATCATTTTCTTTGCTTTTTCGGAAGATAACTGTCCACCCGGTTGATATTTCGGGGATAATTTCCAAGGTTCTTTAGAAATAAATTCTTTTTCATTTTTAGCATGAAACATTGTTATTGTGGCTTGATTTCCAGCAGTAAATAACCAGGTTGGAGGACTAAGCATCATAATTGCATCTCTTGATGATTCATATAATATCCTGAATTTTTCTTCACTTTCATTAAGTGCATTTTCTGCTTTCTTACGTTCAGATTCTGCTTTCTGTAATATTTCTATTTGTTCTTTTTGCTTTTGCAGTTCCTCAATAAGTTGTTCTTTTGTTTTAATTTTCATACAATAATCCTTATCCTTAAAAACTTAGATTGAATCTAACTCACAAATAAATAGTAAAATAAAGTTGTAAAGATAAATTTATAATCCTTGTTTAAAAATTGTCAGCTTGAGTGAAGACAGTAGCCCGACACTCTGTGGCGGGAAAGAGAATTCGATATTACACTGCTAATGAACGATCTCGAATCGAGAAGACTAATTTGAGTCCTAAAAAATCAACAAAATGATTTTTCGACTCGTAACTTTACCCCGTAAAGAAGAATGATTGTATCGGGGGAACGATCCCGATTTTTCGGGAAGACAAAGTGCGTATTCAAGCTACCTCGAGTCGTCGTCTCCGGCAACTGCCGGCTCCTTACAACTCGAAAAGGCAAAAAAACAGCTTGTTCCAAAACTCTGTTTGGGAATACAATGCGTTACGAAAGATGACTTTCGTAACAAGCAAATATTCGTAATTTGTAATTTGATATTTATTATTTAATCGATGATTATCTTCTGGAGAATTCAAATGGATCAAATTCATAACCAATGGAAAGATAATAGTAAGTTCTATTTTCCTCATCGATGGCAGCTGCAATTCTCACTGGTCCGAGTAAAGATTTAAACCCGAGTTTTACACCATAGGCAGGATAAAGATTCTTTTCCGGAAGCCAGACATCTTTAGTTCCAAGATTTAATAAATTGTAATGCAAATCAACAAAGAGATTATTCAGGATTTTATATCTTATTGCCAGAGAATATATTTTGTATATTGGAGCGCTGCGTTCACCGGTGTAACAACCCAGAAAACTATCGATCCCACCAATGTAAAACGGATCAAAATCTAAATCATATTTTTTGAAATAAGTACCATATTCAAACTGATATTTTAAAGAAATCTTATCTTTGAAAGGCATTAAAATCCGTGCTTTTGAGTATAACTTTTTGTAACCGCTGTCACTGAAAAAAATCTTTCTGGCTGTATTAAATTTCATCAGAAATTGCAGTCCTTTCATGGGGAACACAAAATCATCCAGATTTTCATGATACAATTTCAGACCAACTCCCGATGATTGATAATAGGTGTCTTCAAAATCCGCAATATCCTGGTAAAGTCTGGTATAAAATGTAAAGCCGTAACCTTCGAGAATCACAGCCTTCTTGGCATAAATTCCAATTCCTATTGTTCCACCTGTTTCCAATGATTTTACACTGCCGGTTTTTTTATGCTCTTCATCATAAGAATAAATTCTTTGTTCTTTGAGATAGGGGAAAATCCTGAAATAGATTCCCCATTGTTTACCGAAATTCTTCACATAATCAAGTTTCAACTCTTTTTTATCACCAACTTGAAAATTGAATAAAAGTTTGGAATTTCTCTGAATCATATTATCAAAACTGAAAGTAGCACCCAGAATAATATCCTTATTGTTGATGTAGCCAAAGTTTATTCCCAATCTTTTCCTATCACGTTCTTTCAACTTGATTTTGAGGATATATTTTTCATCTCTTTTTTCAATAATCGGATACATCAAAGAGAAAAGTTGGGAATCATAAGCATTTTTCACTGCAATAATAATATCGGATTTTGCATAAAATGTATCTGTTTTCAAACCTAAAAATTCTTTTACTTTGGATTTACTTAAATGTTTATTTCCCAGTATATTAATTTTTGAAAACTCAATTTCTGCTGGAAGTATATCTATTTTTTTTTTTGTTCTCTTTTTTGAATTTCCTATTATTTTAAGATGTTTCCTGGTAGCAATTTCTCCAGCTAAGATGATTTCTTTTTTCTTAGAAAAATCCAGAACCGAGAAACCTTCCAAATCAGGCTTGATGATCAAATCACAAAATTCAGTAGATTTATTAATATTACTCATTATACTTAGATTCACAGTTTGGTCCAGCACATCGATCAAGCTTTCAATTTCCTCTTTTTCTTTCAAACCGGAATTTGTCTGTACACCGATCACAAAATCCGCACCCATGTCCGCAACAATTTCAGCAGGTAAATTTGCCAGCAAACCACCATCAACATACAGTCCATCATCCAATTCAAAAGGCTTTAAAATCGATGGGAAAGAAATGGAAGAGCGGATTGCTTCGTGAAGAGAACCATCAGAAAAAACTTTAAGTTTTCCAGTTAAGATATTGGTTGCATTACAGCGAAATGGAATCTGTAATTCATCGAAATTCTCTTTTACTGAAACCTGATAAGTAAGATCAAATAAAAAATTTATCAGGTTATTTCCTACAAAAAAAGCTTGAGGGATTTTGGGTAAATAGTTTTCATCAAGGTCGAAAGAGAAATTTGCATATGGTTGCCAACGTTTCTGGCTGATGTAAATATCTTTCCGGGAAATTTTGTCATTAAGGATTTCTTTCCAATCCAATTTAAGAAAGATATCTTCAATCTCCTTTCCGGAAAGACCCATTGCATACAATCCACCAATGAGAGCTCCGGTGCTTGTTCCAGCAACGAAATCAACCTGAATTCCCAATTCATCGATTACTTTTAAAACACCAATTTGAGCCAACCCGCGAGCACCACCACCGCTGAGGGCAAGTCCTATCTTTCCTAGCGAATGCAAAAAAAGAGAGAAAATGAGAAGCGAACCGATAATTATTTTCTTTTTCATAACAGGAAAGACGGGACAAAAAGCCCCGTCTTTTGTAAAGATTTTTTTATCCTTTTTAGATGATTCCGAGAAATTTTTGGATAGCGGGAGAAAAGGCAACGATGAGACCGGCAAAAACAATACTGACCATGCTCATAAGTTTTATGAGAATATTTATAGAAGGACCGGATGTATCCTTGAACGGATCACCCACAGTATCTCCAACAACAGTAGCTTTATGATAATCGGAACCCTTTCCACCGAAATGCCCTGTTTCAACATATTTTTTTGCATTATCCCAGGCACCACCGGCATTGTTCATCATAACCGCCAGCACAAAACCTGTTGTCAATCCACCAGTTAAAACTCCCATCACACCGGCAACACCAGTTATCATACCGATAACAATAGGTGTGAGAATTCCCAGAAGAGCAGGAGCAACCATCTCTTTTTGTGCTCCAACTGTAGATATATGAACACACTTTGCATACTCGGGTTCTGCAGTGCCTTCCAGAATCCCCGGGATTTCTCTGAACTGACGACGAACTTCTGCAACCATTGCTCCGGCTGCCCGACCAACTGCTTTCATCGTGAGTGCAGCAAAAACGAATGTTACCATCGCACCCATAAAAATTCCAACCAGGAATTTGGGATTCATCAAATTTATTTGATAATAACTTACAAAATCTGCAATTGTGGCATGTGTAATTTCAACTGTTCTAACAACTTCACCAGCAAAAGTGATATCAAGGAATTTTTGTCCGGCAAAGATCAATCCTTGTCGAACTTCTTCCAGGTAAGCTGCCAGAAGTGCCATAGCGGTAAGTGCAGCCGAACCAATGGCAAAACCTTTTCCTGTAGCAGCTGTTGTATTTCCCACAGAATCGAGATCATCTGTTCTTTTTCTCACTACTTCGGGAAGCTTGCTCATTTCTGCATTTCCACCTGCATTATCTGCTATCGGTCCAAATGCATCCATTGCAAGAGTTACGCCCAGAGTAGCAAGCATTCCCACAGCTCCAAAGCCGATTCCGTAAAGTCCCATTTCCGGAATTGTGAATCCTTTACTCACGCTGAAAGCAGCCAGAATGGCAATTCCAATGATAATGACTGGGGCGGCTACGGATTTCATTCCTACAGCAAGACCATCGATGATAACGGTTGCCGGTCCAAATTCTGCCTGTTTTGCAATTCCACGAGTGGGAGCATAACTGTATGAAGTCGAACGTTCAGTGAAAAATCCTATCAAAATCCCTGCAAAAAGTCCTATCATACTTGCCAGAAAAACACCGAGAGAATATTCTGCAGGAAGCATGAACTTTGTAACAAAAAAAGCAACTATCGCTATCAGGATGGAGCTTCCGTAAACACCCTTATTCAAGGCGAACATTAGTTCCTTGGTATCTGCACCTTCTTTGGTGGAAACCAGATAAATTCCCAAAATGGAAAGGAATGCACCTACTCCGGCAAGAACCATCGGAGCGGTTACGAATCGTATCGCCCAGGTATTCATCAATTCGGTTCCATGCCCAAAGATCTGTGTTACTGCTGCCATTCCCAGTGCCGCCGTAGCCAATATCGAACCACAGTATGATTCATAAAGATCTGCACCCATTCCTGCTACATCACCCACGTTATCTCCCACATTATCTGCGATCGTGGCAGGATTACGCGGATCGTCTTCCGGGATTCCGGCTTCTACTTTTCCTACCAGGTCTGCACCTACGTCGGCAGCTTTGGTATAAATTCCTCCACCAAGACGTGCAAAAAGTGCTTGAGTAGAAGCGCCCATTCCAAAACTGAGCATGATAACCGTGATCGTATGCAAGCTCATTTTATCAGGATGAAGCATACTATAATAATTCAATCCGAAAAACCAGGCAGAAATATCTACAAGAGCAAGCCCCACGACTACGAGCCCCATCACACCACCGGCACGGAAAGCAACCTTCAAACCTTTATCCAGGCTTTTGGAAGCACCTTGTGCAGTTCTATTGGAAGCGAGGGTAGCTGTATTCATTCCTATCCAGCCGGCAAGTCCGCTGAAAAAACCACCTGTAAGAAAGGCAAAAGGAATGAGCCAGTGAAGTACATGCAGAACATGAGCCATAATATTAAAAACGATAAATGCAATAATAAAGAAAATAGTAACGCCTTTGTATTGCTGTTTCAGATAAGCAAAAGACCCTTCACGAACATATTTTGCAATTTTTTGCATCTGCTCGTTACCGGGGTCTTCCTTTTTTACACCTTTAAATAGAATAAATGAAAATATCAATGCTATTATTGCCCCAAAAGGTGCAACGTACCAGATCATTGGAATATTCATTAACAACCCTCCTGAATTACTTATTTTGCTAAATATAAATAAGACAACAAAATAAGCTCAAAATATTTGTCAAGAATTGTAGTCCGACCTGTAACACGACCTGCCAGGTCGAGAAAATTAGCGACCAGGCTGGTCGCTTTGCGTTTTTAAAACCTGTTCTTCTCATCCGAGATGGAAGTTAGATATGCTCCCAACATTATCAGTACAGAAGAAATCACCAAGTTGATCGTAAAAGGTTCGTTCAGAAATATTATTCCGCAGGAAATACTCACAATCGGGATAAAAAGAATCAAATTAGCAATGACCTTTATGCCAATATTTTTGACAGCAAGATTCCAGAAATAATAACCGAGACAGGAACAAAAAACAGAAAGGAACAACAAATGCAGTCCGGCAGAAACATTGAATTTGATATTGAGAAAAGATTTGTATTCAAAAATCATAACAGGAATAAGAAATATCACACCGTACAAAAACACCTTGTATGTAAAAAAAGTAACATCATATTTGTGCATTATCTTTTTATAAACAAAAGAATAAACCGTCCACATTATCACGGAACCGAAAACAAAAATATCTCCTTTCAGATGAACTCCCGATTCCAGAATATCTTTGTAGAATAGAATAAAAGTTCCACCCAGACCAAAGGGAATCCCAATCAGGTTTTGCCAGATCATTTTTTTTCTCAACAGGAAAAAAGCAATTAGCAATGTAAAGAGTGGAATCGTGGCAGTGATGAGAGCAGTATTGGAAACAGTTGTGAATTTGAGACCTGTGTTTTCAAAATAATAAAATAAAGTTACACCACACAGAGCAGTTAAATAAAAATATTTTCTGTCTTTTTTTTCTATTTTGGTTTTTTTCTTATTTTTCTGGAAAAAGAAAATTATAATTCCTGCTATCAGGAAACGGAAGAAATTTATGTTATTAGGAGTGAAACCACCATCCAGCAGAATACGTGTGGAAAGTAACGAAATCCCCCAGAAGAAGATCGCTGAAAATGCTAATAGTTGATATTTATATTTCATGTTTTGAGTTCATTCTAAAAAGGCTCATTTAGTAAAACAAGAAACCGATCCCAGTTAAATAAAAAAATTAACGGGACAGGTAAAACGGTTAATGCTTTTTTTTGTTTCATTAACCACCAACTTAAGTTGGTGGTTAATAATAAGATAGCAACTCTTAACCGATTCATTTATCCCGTTAAATCCTTATTTATTTAACTGGGATCGGTTTCCAAAGATGTGAAAGATTTATAAACATATTTTAATTTCAACCCCTTTTTTAATGAATTCAGGTTTTGAGCAATTAAATTTTCCTTTTAAATTATGCAAGAATAAAATCCACATGTCATTTTTTGTTTGACTTTGAAAGTTTATTCATCGTTATTGACGTAGTCTAAAAGTCGTTTTTTTTGTCAGTTATGATTTATATAAAAGATACGAGTTCTGCATAATTCATATTGAACCACTAAAGTGGTTCTGTGCGAATTTGGTTTCAGTTAATCCCACAGTTAATCCGGCAGCTGCCGGATAATGATATACTAAATATTGAATTAACCCACAACTTCAATTGTGGGAATAATCAAACCCACGTATGAAAATTTCAACCATTTTAATGGTTTCTGAAATTTTGCCTAATTATGCAGAACTCATTATAACAGATCGTAATGGAGGAAGGAAATTCCAATGAAAACTTTGATAGTCTATGATTCTTTCTTTGGTAACACAGAACAAATAGCCCGGACAATCGGTAATGCTCTTGGTTCCCCAAAGGATGTTGATATACTCAGGGTAAGTAATGTAAAGCCTGAACAATTGATGAGATTGAAATTGTTGATCGTCGGTTCCCCTACCAGGGCATTCAGACCAACTGAAAAGATCTCAGACTTTTTGAAAAAAATCCCGGTGAATGGTCTCAAAGGTATAAAGGTGGCTGCATTTGATACCAGGATTTCTACGAGCGATATAAGATCATCCGCACTACGTTTTTTAGTGAAGATCGGAGGTTATGCCGCAAAGCCTATCGCAGGTTACCTCACGAAAAGAGGAGGAGAACTGATAATTCCTTCAGAAGGGTTCTTCGTAAAAGACAAGGAAGGTCCGCTGAAAGAAGACGAACTGGAACGAGCTACGGATTGGGCTAAGCAGATATATAATAAATGAAATCTACATTCATGTTTCCATTTCAATTTTGCAGAATTCTTGTTGTTGATCAATCCACTTGTTCCCAAGTTTCTCTTGGGAATACTCTTTTATTGCGAAGTTTAACTTCACCTGCAAATGCATTACTAAGTGCAACCGTCAATAGCCGGTCAGGCAGTTGCTTGATAGTAACGATAAAGTAGATTCCCGCTTTCGCGGGAATGACAATTCATTTTTTTTCAATTGTTCCTCATTGCTGTTTCGTAAACATATATGTTGACAGAACGACACCATGTGTCAATATATGTATTGACGATACAGCTATTTTTGTCAATGTATATGTTGACACGCAGGAGGTTAAAAGATGAAAATGAACAACAAGCTTATCAGAGAACAATTGCAGATGACATTAGAAAGGTTTCAACCATTGCTCGATATCTCGATTCCGCCCAAGGGCTGGATTAGAGCTGTCAGAAATGCTTTGGGTATGAGTGGGAGACAACTCGCCGAGCGCATCGGCGTCTCAAAGCAACGCGCATCCTTCCTGGAGAAACAGGAGATTGATGGTTCAGCTACCCTCAAGACTATGCGAAAAACTGCCGAGTCACTAGACTGTGTTTTCGTCTACGGTCTTGTTCCCCGGAAAAGTCTTGAAGAAACTGTTCGTAATCAAGCAGAACAAGTTGCAGTCAAACGCCTTGCTCGGGCTTCTCACACTATGAGTCTTGAGGATCAAGCGCTCGGTAAAGAAGAAAACAAGGAAATCTTGTCCAAAATGATCGAAGAAATCCTGGATGTGCTTCCATCAAACCTATGGGATAAATGATGCTGCATTTCGATTATCCGGAAGGAACCACGCCCATTGATCCAGACGAAGTGGAAGGCTTACTTCTCACGCATATAACGTCACGTGGTGAATTGGATCGCTGGGAACAGGACAATATTATTAAGGCATTGACCTGGCTGGATAGGACGAAGCCGACAGATATTCTGAATGAACAATTCGTCAAGGAACTCCACCGGCACATGTTTGCCGATGTTTGGAAATGGGCAGGACACTTTCGGCGGAGTGACAAGACCATCGGCGGACCATGGCATCAGATTTCGACGAGCCTTAAGAACCTATGCGATGATACACGTTTGTGGATAGAACTCCAGGAGCAATCACCTGATGAAATAGCTGTCCGCTTTCACCATCGACTCGTGTCGATTCATCCGTTTTCTAACGGCAATGGTCGCCATGCACGGCTCATGACCGATCTATTACTTGAAAACATCCTCAAGCGTCCAAGGTTCACCTGGGGAAGCAAGGATCTATCAAGGATTGGTCATACTCGTAAAAGGTACATCATAGCTCTTCAAGCAGCGGATGAGCAGAACTATGAACCCTTGCAGAAATTTGTAAGAACCTAGGATGCATCGAACAAGTGCGTTACTAAGTGCAACTTAGTAACAAGTAAAATAGATTCCCGTTTCCGTCAAATTTTAATCCGGCAACTGACGGAAGCCGGACACAGTGCACGGGAATGACAATTGTATTTGTCATTTTGCATTTTTTATTTTAAACTTCCACCATTGCGACTATATTCGGCAACTGACGAAAGGTCTTATATAAGAAACTTTAAGAGAAAGACCATTCGCAAGGTTTCGTAATTTTTCATTTTAAATTTTTCATTTTCCATTTTACATTTCGTTAGCTTCTATCAGCTTTCAGCACTTCCAGGAAAGCTTCCTGCGGAATAGACACAGAACCGATCTCTTTCATGCGTTTCTTTCCTTCTTTCTGTCTTTCCAGGAGTTTCTTTTTTCTGGTAATATCACCGCCATAACATTTGGCAGTCACATTCTTTCGCAGAGCATTGATCGTGCTGCGAGCAATTATCTTGGAACCGATACTTGCCTGCAGAGCTATTTTAAAAAGGTGCCGTGGAATAACATCCTTTAATTTATTGGTAACGCTTTTTCCCCACTGATAGGCTTTATCCTCGTGACAGATAAAAGACATAGCATCCACTCTTTCGCCATTGATGAGAATATCCACTTTCACCACATTGGATTTCCGGTTTTCTTTGAAGGAATAATCCAGAGATGCATAACCTTTACTCACAGATTTCAGTTTATCATAAAAATCAAAAATTATCTCGATCAGCGGCATTTCATAATGGATGGAAAGTCGTTTTTCATCAATATATTGCATATCTTTCTGAATTCCGCGCCGTTCCTGAACCAGCTTCATAATGTTTCCAACAAATGCTGTAGGAACGATGATCTCCACATCCATCACAGGTTCTTCAATGGATTCGATATATATTAGATTGGGCATATCGATAGGATTATAAATCACTTTCTTGCTGCCGTCATTGAGGTTAATAACAAATTTTACACTCGGAGTTGTAGTGATAATAGGAACATTATATTCTCTATAAAGTCGTTCCTTAACTATCTCTAAATGCAACATCCCCAGAAATCCGCAGCGGAAACCGAAACCTAAAGCTAATGAGCTTTCCGGTTCATAAGTGAGGGCAGCATCATTCAACTTAAGTTTTCCGAGACTATCCCGCAGGTTTTCATGGTCCTCTTTATTCAAAGGAAAAAGTCCGCTGAAAACCATTGGTTTGGGTTCTTCAAATCCGGGTAGAGCTTCTTTACATCCGTTTTTTGGGATTGTGATTGTATCTCCCACCCGCGCATCTGAGACTTCCTTGATATTGGCAATAATATATCCAACCTCGCCTGCTGTAAGTTCGTTTGTTTCCTCTTTTTTTAGACCAAGATAACCGATTTCCTCAACTGAGAATTCTTTGTTTGTTGAAAAGAATTTTATTGTCTCACCCTTTTTTATTTTTCCATCAAACATTCGAATAAGAACGATCACACCACGATACGTATCAAAATAGGAATCAAATATCAGAGCTTTGGGAGGAAGATCGATATTACCAGTTGGAGTTGGAATATTTTTTATAATACCTTTCAGCATCTCTTCAATCCCGATTCCATCTTTTGCACTGATCTTGTAAATATGTTCCCTGTCTATCCCGATATTTTCAATTATATCGTGTTCAGTTCCCTCTACATCTGCTTTTTCCAGGTCTATTTTATTAATCACAGGAATTATTTCCAAATCATTTTCCATGGCAAGATACAGGTTACTCATCGTTTGTGCTTCAATTCCCTGGGATGCATCTACCAGAAGCAGTGCTCCATCACAGGAAGCAAGACTGCGGGAAACTTCATAGGAAAAATCTACGTGTCCGGGAGTATCGATCAGATTCAGAATATACTTTTTATTTTGATAATTGTATTCCATTTTGATTGCATGAGATTTGATGGTAATTCCACGCTCACGTTCCAGTTCCATATCGTCCAGAACAAGTGCAGCATGAGAATTCTTGTCTATCACATGAGTTTCCTCCAAAAGCCTATCAGCAAGTGTTGATTTACCATGATCAATATGAGCAATAATGCAGAAATTCCTGATCAATTCTTTATCCATCAAACCTCCAATGCAAAATCAAAAACCAGAGCTCTCTTTTTAATGTCAACTTATTCTTGGAATAACAGTTAAATCCACGAATTGGTAGCTTTTTTCTGTTTGATTTGATAGAATGAGTTATAATTTAGAGGAGTTGAGCTCCCCTCTATCCGCGAGTTGATAGTTCATTTAAGAAGAAAGAAGAATTTAAAAGGTTGGACTTGACTCGCAGCGACTTGTCCGGTCGTAATAAAATGAAGACTGAAACGTGAGTTGAGAACAACCTGTCTAAAATGGTC
>SDBT01012190.1_pt1 | contig 13811 bp, 9 predicted proteins | sample 2277101 | NCBI WGS metagenome assembly SDBT01 (sample SAMN10404973, study PRJNA504765) | marine sediment metagenome | isolation source: marine sediment core GS10_PC15, 103 cmbsf | place: Arctic Ocean: Southern Knipovich Ridge | collected 2010
GGCTGATATGATACCGGCTTTGAGCAAAAGCCATGCTGAATTTGCCGTCTACCTTGCTTCTCAATTCGCCGAGATTACGATGGATGAGCCTGAAGTCGAAAAGCTGTCTTCCAATCTTTTCCGTCTCAAGATCAAGGTTCACAACAATGGAGAATTTCCCTATGTCACTGCGATGGGAGCACGGACAAGGAATATCACCGCGATGATGCTGAGATTAAAATTTGAAAATGATAAAGACATGAAACTTTTTGGCGGCAATAAACGAGTAGACATTTCCACTCTTGCATCCGGCGCCGAGCAGGAATTCACCTGGACAATTATTTCACCTCCTGGAAAACAAATCGATGTCACCTTGTGGGCCAGAAACGGCGGTGGGACAACAAAGAAAAAAGTTGTCCTTAAATAAGAGAAGAGGAAAAAACAATGCTAAACAATAGAAAATTAAAACAGATTTTGATCCTTTCGGTGGCTTTTATGATATTAGCCGGTTCGGCTCTCGCTGCGGCTCAGGAGTTTTTCCCACGTAAATGGAATACTCGCGAAGTGGACCTGAGTTTTAACCATTACTATGACTGGAAAGAGATGGAAGCAGCCATGCGCAAGCTGGAAAAGGCGTTTCCCAAGTTTTTAAAGCTGCAGTCCATCGGAAAGAGTTTTGAGGGGCGCGAGATATGGTATATGACGATAAATAACCCGGATACAGGCGATGAGATGAGTAAATGCGGCTTTTATATGGATGCCAATATTCACAGCCTTGAAGTCCAGGGTGGTGAGATCGGACTCTATACTATTTGGTATCTCATGGAGAACTATAAATACAATGACTACATCCGGAATCTTGTAGATGAACGGGTGTTTTATATCTTTCCTGCGGTTAATCCCGACGGCCGAGATGCGTGGCTGCATTTGGATGGAGCGGCGCGGTCCGGGAATGTCCCCATGGACAGCGACAATGACGGTCTCTATGATGAGGACCCCCCGGAAGACCTGGACGGTGACGGAGAAACCGGGCAGATGTTCATTAAAGTCGAACTCGGAAAGGGAACCCACCGTCTGAGCGATAAGGGTGATCGCATGGTTCCAATCCAGACGAACATTCCTTATAAAGAGGATGAAAAGGGTGACTATCTCAGTGTTGGAAGTGAAGGTATCGACAATGACGGTGACGGCCGCTACAACGAAGATGGGTTCGGGGGATATGACGCTAACAGGGATTGGCCCTCGTACTGGCAGCCGAGCTACATTCAGGGTGGAGCCGGAAATTATCCTTTTTCTTGGCCGGAATCCAAGGCCACCAGAGATTTTTTCTACTCCCACCCAAATATTGCCGGTGTTCAGGCGTTTCATAATACGGGAGCGATGATTCTGCGAAATCCTGGAGTGGCCCTGCACGGGGAAATGCTGCCGGGAGACCTGGCTGTAATGGATGAAATCGGGCGGAAAGGTGAAAGGATCATTGAGGGCTACGACTATATTATTATATGGAAAGATCTGTACTCTGTTTGGGGAGGATTTATCGATTATACCTTAGATATGTTGGGGATTTATTCTTTCTCGAATGAATTGTGGACATCACGGTCTGACCTTGACGGAGATGGGCAGATCACGCAGGAAGAGAGAGAATTTTTCGACCGGTATATAGATTTGGACAACAAGTCCATTCCCATGCACACGATCGATCATCCCCAGCTCGGAAAGGTCATTATTGACCGGGGAAGTTCAAGGTTGTTTTCAAGGAGTCCGCCGTTTTGGCTTCTTGAGGAAATGCTGCACCGGAATATGGCATTTTGCCTGCTTCATGCCGATGAAATGCCCATGCCGACCATAAAAAGTGTGAGTTCGGAAAAGATTTCAGGAAACCTCCACAGAGTAAAAGTATCTCTTTTCAACAAACGCCTGATGCCGACATTGTCTCAGGCTGCCGTAGCGAACAAGGTTCAAAGGCCGGACATCCTGTCCATCGACGGGAATGTTAAAGTCCTGGCAGCCGGGCAATCTTCGGGATCGGGTATGCCGGCGGGTATACCACGGCAGTTTAGGCGGTTTTTCCGGGGTCGAGGTGGCAGCCCCGACGATGTGACCTTTATAGACCAGAAGGACCTGAAGAACTTGAAGTTAATGAACGGCGTTCCGAGCAGAGGAGAAGTTATCTATCATTTTCTCGTTGAAGGGAAAGGAAACATCACGATCAAGCTGGACTGTGTTAAAGGCGGAACCCATACGAAAACTTATGATTTGAAGTAAATCTCGCTAGAATATAAGTTCCAATGGGCGTTCTCTTTTGGGGGAACGCCCTTTTTTTTTCACCGGTTTCGAATTAAAGGCGAAAAAAACAGAGAGTCAGACGAGTTCACAGAGTTGAACACAGGGCGGAAAGGGGCTATCATTGATATGAAGGATTGATATTGAATTTCAGGATGCCTCGACACCAAAAAGCCAGATGGAGTTTTTCTTTTTGTGTGCTCTTTTTCCTGATAATGTTTCTATTTCTCCATTCGCCTCTTTCGGCCGATCCCGTCTGGGGAGAAAGGATTGTTCTCACCCAGCCGGATGGAACTCTTATCGAAGGCTTTATTTTCGGGGACGAATTTCATGTGAGAATTGAGTCAAGAGAGGGGTACACTTTAATCCGGAATGACAAAACCGGACAAATTGAATACGCAGTGCTCTTGGGTAATCGACTCATTCCTTCTGGATTTGCCGTCGGCGCTGTCCGCCCTACTTTTCTGCAGCGGATCAGCTTCCCCAAACATCTCAGCGACCGGGCTTACAGAATTGCAGAAAAACGCAGGCGAAATCCGCTGGATCTGCATGATGTCAGAGCTTCGACTTTGGAGAAAGCAGCATTTGAGCAGGTGCTGACTGGCACTAAAAAAGTCTTTGTCGTTTGTGTCCAGTTCCAGCCTGAAGATTCTCCTCCCAATAAATGGTCAACCGGCCTATATCCCCCCGGTAATTTTAATACACGGCTCTTTCACAGCGGGCCATTATCCATCAGTATGACGAATTTTTACAAGGTTCAATCCTACGGTCAGTTTTGGCCCGAAGGGTACACCTACCCAAGCTGGCTAACTCTTCCCAATACAGCCTCGGAATATAAGGAAGACGGAAACTGGCAAACAGTTATCGGAGATGCCCTGGATACCATAAAATATGAGAATCCTCTCTTTGATTTTGCCCCGTACTGCAATGATGGAGAAATGGATATTGTTGTTATTTGGGCCGGAACCAAGGAATTGTGGGCGACATATTTCTGGCCGAAGATGGAGGGGATCTTTCTCAACAAGTATGGTATCCGGGTCAGAAATTATAATATTTTGAATGAAAGACATTCAGGAGGAGAAGAAAATACAAGTATCAGTACGTTCTGCCATGAGTATGCGCATATGACAGGAGCCCCGGATCTCTATGACTACAGCGATTTTCAAAATAAACCTATCGGCCTTTACGGCATCATGGCAACTTCAGATTATCGAGTTGGGTTCTGTGGTTTTATCAAATCTAAAACATACGGATGGGTAGGCGAAAATGAGATTATCGATGGCGGAGAATTCCTGGTGGATGCCCTCGCGCTGTCTCAGGTTTCAAATCCGAGATTGTATAAAATATATATTGATTATCCGAAAGAGTACCTGCTGTTGGAGAACAGGAATAATGGTTCTCATCCTCTTTATGAAAACTATCCAAACCGCCGGAGCGGTCTTCTGATCACTCATGTGGATGAAAACTATACGCCGGCAGCTTGTCTGCCGAGCTTTCCCTTTTACGGTGTCGAAGCCATTTGTGCCGGGTTGAATCCCCAAATGTCATCTTTAAATCAATATAAGTGGAACTGGGATAAAATGGTCTGGGGCGCCGATTTCGGATATTCGCAGATAGGCCCATCTTACCCAGATGATAAACCCGCCGGATCCTTTTTAAAACTTTCCTTTTCCGATAACGAAGAAAATGTTATCTATAGAAATACTCAGGGACATAGAGACAGTACCGATATCCATATAACCGGCATCAGCACCTCAGGAAATACGATGAGTTTTTCTGTGTCACAGATCAGCTATACCCTCACCCTCGATGCCAGTCCGGGGGATGTGCAGTCAATCCAGCCCGCTTCGAGTTTGATATCCGTGCCAATGAATTCTGATATAACTCTTTTTGCCCATTTTCAAAAGATCCATAAACCTCTGGATGTTGAGGGAGAGCGAATATTGAACCGCTCTCTTTCTCAGTCGGAATACATAATCATTCTCAAGTGGAAGCCCAATCCGCTCAACTCAAACAATCCCATCAGTAAATACAGGATCTACCAACTTGTCGACAACCAATGGCATTCTTTTACAGAAGTCAGTGTAACAGTGGGCGAATTATGGCAGCGGAATGTAGATAAAGACAAGGTTTATCAATATAAAATTGTTGCTAAAAATGCAAGAGGAAGAGAAGGAGAACCGGCCTACTTCACAATAAATAAATAGCTCGACTCGTGAATTATCCAGGTTAGCAAGATGAAAAAATTATATATAATAAAGAGTGTTCTTATCGGCCTCTTTCTGCTCATTACGGCTGAGGGGTGTTCCCTATTCCGGTCTTCCGAGGTTTTTGAATGCAGCCTCGTCGAACTCAGGGGAAATCCCGTTTCCAAGTATTATGACGCTGTTGTTAGAGTGGAGTACATGGACCTCAGCCAGCCCCTAAAATCCCGGTTCTATATCACAACACCAAGCCGTCTCATAGAGATGACGAACTTAACCTACACCGAGGATGGAGAGTCCGAAGATCTTTTGGAATTCGGGGATACTTTTATCGTTCCCTTACAAAAACCGGAATGGAAGTTTTCCATCCGGGAGGAGAATAACATTTACAGTTCTTTTAATTTCTGGGATCAACTGCCCGTATCCGACCAGTGGCATCCTACAAAATCTGAGGCAATGGATGTGGCGATGAGCATCGAACTCACAGAAAATGACGGATTCTTGAAGCCATTGCCAAAAGATCTTCCTGCCGAATGGGAGCTGGCCGAGGAAGTGATCCCTGAACCGGATTATCCCGTTGGAACGCTTCTGTTCGACAAAATAAGGGGAGATATTATCAGGGAAGAGATTTTAATTCAGTATACATATTTGACTGTAGAGGAAGAACAGGATCTCGATTTGATGTCTCCCATAGATGCCCTTTTCGAGTGGGTTGAATGGGCCAAAGACCAGGGGCAGGTCGGGACCGTAGAGGATCGTCAGGTTGTCTTTTGGGATATGGAGGGGCTGGGAGGTTATGGCTGGTCTTTCCGGTATGTGTATATTGAACAGAATCTGGTTGTGGAAGTGACCGTTGATGCCGATCCTTTCGAGTGGTTGAAGACCGAGCAGGATAAAGCGGTCGAAAGACGCACAGAAAAGATTTTTCTCAGATACGGATTTGGCCCCATCGGCGAACCGGAATGGCAGATTTTGATCGAAATCCGGATGAACAGGGACGGTGTTTTCTTTAAAAGATCGCGGCAGGGCATCACCATAGAGAAAGCGTTTAAACTGGAAGAATGGGAATTCCGGGACGTCGAACGGTTTCTCCAGGAGAACCGTTTTCTTCTGCTCGAGTCACGCTCCGGCCCCCCCGGTGGAATCGATTCTTTTATTACCGTGCAGTTTGTCGACAAAGTCCATACGGTTGAAATGAAGAATTATAATGACCCCTATTTTCTAGCCATAGCCAACAGGATAGAGGATATTGTCCTGCATAAGGTGGATGAAGGGTTTGACGGCGGAGGATTTCATTAGAAATATTTACTGAGTATATGAAAGTCGTTATCCCGGATGAGTATAAAGATTTTTTTGACCTTGAACTCTTTGAGAAATTCGGTGCTTTTATCTCAAACGCTCCAAAAGGCCTGGAATCTGCAGCCAGGATTGTCAAGGCGAATCAGCAGCGGGGAATGCGGACATATGTCAATATCAATAATCATTACGAAGGCAGTGCTCCCCTGACCATGGCTTTTTTAATCCGCTCTTTAGACGTCATTTTTTTCTAGTCTTCTAGAATTAATCGGATAGCGCAGCTATGTCAAGGTTGGGATTCCTTTTGAGAAACATATCCTGGGGAAACCATTGATTTGTAGGGCACAGTCCTACATGAAAATCAGACTTATGCCGCTATACTTGTGTATAAATTATAAGTATATATATGGGCTAAGTATTAAGTTTATTTTGTTCTTTTAGAGAATTTGAAAGGAATGAAAATTTATTTTTAAGAGCCGCAAGAATCAAAAAAAGGAATTTTATGCAAAAATCAGGTGAAACAAAACATAGATTTGGACGGTTGATTTATTACAGTGTGACTGTATTTATTTTTTGGACTGTGGTGATTTCTATCTCTTTAGTTTGGAATATCCTCGACAGTAAAAAGACAACTCTAGAGCTGGCTGAAAAAGAGGCCCGGACACACATTAAAAAGGATACGGCCTTCAGGTTGTGGGCGACGAGTCATGGAGGGGTCTATGTTCCCACCAACGATAGGACTCCACCTAATCCGGGACTTGCCCACATTGAGGAACGCGACATCACGACTCCATCAGGGAAAAAGCTGACATTGATGAATCCGGCCTATATGCTTCGCCAGGTGCTGGAGGAGTATTCAGCGATGATTCAGATGCCCGGCCGCATTACGAGCCTGAAGCTTTTAAATCCGAAAAATGCACCTGATGACTGGGAGAAATCGGCACTTGAATCCTTTGAAAGGGAGGACCTGAAAGAAATTTCTGAGATCACTTATCTTGACGGTGTTTCTTATCTCCGCATGATGCAGCCTATGATTATAGATGAAGGGTGTTTAAAATGTCATTCGATACAGGGTTATAAAGTAGGGGATATACGCGGTGGCATTGGTGTCTCTATTCCCCTTAAAGCTTATTTAGTACATCAGAATCGAGAAATTCTCCAATTTATTTTGACTCATGGATTTTTGTGGATTTTCGGATTTGCAGGAATTTTTGTGGGTTATCGAGGGATGAAGCGGCATCTCTTTGAAAGGGATCGGGCCGAGGAAGCGGTAAGGGAAAGTGAGGAAAAGTTTAGAAGTCTATTTGATGATGCTTTGGATATGATCCACATCGTGGATATGGAAGGTCGAATTGTCAATGTGAATAAAATTGAATTACAAAAGTTGGGGTATTCACGGGATGAGTTGATAGGGAAAAAATTGTTAGACATCATTCATCCGGAAGTTAAGAAAGATTTTAAAAAAACATATTTCCGAGTTTTAGAAGGAGATGTAATTCAGAACTATGATACGACTCTGATTACAAAAAAGGGCGAAAAAATTTATGCTGAAGTGAATGCCGTTCCTAAAAAAATAAATGGAAAAATCGTCAATACAAGATCAATTATCCGGGATCTCACAAAATTCAAACAGACAGAGAAAGAAAATAAAAAGCTTTTATTACAGCTCCAGCAAAAGCAAAAAATGGAGGCCATGGGAACCCTGGCAGGGGGGATTGCGCATGATTTTAATAATATCCTGACAGTCATTTTGGGATATACAGAACTGGCGTTGGACAATATAGAGGAGGACGCCCTGCTTTATAACCACTTACAGAAAGTATTTAAGGCAGGCGGTCGCGCAAAAGATCTTGTAGGCCAAATTCTGACTTTTAGCAGACAGGACAAACAGGAGTTTAAACCGGTTCAATTAAATCTTATAATAGATGAAGTCCTCAAGCTGATTAGAGCATCGCTGCCATCATCCATTGAAATAGTACAGTCTATCGAAAGTGAATCCACTGTTATGGCTGATTCTACTCAATTGCATCAGGTCTTAATGAATTTATGTACGAATGCGAGTCAATCAATGAAGGAAGGGGGGCTTCTGGAGGTGAAGCTGGAGGATGTTGTACTGGATGAGGACTTTATTAAAAGATATCCGGATTTGAAACCCGGGCCGCATGTGCATTTAATTGTTCAGGATTCTGGATCTGGCATGTCTCCCGAAGTTCTTGATCGAATCTTCGATCCCTTTTTTACTACAAAGAAAAAGGGCTCAGGAACGGGTTTAGGTCTTTCGGTTGTCCATGGAATTGTCCATAACCATAAAGGTATAATTATGGTTTATAGTGAACCTGGGAAAGGTGCGACATTCCACGTCTATTTACCTGTCTCAGATTTAAGTGCTGATATTGAATCAAGGAAGGACATCCCTGTTCCAAAGGGGACAGAAAAAATTCTTTTTGTTGATGATGAAAAGGAATTGGCAGATTATGGAAAAGACATGCTTGAATCTCTTGGATATAAAGTGACATCCAGGACAAGTAGTTTGAAGGCCTTGGAATTATTTAAAGCGAGGAAGAATGATTTCGATCTTATTATCACTGATTTGTCGATGCCTAATATGGATGGAGATGAATTAGCCAGAGAAATTTTAGATGTTCGACCAGAAATCCCAATAATTTTATGTACCGGCTACAATTCAAAACTCAAAGAAAAAGAAGTTTTAGACATAGGAATCCGAGCCTATTTTTTAAAACCTATTATTAGACATGTTTTTGCGTTCAGTATCAGGAAAGTATTGGACGAAAAATAATAGAGGGGAGCGATCTATGACAAGTATTCTAATTATAGACGATGATGATTCCATAAGGGAGATGCTTCGTTTTATACTGGAAGATGCTGGATATGAAGTATTTGAAGCTTCCGATGGTGAAATAGGACTAAATATCTACAGAGAGAAACCCACGGATATTATTATTACAGACCTTATAATGCCGGGAAAAGAAGGAATTGAGACAATTATGGAACTAAAGCGAGATTTTTCAGGGGTGAAGATCTTAGCTATTTCCGGAGGGGGGCTGGTGGATTCGGAGACTTATTTGAACATAGCTAAAAAATTCGGAGTCCTGACATTATCCAAACCTTTTGAGAGGAATGAACTTCTTGAGGTTGTGCGCAAACTTTTGACATAACTCCGAAGCCGGATGATCTGAATTAAGTATGATGTCCCTTTAATTATTGTTGGATGGGGATTTTCATTGTTAAGGTTGTTCCTTTTTTCGGAACACCGTCAATCTCTAGCTCCCCCGCCAAAAATTCCGCTCGCTCTTTCATTCCGATTATCCCAAATGATGTGGGATCTGCTAGCTTTTCCGCGGTGATGCCGACGCCATTATCTTTAACTACCAGATGGACATGGCTTGAATTTTTTACAAGCCTCACTCTCACATGCGTTGCCTGTGAATGCCATTTCACGTTGTTGAGGGCCTCTTGTAGAATCCGAAATAGAGCAATGGAGTGATTCTTTTCTAGTTTAGTTCCTTTCATCCTTATCTCGAGATCGCTTTCGATTCCGGTTTGATCCTGAAATTTGTCCAAATGATCCTCAACGGCTTCATCTAAACCGGTGAGCTCCAATAAGGTTGGTCTTAGTTCCGAGTAAATCTTTCTTAAGGACTGGATAGTGTTGTCCAAAAGGATATTCATGGACTGCATTCTATCAGAAATATTTTTCTGATTTTTAGGAAGATATTTCTCCAAAATAAAGAGATCCATTTTAAGAGCGGTCAACTCCTGCCCTACGGTATCATGAAGTTCACTGGCAATAAGACTTCGTTCTTTTTCCCTTGCCGATTGAAGATGTGCAGAGAGTTTTTCGCGCTCTTTTTGTGAGTTTGAAATATTTTCCTCCTCTTTAATACAACTCAAATCATCGGTTCCCATCAATCCCCACTTTGCTGACTCTATGTAGCACCCAGACCTGTCGCCTAACGGCGAAAAAAAATGAGTACGAAAAATCTTATTTATTCGATACCCTATATATGACGTTTTAAACTCATCATTTTTGTCAATATTAGTACTTTGATCTGTTTTTTTTACTTTTTACTACAGCCATATAGCCTTCCACTTTTTACTATTTTGTAATAAGATGAATTGAATTAAAATGAGGTTGAAGATTATTCTTTTTGTTTTCATTTTTATGTCGTTCTTCTCTACTCTTTCTCCCTTAAACAGCCTAGATATCAGTCAGGATGAGATGGTTTCTCCATTCTCAAATGGGAAAAATTATTTAAAAGAGGGGAATTTCGATTTAGCCGTTCAATCATTTGTGGATTGTCTAAGCCTGGCAGTAGAAAGAAATGACAGAGAAATACAGATGGAATGCAAAATGAATTTAGGACTTCTTTCATGGAATCTTGATAAAGTTGATGAATCGTCAGAGTTCTATTCAAAAGCTCTCAAAATCGCTGAAGAACTCAATCTCCTTGAGGCCATAAAAATCTGTGAATCCGCCGTTAAAATAAACGATTTCTTTCTTAAAGGAAAGGAATCAAATCCCCAAAAATCGATTGAAAATTTTCAAAAAGCTCTAGATATTGCAAAAGAAATCAAAAGCCAAGCCCATGAACTCAAGTGTCTTCGTTTCATGAGCAGGAATTATAGAATCTCTCCAAGTCAAAAGTATTTAGACTTAAATGCCCAAGCTTTGGAAATCGCAAAAAAGTTAAATCATAAAACTGAAACTATGAGAAGTTTAAGTAATATTGCCGGTTATCATACTCAACAGAATAACTATGCCTATGCATTATCGAATGGTTTTGAAGCCTTGGAAATTGCCAGGGAGATAAATTTAAAAGATAGGATTTTCTCATATTCATCTAATCTAGCGAATATCTATTTGAAATTTGGAGATTTTCAAAAATCTTCTGAATATTTATCCGAAGCATTGTCTGCGGCTAAAGAAGTAAATAATAATATAAAAACAGCATCAATACTTAACAGCATGGGTATCCTATATGTGAAAAAAGCCGGTATATCTAATAATGAAATGGATTATCTGGAGGCTCTGAAATATTTCGAAGACGTTTTGAATTTATTAGAAGCCGAAGGTAATAAAGATCTGCAAATAATGGCTTTAAATAACCTGGGCAGTATTTATTCTGCCCAGGAACAGTATCTGGAAGCTCTGAATTTTATCAGATTAGCTCGGGAAAGAGCAGAAAAAATAGGGGATGAGCAGACTGTGGGGAATATTTTAACCAATTTTGGAGAAATCCAACTCCAACTTCAGGATTATAAAGAAGCAGAAAAATATTATTTTCAGGCCCTCCGGATAGGCAGAAAATTAGAATCTCCTCCCATTTTGCAGAAGGCTAATTTTGGATTCGCGAAGATTTATGAACAACAAAAAGAGTACAATCTCGCCATTTCCCATTATCAGGAAGCGATAAAAGAAATTGAAAAGGTGAGAAAAAAACTTGGTTTGGATGTCAATCAATCCGGATATGTTTATTCGAAGCTGGATGTCTATGAACATCTGCAGAATCTGTATTTCTTTTTGTATTCTTTAGATCCTGATAAAGAATATGGAAAGGAGATGTTTCTTGCTGCGGAAGAAGGAAAGGCACAATCTTTTCTAGATAACCTGAAAGAATCTCAGATTGATATCAGTAAAAATTTATCGGATGAATATGAGACGAGAGAATTAGAAATTACAGACAGGATTTCCCTAAACATTAAAAAAATATCGGAAGGCAGTAATTATTCAATGAGTGATATGGAATTAATTAAAAAAGAGATTTTTCAGGCAGAGGAAGACTATTCACATTTACTGAATCAAATGCTAATGGAAAAAGTTAATATTTCGAAAGTTATTTCACCAAAAACGTTTAGTTTGAATTACTTACAGGACCGTTACCTAGATTCAAAAACAGTCCTGATTGAATATTCTTTGGGAGAAGATAAATCTTTTGTATTTTTTATCTCAAAAAATATATTTAAAATATTTGACCTGCCATCACAATCAAAAATCAAGGATTCCATAAAGGTTTATTTGAAAGTCTTAAAGGATCCTACTCAAGAAAACGATGTCGTTCAGAAATCAAGCAGACGAGTGTATCTCGAACTGTTTGCGTCGTTGGATGAAATTATGCCCAAGGAGGTGACGAATCTGATCATTGTTCCGGATGGAATACTCTATTATCTTCCCTTCGAAACGCTTTCATCTTCCTCTCAAAACAATTTGAACGGAAATAATTATTTAATATCAAAGTATACAATATCTTACATGCCTTCCGCTTCTTCACTCTTATTTTTAAGTGATAAAAAAATAGATAAGACCTATAATAAAGAACTTCTTCTCTTTGGAGCCCCGGATTATTCAAAACAGTCTTCTTCCAAGCAAGGCGATCAAGAAAATCCAATGGCAATGCTTTATGAAATCTATATAAATCAAGGATATCAATTTTTGCCCCTCCCATACAGCAAAAAAGAGATCATGGTCATCTCAGACTATTTCCCCCCCGAAAAAACGGATATCTATCTCAATAAAGATGCGAGTGAAAATACGATCAAGAACTTGTCCTTAGGTGACTATAAAATCATTCATTTGATATGTCACAGCTTTTTGGATGAAACATTCCCTATGCGATCGGCTCTGGTTTTATCCCTGGATGAGGATTTTAAAGAAGATGGCTTTCTTAAGGTGCGTGAAATATATAATTTTAACCTCAATGCAGAGCTGGTCGTGCTTTCTGCCTGCCGTACCGGGATGGGGAAACTGGAAGGAAGTGATGGAGTATTAGGTCTTCCAAGGGTATTTTTCTATGCAGGTGCCAAATCTGTGATCTCCACTTTATGGGGGATTAACGATAAATCCACCGTTGATTTTATGGATTATTTTTATCGAGGTCTTTTTGAGGGAAAAAGCAAAACCCAAGCTCTTCGTATGGCTAAGATTAAAATGATGGAATCAACATATTCACATCCTTATTATTGGGGAGCTTTTATTTTGAATGGAGATTATCGATCGACGATCACTTCACATTGAATTTAGCTAAAGGGGATTCAATCTGTCTTCCAGTTTTTAAATATGATGTGACCATCCATAAATAGGTTTTTCCTTTTTTTAACAATTTTTTTAATTCTTCTGAAGGGACTACTGTATTGCTGAAAATTTCCTCACTTTTCCAGATTATCTGTGAGGAGTCGTCAGATATTTCCACAATGTTATAGTCAGTATCAGAACGATTCTCCCACAGAAAAATCAGCTCAGCTACGTTGAGAGATATATTGTCGGGACTCATGTGCTCCAGCCGTAGGACGGTATCTCTTTCTATCGCGGGTTTATTTGTTTTGATAAGAAAAAACATTGATGCGGATAGAATAATGGTCGTTATCACTGCGATCACACTCATGGAATTCCAAGCCAACTTGGGAAAAGGAGATTTTTTAAATAAATCTTTTTTGTGGGAGGCTTGCGTTCTCCGCGTGAGAATCAGAGCGGCCTCTTTATCAAAATTATTCTCTGCTGTCAGTATCTCATTTACGAATTTTATCTCCTGTGCACTTGAGCTGCAGTACGCAAGCCGGTCAATAACTTTACTTCTCTTTCGATCTGACAATTCGAAACGCAGAAGTGCAATGATATTTTTTAGTTCCGTTTTATCAATCTTCATATTTAATCCCCTTTAATTTTAAAATATTCTTTAAATCGTTTAATCCCCGGTACAGTAAATTTTTAGTTTTTGTTTCATCTATCTTGAGTATTTTCGAAATTTCATTAATGTCTAATCCAAATAAAAACCACCTTACAACTTCACGTCTTGATTCGATAATCGAATTAAAGGCCAATTGGACATCTTTTCTTTTCCTAATCGAAACATTACTAATTCCTTGATCCTGAAGATTTCGTCGCTTTTCAAGGTCTATAATCTTCTCATATCTTCTTGAAGCTCTGATCTGATCAATTATTATAGAATTAATAACCCTCTTTATATAAGACGAATAATTTTGTATTTTTTTATCACTTTTAAATATTTTCCACAGTTTTATTCTGATTTCCTG
>SDBT01012191.1_pt1 | contig 13811 bp, 16 predicted proteins | sample 2277101 | NCBI WGS metagenome assembly SDBT01 (sample SAMN10404973, study PRJNA504765) | marine sediment metagenome | isolation source: marine sediment core GS10_PC15, 103 cmbsf | place: Arctic Ocean: Southern Knipovich Ridge | collected 2010
TAATTAAAGCTTGCAAAAAATTAAAATAATTACAATATTTTGTAACTACTCAGATTCAGGGTTCAAAAGTTCCCGGTTCAAGGTTTAGCGGTAAAAAAATCCCCGCCAGACGCGGGCACGCCCGTCAGAAAATGACGGACACGCTGGTTACTGGTTATTGGCTTTGGCTGAGTGCTGAAAGCTGATTGCTGATCGCTTCTGACACACAGGAACCTTGAACGTTGAACCTAACAACCAGAGTAAGTACAAAATTTTAATAAATTTCCAGTAAGAGTTTTAAAAGTTTCGGATGAAACCGACAGCAATGAAGTCAAAAGTTAAAAATAACCGACCTGATTGGGATCAATATTTTTTAAATATGGCTACTTTGGTCGCTACCCGCTCTTCCTGTCTTCGGAATAGTGTGGGTGCGGTTATTGTTCTGGATAAAGATGTTATCTCAACCGGCTACAACGGAGCTCCCAAATTTCAAAAAAATTGTACCGAAATCGGGTTCTGTTTTAGAAATAAAAATGGAATTGCCTCCGGTACCCAATTGGAAAAATGTCGCGCGGTTGGTTCCCATGCTGAATCCAACGCTATTGCCCTGGCCTCAAGAAACGGTCATGCCACAAGAAAAACAACCATTTATATTGTGGGCCACGACTTTGTCTGTAATCAATGTAAAGCTCAGATTGCAAATGCGGAAATATGCAGGGTTGTGTTACGCAATAAAAATGGCGATGTTATTGAATATCTTCCTGAAACAGATTGGACCATTCATCCTATAGATCAGCTAGAAGTTAAAACTTTATGAAATAAAAATTTTGAGTTAAGGCAGACCTGAATCATCAAGGAAAAAGGAGTTATTTATTATGGGTGATTTGACAACTTTTACAGATGCGAATTTTGAACAGGAAGTTATAAATTCTGATATTCCTGTGCTGGTTGATCTCTGGGCAGTTTGGTGTGCCCCTTGCAAAATGATAGAACCAAGTGTTAAAGAGATAGCAGAAGATTTTACCGGAAAATTGAAAGTCGGCAAGCTAAATATCGATGAAAATCCGAAAACTGCCACCAAGTATGGTATTAGAAGTATCCCCACTCTCTTGTTCTTTGATAATGGCGAATTAAAAGATCAGATTGTCGGAGCTCTCCCCAAAAAGAAGATAGTAGATAAAGTAGAAAACCTAGTAAATTCCTGATTAAAATGAAATATGATAAAAATCAAATCGCTTATATTTTTCAAACTTCCCGAACAATTGCTGTAGTGGGGTTGTCACCAAAACCTGACAGGACCAGTAATCAAGTCGCTAAATATTTAATACAACATGGTTTTGATGTTATCCCGGTTAATCCCGGAAGTGAAGAAATTTTGGGAATAACCTGTTATCCTTCTCTGTTTGAAATCCCGATTCCGGTTCAGATAGTTAATATTTTCAGACGTTCTGATTTGGTTCCGGAAATTGTCCGTGCTGCAATTCAAATCGGAGCTCCATATATATGGATGCAGGAAGGCATAACCAATGAAAAGGCGGCTTTGCAGGCAAAAGAACACAAAATTGCCGTTGTTGAAGATTTATGCATAAAAAAAATGCATCAAAAATTTCAGGTTGGGGAGTTGCTTTAACCGTGTTAGTTGCCTCGAAAACTTACTACTGATGTCATTCTGCCTGCCCGGTGATGTTTTTGACGGGATGGGGCTCTTCGGTTCCTCAAGGACAGGCGAATTTATACCATTTATTCAGTGTTTTTTGGTCAATATGTGCCTGCCCTTCAAGTCAATGGCTTAAATAACACTTTATTTCCACCTTGTAATCGATTGAATAGTTTATTATATTTTATTGTTTGTTGTTATTTCTATTTTGTTTTTAAAGGACATTTATGACAAAACTCATAAAAGAACAGGTTTTATCCTACCAAAAACGTTGGCAAACTGTAAATTTAATTGAAATTGAAGAACTTCGCAATACTACTCTTGCTGAGAAATTGCAAAAAACAGTTGCATTAATGGCTTTTGTTCAAGCAATGGAACAGAAAGATACGATTGATTCTGAAGAAGTTAAGGTCTGGGAACGCTGGCAGCAGTTGAGAGAAAAATTTCATGTCTGAACCGGAAAGTGTATCATCTGCTCATTTGCTGGGTACTCTGCGTGATCTCATGGGCTGGATCCAAATTGAACGAGTAAATGGAGTGATCATTGGTGGTATTGCAGCTTCTTTGCTTGGTCGCCCACGCACAACCGGTGATGTAGATGTCCTAATTATGCTCGAGGAAGAGTTTTGGAAAACATTTCTTAACCAGGGCGAAAAATATAATTTTTTTCCGCGTATCAGTGAGCCGTTAGAATTCGCCAGGCAATCTCGTATTCTATTACTCAAGCACAAACCTAGTGCAATCGATGTAGATATCTCGTTTGCAGTATTGCCCTTCGAAAAAAAAACTATTTTTAATGCAACTACTGTAGATATTAAGGGACTTCTGATTCGCCTTCCAAAACCGGAAGATTTAATTATTATGAAGGCTGTTGCTGCTCGCCCCAAAGATTTAATTGATATTGAATCCATCATTAGCACAAATCCAAAATTAAACTACCGGCGCATACACAAAACCGTGCAAGAATTTGCTGATGCTATCGATATGCCGGATATTATTGAAAATCTGGAAAAAATTCACAAAAACAGTAAAAAAAATCTTTCCTGAAATCAGATTAGTTTATTCATACCGCAAACTCTCCACCGGATTAGTCGTAGCCATCCGAATCGCTTGACAATTCACCGTTATCAAGGCGATAATAAGCGCCAAAAAGCCAACCAAAACAAACGGTCAAATAGTCAAATTGATCCGATTTGCATGATTATGCAGCCATTTATTCAATATTAACGCAGGGCAGCTGCGGTTATTGATTCAAAACAGATCGGTTCTCCTTTGGAAAGTCTTGCAGAGATTCCGCCGGGAGAATATTATGTTCAGGCATTCTTCAACAAGTATACTAAATTTGAGCGCGCTGATGGTCATGTTGTCTGGATGCACAATGACCAATGGGAAGGTCAAAGCTGGAAGCGTTCGCCGGGCAATATTTATAGTGAAGTAAAAAAAGTATATATTGACCCGGATTCGACTGATAAAGTGGAATTGGTGGTCACAAAAGTAATTTCGGATAGGGAAGTGCCGGAAGATACAGATTATGTAAAACGGATTAAAATTAAAAGTGAAACATTGTCGGAATTTTGGGGCCGGCCAATATATATCGGCGCAACTATTCTGCAGCCCAGGGATTTTGATAAAAAAGATTGGATGTATTGAAGATAGGAAGGTTGGAGTAATGGAGTATTGGAGTGCTGGAGTGATGGAAGACAAAAACCTTCCGCAGGCTTCTTTTGAAACTGAATAAAATTTTGAACCGCTGTAAAAGTAAATTTGTAAACCTGCGGAGGCTGGTTAAGAATGTTTGAAGCTTGGAATGATGGAAAAATAGAGGTCGTAGGGGCGAAGCATTCTTAGCAAGGAGCAAAATTTTTTTTCGATAGAAATTAATAAGAATGCTTTGCCCTCAAAGGTGCTATGGAGTGATGGAGTGTCCGTCTTAATAAAATAGTTGACAAATCATAACAATAAATTAACTTTTTTAACCCGGAATCCTGTTTTGGGTAACAGCGAATGATTCAGTGGAAAAATTTAAACATCATACAAATCGAAGGAAAAAAATGAAAACAACACGACGGACTTTTGTCCGTATAGCGGCCGGCGCTGCTTTGAGTCCTCTTTCTGCTCCTATCCTGAATGCAGCGACTACCGACCGAATCAGGCGTTTACGCCTAAGTGACCACCGCGACATATCAAAAATTGCCCAGGACGAGGCCTACTGGGAGGTGATTCAGAGGTCGTACATTCAAGATGCCAGCTTTATCAACATTGAGAGCGGATATTTCAGTCCGGCTGCCCGTATAGTACTGGATGCCCAAGTTGACAGGCTGCGGCAGATCAACAGTATTCCGTCGTTCTATATGCGGCGCCGAATGGCAGCAGAGCGTGAAAATCTCAAGCATTTTATAGGTCGTTTCATTAATGTTTCACCTGACGAATTTGTGATCGCGCGGAACACAACAGAAGCGCTGAACACAATCATTCAAGGTATTCCCCTGGCTAGGGGTGACGAAGTGTTGTACAACCGCCGGGAGTATCCGAGTATGCAGGAAGCATTGGAACAACGGGCTCTTCGTTACGGTACCGTCAATCACGTAATCAATATCCCATGGCTGCCCTCGTCCCGGAAACAGATCGTCGACGCCTACGCAGATGCAATAACCGCAAAAACGCGCTATATCCTGGTATCCCACATGATCTACCTTACCGGCCAGGTACTTCCGGTAAAGGAAATCTGCGGTATGGCCCACCGGCGGGGTGTTGAGGTTATCGTCGATGGCGCCCATAGTTTGGCTCACCTGAACTACAAAATTCCTGATCTCGGTTGTGATTATTACGGGACAAGTTTGCATAAATGGCTTGGCGCCCCCCTGGGCACCGGACTCATGTATATCCGCCGTGAGCACATCCAAAAAGTGTGGCCGTTGTTTGGCGACCGGAGAGCCCAGAGTGATAATATTGCCAAGTTCGAACATATCGGTACCCATCCCCAGGGAACGGACCAAACAATCATGGATGCCATTAGATTTCACACTGCCATAGGTGGTTCGCGCAAGGAGGCCCGCTTACGGTATCTGAAAAACTACTGGGTCGACAAGGTACGGTGCAGTGCCCGGTGTGAATATCAACACACCTTTGGGTGACGACCAATCCTGTGCCATCGCCAATGTGCTCGTTGATGGCAAGACATCAGGGGAGCTGGTCGACTTTTTATGGGATCGTTATCGCATCTTTACGGTTGGAGTGGAACAGGGGGCGCGTATCGCACCCAACGTTTTCACCCGCCTGTCGGATTTAGATCTGCTGGCAGAGGGAATTAAGGAGTGTGGGGATTTTTAGTTGCAGAGATGGATAGACATAAAGCGCCAACATCGACAAAGTTTTGTCGATGGAGGCGCCCCATGCGCCTGCTTAAGTTTCTTACATTATGAACCAGCATTTTTGCCGCTGGTGGAGCGACTACTCAGTTCTGCGTGAAAAACAGAGCACCTCCCCTGGCCCCTCCTTGAAAAAAGGAGGAATAACTCTTCCCACCAATGAATTGGTGGGCTATTCTCAATATGTCCCTCCGGGACGAATTTTTTTTTTACTCCGGTTTAGTAATTATAATCCAATTCTTGAGTTTTGTGAAGCCCTAAACACTTAACCGTTTTGGCTTAAAACCGATGGCAAAAAACCGAGATGAATACCGGAATTTCAGTTCGCCTGATCTAAAACAAAACTAAAAACATTCGCTGTTGACAGTAAGCGTTGACCTGGGTGTTTGATAATACAAAATAATTTATATATTAAGAAATATCAATCTTTATTTATCATTATCAGAACGAAAAACTCAACCACCATAAAGTTGGTAGAATTTGATGATTATAATGAAATAAAATCGTGGAGAGAATAGAATTTATCTACATGAAAAATTATACTGAATGAACTTCCATCAGGCTGGTTAGTTAGAATAATAATACGGTTTGACTTATGTCTAATTTGAGTTTGAATATTGGGAACTTCTAGATTAATATTTTTATTAGCGTTATCTTCTGTCCTGATTTTTTTCCTGAATCAAAATCTGAAAGCACAAATAATAAAACTTGAACCGGATTCAACAACCCAAACATCAATCACCTCGTTTTCTAATTTCCAGATACAACGAATGAAATTTGCCCGGTTACTGAGGGCAAAATATGCATTTAGTGATTCGATAGCTAAATTATGGTCACCGTCGTCGTATTCACATCTTGAGTTTGATATCACAGTCCCGGGTTTTTTAGACTTTGAGAAGAATATTTCCTTCGATCCGGCTCTATTCAGAAGCGCCTGGGAGACAGATTTTATGAAGCGGGCTTATGGCGGTGAGGAACCGTTTATTTTAAATCCTGCCCAAATTATTTATTCATTCAGGAAGGATAAAAAATGGGAAAAAGGTAAAAAAGAGTTTCGCGATAATTTTATCCCCAGCAATTTACAACTGGATGTTCTCACGGTACTTTGGCGGGAAGAAAAAACTTCCCAATTAGGGATTTATGCCGGAATAGATGCTGCTTATCCGATAACGGCCGAAAAACTTGACCATCAATTGGAGCGCATGGTGAAGCTGGGTTTACTGGAGAGAAAAATCATCTCTCCCCAGAATAAATTTATGATTCTCACACCACTGAAAGTATTTCAGGTGGAAAAAAGTTCTCAAAATCGTAAGAACCGTGTGTTTTTATATCGTACGCAGGTAGAAAAAGATCAGATAGTTAAATTATTAATGACCAGGTTTTACCGGGTTCGGAACGAAAATCTGGGGCGTCCCGGTGAAATTAACCGGTTAAGTAAAAAACTTAAGATTGTTTTATCCGGTGAAGATGGCTAAATTTCGTGGATTTTAGAAGATAATTACCCCATGCGTCATAGTTTAGAGAAATGGGGAGCTAAAGTATACAAAACCTACAGCCTAAACAACCTGCTTCATCCTAATCCAGCCAGTAGAGGATCCTACCGCAGTTTTCACAACGAAAAACAACCACGTTTTCTTTCCCTTTGGTTGAAAGAGATGTGGGTAATTTTATAAAACATCCCAAACAAATTTCATCTTTGACGGGAACCACAGCCCTGCGGTAACGTAGATGTAACCGTTCGTAAGTTCTAAGCATAGGAGTGCCGATTTTGGCGGCAACTTCTTCGCGGATAGCCTGTAAATCTCCCAATCCTCCGGTTTGAAATCCCAGTTCCTTCTCTTCAGAACTATCCTTGACCATGTTATCGATGTCCTGCAATGCGACTAGATAGCGTAACAGTTTTTCATCCATCAAAAACCTCCGGACAATGTCTCTAAAAATTCGCGGTAAGTTTCAATAGTTTTTATTTTATCCCGAATTTTTTTCGCTTTTAAAATTTCAACTAATTTACCCAGAAAAGGGAGATATACATTTGATTGCTCTTGTGGAGGGGCGATGATCATGAAAATTAAATGAACCGGTTTTTTATCGATGGCATCAAACTTTATGCCTTTAACAGATCTGCCGAACATGATAATCAGGTTTGGTGATGAAATTGATCGCCCATGTGGAATGGCAATCCCTTTTCCTATCCCGGTGCTTCCCAATTGTTCTCTTCTGATCAGCATATCCAAAATCAACTGACTATCTTTCAGTCTGGCCTGTTCAGATATAGATTCCACCATTTCTGCCAATACTTTATCTTTTGAACGAGATTTTAACTTCGGGTTATACAGTTTCCCGTCAAAATAACGCGAAAATTCTCTAAATTCCATAATCTGTTCCCTATTCTTTTACTTCTAAAAATTCCCTTAAATTGGTCTTTATGTACAACTCATCGAGGTTTAAAATTTTTAATTCCGATCTGGCTATCTTAAGTTTCTGATCAACATTTAATTTTTTGTTAATAATAAACATAGTCTGATTTTTAGAGATACATATCCCTCCTTTAAAATTTCCTTTTTCGTATCGAATTGGTATTGATATTCGTTCTAAAAGCTCTTCAATTTCGATAAAAAGTTGATTTTTTCGTTGTGCTATTTTCTTCAATTTATTTTCTCCGTATGCATTTTTCAAAATTAATGCCGCATAAGCCGGAAGGCAAAAAGAACAGTAGTTTATAAATGGTCGTTCATTTTTTTTCGTTTTAGATAATCGACTATATCTTTTACATCCTGATCTTTTTCCCGGGGACATACTAAAATGGCATTTTCGGACTTAACCACCATTACATCACTCATCCCCAACACCGCGATCAAATCTTCATCAGAATGAATGAAACAGTTCTTGCTGCCAAGCGCCACACCGGTTCCGACGATCGCATTTCCTTCTTTATCTTTAGAACTAAGTTTATATACTTCATTCCAACTGCCGATATCATTCCAACCTAGATCACATTTGATCACAAAAACATTTTGAGCTTTTTCCATAACCCCGTAATCAATAGATATACTGCGTATCTGACGGTAAATTTTTTCAACCTGCTGCGAATAATTATCCTTGCCAATCGATTTTTCCAATTGTTCAAGTCCACTGTACAATTCAGGGATATGATTGCGGATTTCCTGGAGTATTGAAGATACTTTCCAGATGAACATGCCGCTATTCCAGACAAAATCGCCGCTCTTTAAAAATAGCTCTGCGGTCTCCTGGTTTGGTTTTTCCGCAAAGGTTTTTACCCTATAGACCGAGATCCCTTTTTTTTGGCAAATCCTATCCGAGTGTTGGATATAACCGTAGCCGGTTGCCGGTTGGTCGGGGGTAATCCCAAGAGTAACCAAACCGTTTGTTTCCAGGGCAACATCATGACCGATTTTTAAAGCTTTTTGAAATCTGTTTTTTTCCCGGATAATATGGTCGGAAGGTAATACTACCATGACTCCATCCGGATCTATTTGATTTAGATGTAATGCGGCTAAACCGATACACGGCGCCGTATTTTTGCCGAAAGGTTCTACAATTATATTTTCTTCAGGTATGTTCTTGATCTGTTTGACTAATTGAGGCTTTTGTTGTGCATTCAATATGTAAAATATTTTATTTTCAGGGATCAATGGCGATAATCTGTTGACAGTTTCCTGAATCATGGTTTTACTATCAAATATTGATAGAAATTGTTTTGGTTTTTCTCTCCTGCTTCTGGGCCAAAATCTGGTTCCAATACCACCAGCCAAGATAATTGCATACATTTTAAATCCCTTTTGACTTTGTAAAAAAAATTTCCGATTTTTTACCAGGATGATAAAAAATTGCAAGAGAACGGCGATAAGGATTTGAAGATTTATTATTTGATATTTGAAAAAAAAGCGGGCGAATATATCTATAAAAAGTTTCAGTCACAGTTTTAAATTATTTTTTTCCGGAGTATGTGATGTTCTTTATATGTTTTTTGTTTATCTCAATGCATCAAAATACCAAAAAAATCAGAATTAATCAACTTTATTTGTTATCGTTCAGCCTCCAAGTCTCCCCGTCAGCAGTCGAACGGGCAGGCAAGACTCAAAGTACAAAAAAAGCAAGTTTTTTGATTAGTATAATGGAAGAACGGATGATTCCCGCCAACTGCTCTTACTGATCGTTATTTATTAACTACAATTTTCAATTATCCATCGTCTATTGATTTTTGCTTATTGAAAATTGGTCATTGTTTTTTGAGTCTTTCCTGCCGCAACAGACAAGGAGTCTTTGTAGCTGAATAGTTATTCCGATTTTTTTGATTTTAAAAATATTAATTGCTTATTTCCAAATTGTTTTTATACTATAGGCGCTTGCAAAACCTACAACACAATTTGTAGTGCTGTTTGTAGTGCATCAACAGTGTTGATGCGGCATTTTATTTTGAATTTTGTTTTTTTAGTATTTCGCATTTCGCATTTCGCATTTCGTATTTCGTATTTCGTATTTCCCATTTTCGCAGCTTTGTCTGCGAAAATGGATAGTCCCTTTTAGGGTTGGGTAGTTCAAAAAGATGCCGGGTTGATTATGGGACTTAATTTTGAGGTAATAGTCTACTTCGAAAGAAATAATAGATAACTCATGGTATTATTTAAACTTAAAAAATATTTGCTAGTTTATAAGCGGGAGTATACTTGGGGTGTTCTCACACTTTTGCTTACCATAATATTTAGTGTATTTGTTCCAAAATTGCTAAAATATCCAATTGATTTACTAAAAAGTGAAGGTGTCAGTAACAGATTTTTTTTCTCGATCGGGGTATTTTTAACAGTGGCTTTGTTGAGCGCATTTTTTCGGTATTTTATGCGGAAAATTTTGATCGGCATCTCCAGAAAAATTGAATACGATCTGCGAAACGATCTTTTTGCCCATCTACAAAAACTTTCACTTTCCTTTTACAACAGTTTCCGAACCGGGGATATAATGGCCAGAGCAACCAATGATATAAACGCTGTTCGAAATTTGCTTGGTCCGGGGATTATGTATTCAATTTACACGTTTTTTTATACAATATTTGCAGTTATTATGATGGTTCAGATTGATTTGAAACTCTCATTATTAGCGTTGATCCCTTTTCCGATGGTATCGATTGCGGTTAATCGAATCATGAAACATCTATATCGCTTTTCAAGTCGGGTCCAGAAAATTTTTTCTGATCTTACCTCCCAAACACAAGAAAATTTTTCAGGTATTCGTGTTATTAAAGCCTATAATCAGGAACAAAACCAAATCAAGCAATTTAATAATATTGCCCACAACTACTTAAAGCAGAACTTAAAACTGGCTCTGATCAGGGGGGGATTATTTGCCGGTATAACCCTACTGGTCGGAACCGGATTAATTATTATTCTCTATTTTGGCGGAAGAGATGTTATAAGTCAACGTATTACCCTGGGAGATTTTGTTTCATTTAATGTATATCTAACCTCTTTAGCATGGCCGATGATTGCAATTGGCTGGGTGATAAACATAATGCAAATGGGAACCGCATCTTTAGATCGGATAAATGAGTATTTTAAAATGCAGCCGGAGATTAAAGATACAAATAAAACCGATTTTTCAATTGACAAAATCAACGGTGATTTAGAGTTAAACCATATTTATTTTAAATATAATAAGGAGAATGATTTTATAGCTGTTGTGGGAACGACCGGATCGGGAAAGTCAACCTTTGTGAATTTGATAACGCGATTATATGAAATGCAGAAGGGAAATATCCTTATAGGAGGGCACCTGATTCAGAAAATTCCCCTTTCTATAGTCAGGCAAAATATCGCTTTGGTTCCCCAGGAAGATTTTCTTTTTTCAGAAAGTATCGCTGAAAATATAACGTTTGGGCAGGAAAAATTTGAGGCGGAAAAGATTCAACATGTTGCAAATCTTGTGGAAATTGCTCAGGAAATTGAAGACTTCAGCGATCAGTATGATACATTATTAGGAGAGAGAGGGATAAACCTTTCAGGTGGACAAAAACAAAGAATCGCAATTGCCAGGGCAATTATAATCAATCCTCAAATACTAATCATGGATGATTCGCTTTCAGCAGTCGATACGATTACCGAGAAGAAGATCTTACAAAATTTGAAATCAGAATTTCCAAATGTAACCAAAATTATTGTCTCCCATCGTTTAACTTCACTGACCGTTGCCGATAACATTTTAGTTTTTCATCAAGGACGCATAATAGAGTCCGGAACCCATAAAAAACTGACGGATCTTGGCGGGAAATATTTTGATCTTTATAACAAACAACTGATTCGGGAGGAGTTGGAAACCCTTGAGTAAATCTGCCGGAAAAGGTTTTGCCGTTGATTCTGATGATATTTTAGGAAAGGCTTATGATGCACGATTGATGTCTCGTCTTCTGAAATATTTATTTCCATACAAACTTCAGGTCTGTCTCGCCCTGGTACTTTTACTGCTTCTTGCCGGCACCAGGGTGGTAGGTCCCTATCTAACCAAAGTTGCCATTGACCGGTATATTTTAAACGGAGACTTGCAGGGCCTTTCTTATATTGCATTCATATTTGTTGTGGTTCTTGCGGTTCAGTTTGTTGTCACTTTTGCCAATACCTTTTTAATGCAGTGGATTGGCCAAAAACTTATGTATGATTTTCGGACAAAGCTGTTTTCCCACTTGCAAAATTTATCCCTCCGTTTTTTTGACAGCAATCCTGTCGGGCGGTTAGTTACCCGAATCACAAATGATGTAGAAGCGTTAAACGAAGTGCTCACCTCCGGAGTTGTTGCGATCTTCGGTGATATATTCACACTGATAGGGATTGTAATCGCTATGCTTTCACTCAATTGGAAGCTGGCCTTAGTGACATTTTGTGTATTACCGGTGCTGTTTTTCGTAACTTTTCAATTTCGCTCCCGGGTCAGGGAAAGTTTTAGAAAAATTCGCAAACGTATTGCCTGGATAAATTCATTTTTAAATGAAAATATCACCGGGATGTATATTGTTCAGCTTTTTTCGCGGCAGGGCACTAATTTTAATCAATTTGACTCATTAAATCGCAAACATCTTGATGCCCATTTACAGACTATCTTTTATTTTGCGATTTTTTTTCCCACAGTTGAATTTATTGGTTATTTAGTGATCGGTATTACCATCGCTTACGGCGGTTGGCAAATACAAACTTCAGGGGTAACTCTAGGTGTGCTTATTGCATTTATCCAGTACGCTCAAAACTTTTTCCGGCCGATTAGTGATCTGTCTGAGAAATATAATATTTTACAGGGCGCTATGGCCGCAGCAGAACGAATTTTTAAAATTTTCGATGAAAAACCGGATATTATCTCCGTATCTGATCCTGTTAAACTAGAAAAAATTCGAAAGGAAATTGAGTTTCGCAACGTCTGGTTTGCTTATGAAAAAGATAATTATGTTTTGAAGGAGATCTCTTTTGAAATAAAAAAAGGACAAAAAATCGCTTTAGTCGGTGCGACAGGATCTGGAAAAACCTCAATTATAAATTTATTGATTCGGTTTTATGATATACAAAAAGGTAATATTCTGATAGATGGGATTGATATTCGAAATCTATCACTAGAAAATTTGCGAAAACGAATTGCCATCGTTCAACAGGATATCTTTGTATTCTCAGGAACGGTTGCCGATAATATTAAATTAGGGGAGGATTTTTCAAGCGAACGTACCAGAGCAGCTGCTCAGCATGTCCTTGCTAATGATTTTATACTCCGTCTTCCGCGAAAATATGACACGGATGTGCGGGAAAGGGGCAATCTGATCTCTACCGGACAACGGCAATTGCTGGCATTTGCCAGGGCTCTTGCTTTTGATCCGGAAATTTTGATCCTTGACGAGGCTACGGCAAGTGTTGATTCCCATACTGAAGAATTGATACAAAAAGCGCTGGAAAAATTGATGGCAGAGCGGACAGCGATTGTTATCGCACATCGGCTTTCAACCATAAAAAATGCCGACAAAATTCTTGTGATGCACAAAGGTAGAATTCGGGAACAGGGTTCCCATGAGGAATTGCTTAAAAAAGATGGGATTTATCAAAAATTATATCAAGTACAAATAGAAAATCACGGTCGGGATAGCTAATGTGATTACTTGTGCTATTATGGGACCAAATTCTTGTTTTGTCTATCTGATGTAGATTTGATAAAAGTGAAAGGTGAGAAGAGCCGTGAAAAGTGAAACAAAAAATCTTTTCCGTCTCACGTTTCACGTCTCACGTTTGACGGCTTCTTGAGGTTTTATCGAAACATAGCTTTGATACTGCCCCAGGTGTGGCGAACGCCTGATATTTGTGGAGATACCTGCATGATTTCTGAAGATGTGATTACCTTTTTTTGTAGATCGAGCACCTGGATTCGATAATAAAAAATACGACCTGCATTTTTAAAAATCGATTTATCCTCATAGGAGTATTCTTTTACACTCCCGGGAGCAATAGCCCCGGGTCTTGAATTAAGGAAATGGATATCATCTAGCGAATTTTGTGAAAATCCCCGCTGTATCTTATAACCGCTGACATTGGTCTCAATGCTGACTTTCCACAATAGGTTTACTTTGTTGATTCCAGGATTTACTCTGAATTCCTTAATAACCGCCTCTGCGAACACTATAGTTATTAAAGTTAATAATGTAACTATTATACTAAGAGTTTTAAAAAGTTTCATATTTTTCAAATTCCAATTCATTGATACAAAGATACCTTATTAATAGAAATTGTCAAGTACTTTATTCTATTATCGATATTTATTTTGGAAAAGGG
>SDBT01012192.1_pt1 | contig 13810 bp, 14 predicted proteins | sample 2277101 | NCBI WGS metagenome assembly SDBT01 (sample SAMN10404973, study PRJNA504765) | marine sediment metagenome | isolation source: marine sediment core GS10_PC15, 103 cmbsf | place: Arctic Ocean: Southern Knipovich Ridge | collected 2010
TCCGGCGTGCCCATCTTCCTGCGCACGCGGCCATTCTCGGCTGCGCGGACCAACCGGTGTGAGGCGACCGCCAGGATCACGTGCCGCGGGCTTGACAGTCGGTAGCCTCATGGTAAAATTGCCATAGAGGCATGAAGCCATGAAGCTCAGACCCAAACATCCCCGGCGGCGGTATGAGGCCCGGGCCCGGATCGCCAAGGCGTTGGCCCATCCGAGCCGGCTTTTGATGTTGGATGCCCTGGCGGAGCAGGAACGGTGCGTGTGCGAGTTGACCGAGCTGGTCGGGGCGGACCAGTCGACGGTGTCCAAGCACCTGGCGGTCTTGAAGCAGGCCGGCATCGTGACCGATCGCAAGGAGGGCACGATGACCTTCTACAGCCTCAAGATCGGCTGCTTGCAGGGCTTCTGGGAATGCATCGAGACGGTGCTGAAGGAGAACCTCAAGACGCAACAGGCGGCGATCGGGGCGTGAGCCCGCGACCGGCCGTGTTTTTTTGCCGTCCTTAATGGCGAATTGGCCATAAGGCAGTGATTTAGAGGTCCGTTCGTGAGAGAGTGGAAGATCTTCGCTGCCTTCGCCACCGTCTTCCTGGTGGCCTACTTCCTGCCGCTGTCGGACGTGAAGGTCAGCGCCGCGATCCTCGAAGCATTCAAGATGCTGCAGTGGTACGCGCGCAATCACACGCTGGCCTGCGTGGTGCCGGCGCTGTTCATCGCCGGCGCGATCACCACGTTTCTATCGAAGGAAGCGGTGCTGCGGCACCTCGGCCCGAAAGCCAACAAGGTCGAGGCCTACTCGGTGGCGTCGGTCTCGGGGACCGTGCTGGCCGTGTGCTCGTGCAGCGTGTTGCCGATGTTCGCCGGGATCTATCGAATAGGCGCGGGGCTGGGGCCGGCCGCCGCGTTTCTCTACGCCGGCCCGGCGCTCAACGTCCTGGCGATCTTCCTGACGGCGCGGGTGTTGGGCTTCCAACTCGGCATCGCGCGGGCCATCGGCGCGATCGTCTTCGGCATCATCATCGGCCTGATCATGGCGGTCGTCTTCCGCAAGGACGAGCAGCAGCGCATGGAAACCGCGGCCGCCATGCCCGACCCGCCCCCGGCCCGCCGGCGCCTGTGGCAAAACATACTGTATTTCGCCTGCATGATGGCGTTCCTGGTTTTCTCCGACTGGTACAACCCCGGCAACGTCGTCGTATACCGAGACGATGGAACGCAGATACCGGCCGTGCTGCTCCAGGAGACACGCGACGAAATTGTGATACAGGTGGATCGCCCGGTCGCCAACCTGAAGGTCGGCGACAAGATCACGTTGGTGAAGAGCGAGATCGTTCGGATCGAAGAGGCCCGGAGCTGGGTCATGACCATCTTTCACGTCAAGTGGTATCTGGCCTTGGCGATGGGACTGGCGGTGTTGCTGATGGTCTGGCGCTGGTTCGAGCACGATGAAATCAGCGAGTGGATGCACAACACCTGGGACTTCGCCAAGCTGCTGGTGCCGCTGCTGTTTGGCGGCGTGTTCGTGGTCGGGTTCCTGGGCGCGCTGCTGCCCAACGAACAAGTCGCGGCTCTGGTCGGCGACAACAGTCTCAAATCGAACCTGGTTGCCTCGGTCGTGGGCTGCGTGTTCTACTTCGCCACGCTGACGGAGATCCCGATCCTGCAGGCGCTCATGGAAAACGGCATGCACCAGGGGCCGGCGCTGGCGCTCTTGCTGGCGGGGCCGGCCCTCTCGCTGCCCAGCCTGCTGGTGATTCGGTCGGTGATTGGAATCAAGAAGACGGCGGTATTTACTGGATTGGTGATCGTGATGGCGACGATCGTCGGGATCACATACGGGGCGATCGTGTAAGCTAAGAGCGCCCGGCGGAACTGAATGGGGGACCGGCCTCCGCCGGTCACATGACAGGCCAGAGGCCTGTCCCACATGGCATCGATGGGTGCTTTAAGGAGTCGTGGCATGAAGATCGAAGTTCTGGGAACCGGCTGTGCGAAGTGCAACGCACTCGAGGCCGCCGTGAGACAAACGGCCGACCGGCTCGGGCTCGACTATGAGCTCGAGCATGTCAAGGACATTGCGAAGTTCGCGGACTATGGCGTGATGGTGCCGCCGGCACTCGTGGTCGACGGAGAGGTCAAAGTGACCGGGAAGGTGCCGAACGAAGCCGAACTGGAGAAGATCCTCCAGGGACAGGGATAGCCTGCCTGACTCAGACGCAAGGAGTTGATCGTGAATGCCAAGACCGTGGGCACAGTTGTCCTGCTGGCGTTTGTCGCCGTCAGCGTGGGCTACCTGATCGTGAGCGAGCTCAAGGCGCCGTCCGCCGCGGACCCGGCGACCGAAACCCCGGCCGCTCAAACGGTCGCTGGCCAGCCGGCCGAAGATGTGCGTCCGGCGGAGGCCTCGTCCGAGGAGCTTGCCGCGGCACCCGGGCACAAGATCGTCGCGTACTATTTCCATAACACGCAGCGCTGCACGACGTGTTTGAAAATCGAGCGCCTGGCGGAGGAGGCCCTGCGCGAGCAATTCGCTCCCGCGTTTGAAAAAGGCGAGCTCGAATGGCGTACGGTCAACATGGAAGAGCCGCCGAACGAACACTACGTGCTGGACTATCAGCTCGTGGCGAGCTCGCTGGTGCTGGTCGACCTGCACGACGGCGAGCAGCGCGACTGGACCAACATGGACAAGGTCTGGCAGTTCGTGCACGACGATGAGGCCGCCTTCAAGCAGTACGTCGCCGAGCAGGCCCGCGAATATCTGGAGTCGTAATCGTGACTGCTGAACTATGGGCGGCCGTGGCGGCCGCGGCCTGGACCGGCATCCTGACCGCGATCAGTCCCTGCCCGCTGGCGACGAACGTGGCCGCGATCTCGTTCATCAGCCGTCGCGTCGAGAATCCGCGCGCGGCGCTGCTGACCGGCCTGCTCTACACGCTGGGCCGCAGCCTCGTGTACGTCGTGATCGCCGCGATCCTGGTGGCGAGCCTGCTGTCGGCGCCCGCCGTGTCGATCACCCTGCAGAAGTACATGAACAAGCTGCTCGGCCCGATCCTGATCCTGCTCGGGATGGTGCTGCTCGGGCTGATCGTGTTGCCCAGTCGCGGCTCGAGTCTCGGCCAGGAGGTTGGTGAGAAGGTGGCGGATTGGGGGGTGTGGGCCGGCTTGGTGCTGGGGATCGTGTTCGCACTCTCGTTCTGCCCGGCGTCGGCGGCGCTGTACTTCGCCGGGCTGATACCGCTGGCCATCAAGTATGAATCAAGCGTGCTGCTGCCGTTGGTCTTCGGCGTCAGCACGGCCCTGCCCGTCGTCGCGTTCGCGATCCTGATCGTCGTCAGCGCCAACGCGATGGCAAAGGCCTTCAACCTGATCAGCGCCTTCGAGCGCTGGGCCCGGCGGGTGACCGGCGTGGTCTTTCTCGTCGTCGGCGTTTACTTCTGCCTCGCGTTTATCTTCAAAGTCATGCCCACGCGCCTCGGGTGAGCGAGTCGATTATGGGGTGCTGCGGTCCTGCCCCTTGCAAACCACCGACGCATCATATATGCTTATGCATATATGAATGCGACCCTCGCCACCACGCCCGACCTGTTTCGCGCGTTTGCCGACCCGACCCGGCTGCGCCTGCTCAACTTGTTGATCGAGGGTGAGCTGTGCGTCTGCGACCTGTGCGAACTGCTCGACGAGATTCAGCCCAAGGTCTCGCGCCACCTGGCGTACCTGCGGCGAGCCGGGCTCGTGTCGGTCAGACAGGAGGGGAAGTGGATGCACTACTCGGTCGCCAAGCAGTCGGACGGCCTGCAGCACACGTTGCTCAATTGCGTCAAGACCTGCCTACGCGAAACAGACGTTCTGCGCGACGACCTGCAACGCTTGCGGACTTTGTCGCCCGGTGGGTGTTGTCGATAACCATGAGCGACGCCGCCCATAGCAGTGCCAAAGGAGATAGAAGGTGAAGTACCGGGGCACCAGGCGACTATCCTTCCTCGACCGGTTCCTGACGCTATGGATCTTCCTGGCGATGGCGATCGGGGTCGGCGGGGGCTGGCTCTGGCCCGGCATCGAACGGTTCATCAATCGCTTTCAGGTCGGTACGACCAACATCCCGATCGCCATCGGCCTGATCCTGATGATGTACCCGCCGCTCGCGAAGGTGAAGTACGAGGAGCTCGGCGACGTCTTTCGCAACTTCAAGATCCTGGGCCTCTCGCTGGTTCAGAACTGGGTCATCGGCCCGATCCTGATGTTCGCCCTGGCGGTGTTGTTCCTGCGGGATTACCCGGAGTACATGACCGGGCTGATCCTGATCGGGCTGGCCCGCTGCATCGCGATGGTGATCGTCTGGAACGACCTGGCCGAGGGCGATACCGAGTATGCCGCCGGCCTGGTCGCGTTCAACTCGATCTTTCAGGTGCTGTTCTTCTCGGTCTACGCCTGGTTTTTCATCACCATCCTGCCGCCGCTGTTCGGCCTGGAAGGTGCGAATGTGGCGGGGATCACGATCGGCAAGATCGCCACCAGCGTGTTCATCTACCTGGGCATTCCGTTCTTCGCCGGCATGTTGACACGTTTCGTGCTGCTCAAGGTCAAGAGCCGGGCGTGGTACGAAACGAAGTTCATCCCGAAGATCTCGCCGATCACACTCGTGGCCCTGTTGTTCACGATCGTGGTGATGTTTTCCCTGAAGGGTGAGTTCATCGTGCAGTTGCCGCTGGACGTGCTGCGCATCGCCGTCCCGTTGTGCATCTACTTCGTCGTGATGTTCCTCGTGTCGTTCTGGATGGGTAAGAAGCTCGGGGCGGGGTATGCCAAGACCACCACCATCGCGTTCACCGCCGCCAGCAACAACTTCGAGCTGGCGATCGCGGTCGCGATCGCGGTGTTCACGATCCACCACGGCGCCGCCTTCGCGGCGGTGATCGGCCCGCTGGTCGAGGTGCCGGTGCTGATCGGCCTGGTGAGCGTGGCGTTTTGGCTCCGGCGCCGATACTTCACGGCGCCGCCGACCGTCACGGCTGGAGTAGCATGAATCGGAATCAGTTCCGCGTGCAGACGTCGCCCGCGGAGAGCGTCATACAGGAGAAAGAAAGCACTATCAGGAGAACCCCAATGGTCAAGACGACAATCAGAATTGCACTGGCGACATCGCTGGCGGCGGTGATCTGCTCCACCGCCGCGGTGGGGCAGGATCAGGACACCGGTCGAGGCGCCGACGCGATCGAGCGTGCGGCCGAAGCGAACAAGTACCTCTTCATCTTCTTTTTCCGGACCGAAGACGAAGGCACCACCGTCGTGCGCAAGTCCTTCGACGCGGCGCTGCAGGGCGTCAGCGACCAGGCCATGTCCGTCGCGGTGAACATCACCGATCCGCTGGAGAAGAAGATTGTCGCGAAATTCGGCGTCGCCCGCGCCCCCATGCCGCTGATCTTGGCGCTGGCCTCCAACGGCGCGATCACGAAGAGCTTCGTCCGGAAGTTCGACGAGAAAGCGCTCGATCAAGCGTTTGTCAGTTCGGGCCAGGAGAAGTGCCTCAAAGCGCTCCAAGAGCGCAAGCTCGTGCTGCTCTGCGTTCAGAACGGCGATACCCAGCACAACGCCGAGGCACTGCAAGGCGTTGAAGCGTTCGCAGCCGACCCGCGTTACGCCCAGGCCACCGAAGTCGTCAAGCTCGATCCAAGCGATGAGGCCGAAGTCGAGTTCCTGCGCAAGCTGAAGGTTGACCCGAAGAGCGCGGAGGCCGTCACGGTGCTGCTGGCGCCGCCCGGAGCACCGATTGGTACGTTCAAGGGCGCGGTTACGAAGGACACCCTGGTAGCAGCAGCCCAGAAATCCGCGTCGGGTTGTGGCCCCAAAGGTTGTGGCCCCAAAGGATGCGGTCCCCCGAAGAAGAAGCCGTAAGCAAGAGGTGCTGACGTGCAGCTAAGAAAGCTCGTGTGGCGGGAGATGTTCGAGCGCAAGAATCAGCTTGCGACCAGCTTCTTCGCGATCCTGCTCGGGATCGCGGTGGTGGTATCGATCAAGAACATCACCTTCTACTCCGAGAAGGCCGTGGCCCGGGAGCTCGACGCGCTGGGCGCGAACATCCTGGTCTTGCCCAAGTCGGTGTCGATCCAGGATTACTATAGCGCCGACATGCAGGATGACGAACTCCCCGAGGAATACGTCACCATCCTGACGCTGTCCGATCTCCAGGGGCTCGACAACTTGTCGCCCAAACTCTCCGTGCCGGTGACGGTGCAAGGGCGGAACTTCACGCTGACCGGCATCCTGCCGAAGAGCGAGTTCCAGGCTAAGGCCATCTGGCAAGGCGCCGGCATCTTCACGCGGCCGGCGGAAGGGTGTGGTGATATCGTGGACGTGCCGGACGCGTTCAAGCCCCCGCCGAAGGAGACCCTCGTGCGCCAGCGGGTGATCGACGACCTGGCGAGCGACGAGGCCCTGATCGGGGCCGACGTCGCGGCGCTGCTGGGGATCGAGGACGGAGGCGAAATCGAGGCGCTGGGCCAGGTGTTCTCGGTCAGCGCCGTCTTGCCGCAAACCGGAACCGTCGATGACTCGCGCATTTTCGCGCACTTGCACACGGTCCAGGAGCTCACGGGCAAAGGCCCGGTCATCAACGCCATCGAAGTGGTCGGTTGCTGCCAGGAGATCTCGCAGGGCCTGGTGGAGAAGATCAACAAGCTGCTCCCCGATGCGCGGGTTGTCACGGTCACGCAAGTCGTCGAGACCCAGGTCAATACCAACCGCATGATGTCGCGGCTGTCCATGATCTTCATCGGCATCATCGTCCTGGTCGGCGGCGCGAGCATCGCCAACTACATGTACGCCAACGTCTTCGAGCGCCGGCGGGAAATCGGCACGCTGATGGCGCTCGGGGCCGGCTCCTCCCTGATCGTGCGGATGTTCCTGTTCAAGGCGCTGTTGCTCGGTCTCGCGGGTGGCCTGGGCGGATTCCTGCTCGGCACGCTGCTGGCGGTGATACTTGGCCCCCGGCTGGTCGGCATACCGATCCTGCCGATGCCGATACTGATCGTGTGGGCCGTGGGCCTGTCGGTCGGCATCGCGTTGCTGGCGAGCTGTCTGCCCGCGCGCAGCGCCGCCCGCTTGGACCCCTGTGCCACTTTGCAGGAGGTATGACCGGTGCTGAAGCTGGATGCAGTCAGCAAGACCTACAATCATCACGCCCGGATGGTGACGGCCCTCGACAGCGCGACGCTGGAGATAGAGCCGGGCGAGTACGTCGCCGTGGTCGGCCCCAGCGGGAGCGGCAAGAGCACGCTGCTGCTGGTGCTGGGTGGGATGCTCTCTCCCTCAAGTGGCAAGGTGATGTTCGACGGCCAGTCGCTCTACGACCTCACGCCGGACGAGCGGGCGCGCATCCGGCGCACGAGCATCGGCTTCGTGTTTCAGACGTTCAATCTCGTGCCCTACCTGTCGGCGCTGGAAAACGTGCAAGTGCCGCTTTTCCTAGCCGGCCGGGACGAAGCGGAACAGCAGGAACGGGCGGCAGCCCTGCTCCAGCGCGTCGGGTTGGGTGACCGGCTCGGCCATAAGCCGGCTGAACTGAGCGTCGGCCAGCAGCAGCGCGTGGCACTGGCGCGCGTGTTGGCCAACGACCCGGCGGTCATCCTGGCCGACGAGCCCACCGGCAACCTCGATCCGGATACCAGCAACGAGATTGTCACGTTTCTGGACGAGCTCAATCAGGAAGGCCGCACAATCGTCATGGTAACGCACGACCCGCGCGCCGCGGCGCGGGCGAAGAGAACGCTGCGGCTCGTTGATGGGGTGATCGTTCCCTCCCAGGAAGCGTCTGGGTCAGGTTAAGAATCGGTGGGTCAGCCCTGCCGCCCGGCGCCGGACTCGACGCGGTATGCTACTGGCCCGGATCATTCAATAGTCATCCCGAGCGCAGCGAGGGATCTGGCCGCATAATCGCAACTTGTGATCCGCCGTCGACCGGACCGGAGGTAGCGTGCGTCTCTGTACACCCGGCCGCAAGTCCGTGTATCGTGGGCAGATGCCTCGCTTCGCGCGGCATGACATGGATAATCCGGGCCAGGACCCTCGAAGGTCCGATCGGAAAAACCTGGAATTGGTGGAAGTGCAATGGCTAATAAACGGCTAGAAAAGCACGAAGAGGCGTCACGCGGGGCGGCGTCGGGACTGCCGCTCGTCGCGGGCGCGGTATTCCTCGGATTGAGTGCCCTGATGTCGCTGCTGCTGGTGCTGGAGCACCTCGGCGGGCTGAGCCTGCCGGGCTGTGGCGAGGGCGGCGCCTGCGAGCAGGCCGCCAACAGCGTGTGGGGCAAGGTCAGACTGGGCGGATTCGAATGGCCCGTGTCGTATCTCGGGCTGGCGTATTTCCTCGCCGCCTTGGTGGCATGGATTGCGGCGCGGGGTGTGGTGCCGCTGGTCTTTCGGCAGCTCGTGCGGCTGGGGGCGCTGGTGTCGCTGGGCTTCTGCGTCATCATCATCCTTGAGCGCACGTTCTGCCCATACTGTATCGCGGCGCACGTCGGCAACTTTGCATTCTGGCTCACGCTCGAGTTGACCCGGACCACCACCACCCGCCCGCGCCGGGTCGTGGCCAGCCTCGGCACCGCATTCGCTCTGGTGACGGCGGCCCTGGGAGTCTGGGACGTGCAATACCGCGCGACGGTGCGTGAAAAGGCCGAGCAGGAACGAAGTGCCGCCGCGCGGGAGATCATCGAGCGCTCGAGCCAGCAGCCATCCTCGTCGCCGATTCCGGGCGCCGCGCCGCAGGTCACGATGGAAGGGCCGAGCGATCCGGTCCCGCCCGAGCCGCCGGCGGCCGCTGCACAGCCCGCGGACGAGGAGCCGATGTTCACCGGGCGTTACCGGGTCGGGCCGGCGGAAGCACCGATCCGGATCGTGATGTTCACGGACTATCAGTGCCGGGACTGCTACGACATCGAAAAGCAGCTACAAAAACTGTACAACACGCGCAGCGACATCTCGATCTCGATCAAGCACTTCCCGTTCAATTCGGACTGCAACCCCAAAATCACGAAAACCCAGCATCCCAACGCCTGCTGGGCCGCGCGAGCCGCCGAAGCCGCCGGCAAGCTCTGGGGGCCGGAGGGGTTCTGGCAGATGCACGTGTGGCTGTTCGATCGACGCGGTGTTTTTGAGAGTACCAACGAACTGGAAGACGGCATCCGCGAGATGGGCTACGACCCGGCTGGTTTCGTCAGCGTGATGTCGAGCGACGAGACGCTCACGGTGGTCCGCGCCGACGCAGAGGAGGCCAAGAAACTGGGGCTGCACTTCACGCCCATGATTCTCATCAACGGTGTCGAACTGAAGGGCTGGACCGCGCCGAATGCGCTGATTCGGACGGTGGAACAAGTGGCGGCAACCAACCCGCCCGCGCGGTCAGCAGCATTCGACCGGCCCCCGTTGGCGTTCGAGAAGTACGTGGCCGACTGGCGTGAGCAGCCGCAATTGTCGCTGCCGGCGGACAAGCAAGCGTGGGTGCTGGGGCCGGAGCAGGCCGCTGTCGAGATCGTCATGTGGGGCGACTATCAGGAGTCGGGGACGACCGAGGCCGACGCGCTCATCCGCGCCCTGATGGCCGGCCGGAGCGACGTGCAATACCGGTACCGGCAATACCCGTTCAACAGCGATTGCAACCCGAACATCAAGACCCAGCGCCACCCGCAGGCCTGCCGGGCGGCGTTGGCGGCCGAGGCGGCCGGACGCCTGGCCGGTAACGATGGCTACTGGAAGATGCACGTCTGGCTCATGGAGAACCGGCAACGCTTCAGCGACGAAGCGCTGCGGACCGCGGCAACCGAGCTGGGCTTCGATGCCAACGCTTTGTTCGCCGCCATGGAGCAGGACGACCTTCAAGCGAACATCCTGGATGACATCCGGGCCGGCAAGCGGCTACCCAGGTTGCGGCACGGAATGCCACCCGGCCTCTACGGCGTACCGACGATCTTCGTGAACAACCGTTACGTTCCGCGGTGGCGCCTGGGCGATCAGCCGGTGCTGCCGGACATACTGGTCGAGGCAGCCAAGCAGTAGATCGGCGCGGACCTGGGTTACCGAGGCAAGCGGCGGAGTCCGCCACCAGCCGCCGCAGGGTGCATGACATATCCGGCGGGCTTCGGCGCGGGGCCCGTAGCGTCCGCCCCCCGTGGCGGACGTCGGATGGCAAAAGATTTCCACATTCTACGTCCGCCCCCCGCACCGTACGACGCCTTCCCCCGTAGCGTCCGCCCCCCGTGGCGGACGTCGGATGGCGAAAGATCTCCACATTCTACGTCCGCCACGGGGGGCGGACGCTACGTTTCCCGGGTTACACAGCGCCCGCCAGAACTGTCCTGGACCCGCCGCCGCACCTTCACGAAAACGCTCTGGCGGTCACCCACGGTTATGCGGTAAAGTCGTCGGCCCCGCCGCCGCCGGCGACGGGCTCTCGGCGACAACCTACCAGAAACGCGAGGCGCTTGATGGGTCCCGAACAGTGCATGGTCAAGGAATTTCACCAGAAGTACGGCGCCCCGATCCAGGAGACGCCCCGGCAGATCAGCGTCAAGGACCGTCTGCGGCGGGCACGCCTGATCTGCAGCGAGGCGGCCGAATTTCTCGAGGCGGCCGATCAGGACAATCTGGTCGAGATGGTTGACGCGCTGGCCGACATCCTGGTGGTGACCTACGGGGCCGCGATAGAGCTGGGGGTGGATCTCGAACCCGTCTTCGTGGAAGTGCACCGCAGCAACATGTCCAAGAACGGGGGCAAGGACCCGGGCGGCAAGATCCTCAAAGGACCGGGATTCAGCCCGCCTGATCTTCTGACTGAGCTCACCCGCCAAGGATACGAGCGCTAGTATTCTGTTTCACAAGTACTTCGACCATGAGAGGCCACGAAGAGCCGTAGGCTTCAGCCTGCGCGGCGCCACGCGGGCTGAAGCCCGCGGCTCCTCAGTCGAGGGACTTCTAAGATGCGGTACGAGCGTGTTTTCCCGCCACTTCGGCGTGGCGAGATCTACGCGCAACTGCTGCGTATTACAACGGTTACGTCTATGCTCCCGCCTGTCGGCAGCTCCGGGACGCCTCGGCCCGCGCCGGTCTCTTCATGATTGACATTGCGGCGGGCGGCCTGAATGTGCTATTGTCATATGGAGATAGCGTCTATCTAGCGCTGGCGTGGGAGGTGCGACCAGACCGCGCGGGTCTGAATTGTGCACTGGTCGACCGGCTCAGCGCCTGGTTTGAAGAGGGAATCTAGGAGAGGAGAACGTTGATGCGCACATCAAGAACAAGCTTTCTCGCGGCCACTCAGGTCGTGATCGTCGCGGCGTTGCTGGGCGTGATGGCGCCCGGGGCGGTCGCCGATGCGGGCGGATGCCTGATCATCAGTGAGCTGGCCCTGGGCAACGAGAGCGGCGAAACCCCGCGCTGGATCGAGGTCACCAACACCGGCACGGCCGACTATACCTTCACCGAGGGCGGCATCATCGTCCAGAGTGACGGCAGCACCGACGTGGTCGTCGACATTGACTTGGCCGGTGTCACGATTACGGCCGGTCAGTCCTACACGATCTGCTCAGGCGCCGACAGCGGGTGTGCCGCGTTCTCGTTCATCTACGGCCTGGCCCCCGATTTCTGTGCCGCCAACACTGTTCCGTTCGGCGATGGCGATGACCGCTACATCCTGACCGACACCGCCGACGGCTCCAACCTGCTCGATATCTATGGCGAGTTCGGCGTGGACGGCAGCGGCGAAGCCTGGGAATACACCCTGGGCTACTCCTATCGTCTGTCGGCCTACAACTCGGGCAGCGGCGGGACCTTCGCCCCGGGCGAGTGGTTCTACGGCGGCGTAAACAGCCTGGAAGGCGACGCCCAGCATCCCAGTTGGGAGTACATGTTGACCTACACCGACCCGGGCCGCCACACCTACGATGCGGACTGCTCCGAGTCGGAATGCCCCGGCGATATCGACCATGACGGCGACGTCGACCTGTCCGACCTGGCCCAACTGCTCGGCAACTACGGCATGACCAGCGGCGCCACGTACGAAGACGGCGATCTGGACGGCGACGGCGACGTCGACCTGTCCGACCTGGCCGCATTGCTCGGCGTCTACGGGACCACCTGCTAGCCCGGTTTCCGCACCCCGTAGCGGCCGAGCCCCGTATCGGCCGTGGACATCTTCGTCCGGTTCAAAGCCCGGACGCCACACCGAAACTAAGCGCAGCGGGCGGCACCTCGCCGGCCGCTGCTTTATTGGGCTCCGGCAAGCAGCCCGCCCTCAGCCAATCAGTACCCCGACCGTAAGGGAGCGGCCCCGCCCTCAGCCAATCAGTACCCCGACCGTAAGGGAGCGGCCCCGCCCTCAGCCAATCAGTACCCCGACCGTAAGGGAGCGGCCACGGTACGCTCCCTCGCGCGGTTACGCCGCCGTCGCGGACGAAGTAGCCCAACTTGAGAAAAACGCGCCGGTTTGCGAGTATAAAGGGGACATTCTATTTTTCTGTTGCACGGCGGGGGCCGTACTGGCGCAAAGGGAGTGACAAAGTAGAATGTCCCCTTTATACTCCCTTTATACTCCCCAACCCCGTACCCCCAGAAAACGCCCGGCGGAAAACCGAGAAATCTCAGAAAATAGCGCCCACTCACCATCGCCGTAAAGAAGGCTTAGGACCTTTGGCCGAGTTCGCCTATACTCGCCAATAGGGCGACTAGCGAAGAAGGAAGCGAAGGACACGTCCAAATCCGGACCAGCGCGAAGGGGAGCAGCTCTCAACGAGGGAAGCCCGCCGAACGCCTGCTGTTCAAGAGGGTACAGATCGCTCGCCACTCGGTGGTTGATACCACCCGCCGAGCAAGGAAATTCAGTGCGTGTCTTGGAACAACGTCACGAAGGAGAATGACAATGCGGAAGATCCAGACAATGCGAATCGGGTTTATCTTGACGGCGCTGTTGCTGACCGGTGCGAGCGCTCTGGCCCAGACGCCGCTGGGTAGTGAATGGACGTATCAGGGGCAGCTCAAGCTGCTCGGCAGCCCGCTGAACGACACGGCGGATTTCGAGTTCACGCTGTGGGACGCCGACGTGGACGGCAACATGATCGGCTCAGTCTGGCCGGTCAACAACGTCACCGTCGTGGACGGGCTGTTCACGGTCGAGATCGACTTCGGCGTGGACGCCTTCAACGCCGAGAAACGCTGGCTGGAGATCGACGTCCGCAGCCCGTCCGGCGGTGGGGATTTCACGACGCTCAGCCAGCGCCAGCCGCTCACCGCGGCACCGTACGCGCTCCAGACGCGCGGGCTGGTGCCGAATGGCGGAGAATGAACCACGGAGACACTGAGCCACGGAGAGGGATGGTCAAATCGTCAAGTGGTTGAACGGTCAAATGGTCAAGTGGTTAAATGGGGAGGAGGGAACGGGGAACGGAGATCAGCGGAAAGGGTTCAGGGTTCGGGGTTCAGGGTTCAGCGTGGGGCGGGCATCCTGCCCGCCGGCGCCGCAGCGTGCCGTCACGCAGGTCGTCTCCGGGGCGACTGCGCGGGCCGGTTTGGGGCGGAGCGCTTGCCGTGGCTTGACGGTGGAGACCTCAGACGATATGATCATATTGTTAATGTGATACTGTCGAATTCGTAATCGATACTGTCGTTTTGCCATAACGATGGTATCAACTGAGCACCACACCGAGCGGGCGCGCTTTACGCAGGCCCGCGGCGCGGCCGGCGCCAGGCAGGACGCTCATGAAGATCAGCATTCAAGAAAATACCGTGCGGCCGGGGACGTATCGCGTCATCCTGCACACCGGGACGC
>SDBT01012193.1_pt1 | contig 13810 bp, 13 predicted proteins | sample 2277101 | NCBI WGS metagenome assembly SDBT01 (sample SAMN10404973, study PRJNA504765) | marine sediment metagenome | isolation source: marine sediment core GS10_PC15, 103 cmbsf | place: Arctic Ocean: Southern Knipovich Ridge | collected 2010
GCTTTGGGGACTTTGATTCACTGGCCGACTATACTAACGTTTTTGATGCTGCCAATTTTAATCTTTGCTTATTATAAATTAGCTAAGAAAGAAGAAAGAAAAATGGAAGCAAAATTTGGTAAAATCTATAGAGAATATAAAAAAAGAGTTCCTATGTTTTTACCCCGATAATGAAAACGAAATTATATCAATGCAGAATTTGTCATCTTAAATATAAAGAAAACAAGTGGGCTAAAAAGTGCCAGGCTTGGTGTGAGAAATACCAGAGTTGTAATTTAGAAATTACTAAACATGCTTTAAGAAAAGGAGGTGAAGATGAAAGAAAAGAAAATAAAAAAATTCCTTGAAAAAATTGAGAAACTAAAAAAAGAGCATAGGCTTGATTTATCTTCTGGTGAAGATCTAAGTATTGCTATTATGAATTTGATTAGCTTAGAAGAACATTTTTTCTTTACTGGGGCTAAGACAGGTAAAGGGAAATATTATGACATGCTTTTAAGAGTTCGGGAAATTAGAAAAGAACTGCTTAAAAAAATTGTTAAAGATGCTGAAGGTGAGATTTGGTGTATCTCAAAGCATCTTCTAGCTACCTCAATGAGATTAATTGAAGTAGGGACTAAATATCACTCTCAGGGAAAGAAAAAAGAAGCTAAAGACTTATTTTCTAAGGCTTATGATCTTTACTCATTGTTTTGGGGAATTAATTTAAAATTAGTTAAGATTATTAAAACTGCAAAGGTCAAAAAAACTGCAAAGAATAAGGATGAAGTAATGAAAAAATTAAATACTTTAGTGCAAAAATTAATTGATTGTTGCGAAGAATAAAATATTCCACCCGCCAAAAAATCTACAATTTCTCTGATGGTGTGAGCCAAGTATCGATTCAATGGAACACTATACTAGATTATTTTAACCGAGTTTATCAAGTTCTCCAACAATTCAAGGTAGAAGTACCTGCTTATGCTTATACACAGTGAAAGTGTACTAATTTAAAACGCTGACAAGATAATCCCTATTATCACCACAGCTATTCCCGCCCACTGAATGTTCTTTAATCTTTCTTTTAAGAAGATGAAGGCAAGAGTCACAGTTACAACAGTAAGAGAAGAAGAAATAGGCCCAACAATGATTGAATCACCGTAAGCAACACCATAACTTGTCGACAAGACACCAATTGCTTCTAATAAACCTACCGCAATAATAATTTTTTTAATACTGCCTTTGCCTGGCAATGATAATTTTTGGCTTTTAAAACGCGCAATCAAATATACAGAGGCTATTGCTACAGCTTTAACAAGAAGTGTTACAACTAACCAGTTAGCTCTTTCTGCAACGTATTCATTTATCGGCCAATACAACACTCCAAACATAGTGGCGGCTATTAGAGTTTCTTTGACTCCTTTAACAAGAGACACCTTTTCACTTGTTAGTTCTTTAAAGTCAACTGAAACCATGAGAATGCCAATAATTAGCAGTATTAATGCTGGAATTTGAAAAGGAGTTAATCTTTGTCCAAACAAGAAATATGCGATAAGGACTATAAATATATTTTGGGAATTTATAACAGCGCTTACAACAGAAACATTTCCTATTTCAAAAGCATTATAAAAATATAAATATCCCAAAGCGTAACCAATACCACAAATAACAATCAGAAAAATAAGATATGGAGTTAAGACAAATGATGGTTCAACAACAAGAACAGCGAGAAGTATTAGTAAAATACCAGCTATTTGAGACCAAAATAATGCTTTAGTGTGACCAACTTTATCAGAGGCCTGATTAGCAAAAAAATCGGAGGTGCCCCATCCGAACATTCCACCTAATCCACCCAATATGCTTATTAATGTTTTACTCATTTATCCTCCTCCAACAGACTCTGTAGTTCTGTGTATAGATTATCACTAATTTCTAACTCTCCTGATTCTAGGCTAGTTTTCCTCTTGTTGTAAGATTGCTCACCAGGAAAATATATCTCTTCAAAACCTTCTGTCTTAGGTGCATTCTTTAATTCTTTAATAGATGCTTCAACGTCTGACTTAAATTGTTCAAGCGGTCTGAACAGTGTTGGATTAATAAGAATGTAAGAAGTACCCCAACCACCCTCTACTGCATAACCAACTCTGGAACCAGTCAAAGCACCCGCTAAGAGTTCAACGATAAAAGCTAATCCAGAACCCTTATGGCCTGAAAAGGGTAGTAAGCCACCCTCTATGGCCTCCTGAGGGTCTGTAGTAGGCTTACCATTTTTATCTAGTGCTACACCCTCTTTTATTTTCTTTCCCTCAGTTCTAGTTACCAATAAGTCACCAAAGGTTAGTTTTGAAGAAGCCATGTCTAGAACAACGGGAATATTGTTTGTAGGCACTCCAACAGTTATTGGGTTTGTACCCCAGAGTTCTTTTTTGGAACCGTGAGGAATAAGTCCGCCTGGAGAGTTGTTGAAACCAATAAAGATTAAGTCATTTTCAGCGGCTTTAGTAGCATAGGAGCCAATATATCCAGAGCAATAAGCCGCATCTTGAATACCAACTACAACTACGTCACTTTTCTTCACCATCTCTATTGCTTTATCTAAAGATTTATAAATGGCAATAAACCCTGGTTTGTTTTTAGCATTGACTAATAATGAGGTATTTGTCTCTTTGACGAACTCAATGTCATCATGAGTGGTGCTAATTTTGCCATTACCAATGTTCCCCTTAATAGCTGGAAGCCTAACAAACCCATGACTCTTGCGACCCGTTAGCTCACCATCAACTAAGTTCTGGGTTATTAACTCTGAGTCTTCTTTTGAAAAGCCAAGTTTTTGAAGAATGTCTAATGATAATTGTTTCGCTTCGTTTAATTTAATTTTCATTTATTATATTTTACTCAAGTTAGGGTATTTTATAAAGCGCAAGGCTTCACAACACTGGAGCTTTAACAGTTGAAGACTAGGTGTGTGACCCCACGGAGAGTCGAACTCCGGTTATCAAGTTGAGAACCTGATGTCCTGACCATTAGACGATGGGGCCCAGTTTTAGCCATTAGTCCCGGCAGGCGTTAGCCTGATCGGGATCCCGTTAGGCTAAAAGCCTACCGGGAACGATGGGGCCTCTTTTTATTATACCTTACTTTATGAATATTTTTCTATTTTTATGCACATTTTTTATATATTGACAAGCCTGTTAAGAGGGTTTACAATATGTTTTGTCTCTAGCCGCAAGCAGCGGTATTTTTTTAAAAGCAAAACTATATATGAGTGGCAAAAACAATGTTTTTTTAACCAAAGAGGGCTTTGAGGAACTGAAAAAAGAACTCAAACAACTGGAAAAAGTTAAACGACCCAAATTAGTCAAAAGGCTGTCCGCAGCCCGAAACATGGGTGATTTATCAGAAAATTCTGAATACACTTCATCCCGGGAAGAGCTGTCTATGATCGATGGCCGGATTGAGGAATTGGAGAAGATTTTATCCCAAGTTAAGGTCATCCGGGCTAAAAAGAAAAAGAGCAAAGAAATTGCTTTAGGTTCTCAGGTGACGGTCAAAGTCAATGGTGAGGAACATGTTTATTCTGTGGTCGGAGAATGGGAAGCAGATCCTTTAAACAAAAAAATTTCCCACAGTTCACCTTTGGGTAAAGCTTTATTAGGGAGGAAAAAAGGCCATAGTGTGGAAATCGAAGCGCCGGTAGGCAAAATCGTTTACAAGATTGTAAACATTGACTAAGAAGACTTTTTTTAGTATATTAATCTAACAATTTAATAAAAGCAATGACGAGGACCGGGAAAGAACTTCTCGCAAGACCTCTAAGCTGCAGGAAGAAATCCGTTTTAAAAAGCGAGAAAGTAGAACCTAGCCGGGTTCGCCCGTGAAAGCGAGTAACTATATTAGTCTAAGATTAGATTAGACAAGGGTAGTTGGCAAGGTCCACTACCGCAAGGAGCGGACAAAATAAGGTGGTAACACGGAATATTTATTAAATAGGCCGTCCTTAAACAAAGGACGGTTTTTTTATGCGATTTAAAATGAATTTTAAAGGTTTTATTGATACTACTTTAAGGGATGGGGCGGCTTCGCCCCTGCTTTATGATACTTATAAATACCGTTTTTCTTTAGAAGAGAAAAAACAAATTGTTAATGCTTTAGTTAAACTAGGGGTGAGATATTTTGAATTTTTCTCTCCGGTAGTTTCTCAACAGGAAGCAGCAGATTTTCAACAGCTGAAAGAATACATCCAATCATTAACCAAAGACAAAGTTTATCTTCTGGCTCATTGTCGTTGTCATCTTCAGGACATTGAAGCGGCCTTGCAAGCGGGTTTTAATGGCCTCAATCTTTACATGGGTTTGTCTTCCCAAGCCCAGCAAAATTATGGTAAATCTTTGAAAGATTTACTTAAATTGATCAAAAAAACCATTACTGGGGTCCGCCAAAAGCATCCGCGGCTTTGGCTGCGTTACAGTGGTGAAGATGCTTTTCAAACACCCTTAAAAAATCTATTTTTAGTCTATGATCAGATTGCTAGTTTAGTTAATGTTTTAGGTACTCCCGATACTACTGGCACTGCCGAGCCGGAAAAAGTCAGGCAGCGGATCCAGGCTTTAAAAAAAAGATACCCCAAAAACTATTTAGAAGTTCATTTTCACAATGACCGGGGACTAGTGATGGCTAATACCCTAGAGGCGGTTAAAAGCGGAGCTGAATTTGTAGATAGTACTATTTGGGGTATGGCTGAGCGTTCCGGGATTACTTCAATTACAGCAGGATTACTTAATCTTTATGACCTTGATCCCAAATTGGTTAAAAACTATGATTTGTCACTTTGTTATCCGGTTAATGTGCTCATGGCTTCAATTTTAAAATGGCATGTGCCTTGGACAGAACCAATATCTTTGACCAATAGGACTCATATTGCCGGCGTCCACCAAAAAGCAGTTTTAGGCCAAACAGGCTATGAGGCCCATAATCTAGAAAAATTTGGAGTTACTAAACAGCAGTTGCTTTTAGGCCCCTTAAGCGGCTGGAATTTTGTTTATTACTATCTTAAAGAAGTAGAAAACTATTTAATTACTCCTCAGGAAGCTAAAGTCATTTCTCAGGAATTTAAAGATAAAGCGAATAAAATGGGTGAAAAAATCAAGCCCGCTCAACTTTTAAACCAGATTGCTCAAAAATATTCTTTAGTTAGAATTACTGTGCCGGAAAAATATCAGGATCGGCGGGTAGAGGATCTAAGTTAATGATAATTGTTAAAATTGGTGGCAGCCAAGATATTACTGGCCTGGTTTTATTGAAGGTTTAAATATTGGTTTACCAGATGGTAAAAAGATTTATGCTTTATGTCAATATCAATCTGAAGATGACGACTATTTTTCATTAAGATATAATCAAAGCAAGGGTATGAGTATCATTTGTTCTACAAATTTGGTTGGGTTGAAATTAAATAAATTTAAAAGAGGAGAAATCCGTGTTTTGGGCTGATCAAGTAATTTCGGAAATCATTAAATCGGGTAAATATAAACCTTATCATGTGGATGATATGAAAACCCCTTCTGGCCGGATTCATGTGGGCGCTTTAAGAGGGGTAGTAGTCCATGGTTTACTGGCTCAAGTACTCAAAGAAAAAGAAAAAAAAGTTAAGTTTACCTGGGTTTTTAATGATATGGATCCGATGGATGGTTTTCCTCATTACTTACAAGCTAAATTTAAAAAATATATGGGTTGGCCTTTGTTTAAAATCCCTTCACCTCAACCTGGATATGATTCGATGGCTCAATGTTATGCTCAGCAATTTATAGAGGTTTTTGAGAAATTAGGTTTTCAGCCGGAAATTATTTGGTCCTCCCAGTGGTATCAGCAGGGCAAATTCAATGAAGTAATCAAAGAGGCTTTAGACAAAAAAGATCAAATCCGCCAGCTGTACAAGAAAGTGGCTGGTTATAACAAATCCAAAAACTGGTATCCTTTGCAGGTAATTTGTCCTCAGTGCGGCAAAGTAGGAACTACTATTGTTTATGATTGGGATGGTAAGAAAGTTAAATTCCATTGTAAACCTGATTTAGTTTCCTGGGCTCAGGGTTGTGATTACAAAGGAGAGATCTCTCCTTTTGATGGTCAGGGTAAACTGATGTGGAAAGTTGATTGGCCGGCTCATTGGAAAACTATGGGAGTGACGGTAGAATGGGCCGGGAAAGACCACATGAGTGAAGGCGGTTCGTATGATCTTTCTTCTGCTATTTGCGAAAAAGTATTTGATTATCCCAAACCCTATGCTCGGCTTTATGAGTGGTTTTTAGCCCGGGGAGGCAGTAAAATGTCTTCTTCCAAATGCGTGGGTGTTTCTGCTCAGGAAATTAGCGATACTTTACCTCCAGAAATCCTAAGATTTCTTTTGGTCAGGCCCCACCATAAAAAAGCGATTATTTTTGATCCTTTTCAAAATGAAACTATTTTAGATCTTTTTGACGAATATGACCGTTTTAGCCAGATTTATTACACTGATCCAAAAAATGACTTTGCCCGGGTTTGGCAGTTGTCTCAGATAGAAGAGATTCCTCCGCAGCCCATATTTTTACCTCGTTTTAGAGATGTGGTTAATTATGTGCAATTACCCTCAGTCGATGTGGAACAAAAATTTATCCAGATTAAGGGGAGTAGTTTAAATGCTGCAGAAAAAAAAGAACTGCAAAAAAGGATCAAATACGCCCGGATTTGGTTGCGGACCTATGCCCCGGAAAAAAGTAAAATCGGCCAAGTCAGAGATGAAATTAAGGTAGAGTTGTCAGCTGAGCAGAAAAAATATTTGAGCCTAGTTTTACCCTTACTGGAGAAAAAATGGAGTCAACCCGAAGAACTACAACAAGCCTTATTTGATCTGGCCAAAGGTAATAATTTAAATCCTCGGGATTGTTTCCAAGCAATTTATTTGACCTTAACTGGTGAAAAACACGGCCCCAAAGCCGCCTGGTTTTTGCTGGAGCAGGATAAAAAACTATTGAATAAAAGATTTAAAGAAGCCAGTAAATAAGTTTTCAGTATTACTACATTAATACAAAGAGGGCGTGATGGATAGAGATAAACTAATTGATTTTATTAATCAAACCCTAGATTATGAAAAGGGTAAAGATCCTTGTGGGCCTAATAGCCTGCAAGTTTTAGGAAAAAATTCAGTTACCAAAATAGCCTTAGGAGTTTCTGCTAATTTGGACTTGTTTGAAAAAGCCGCAGCTTGGGGGGCTGATCTCATTATGGTTCATCATGGTCTTTTTTGGGATAGTGATGAAAGGATTATTACCCAAGTGATGAAGCAAAGATTAAAAGTGCTTTTTAACAGGAATATTACTTTCCTCGGTTATCACTATTTTTTAGACAAACAGACTCAGTTAGGAAATAATGCCCAGATTATTAAACTTTTGGGGTAAAAAATAGTTAAAAAATTAGTAAAACATCGATAAGTGAGTTTGGGTTGTGAGGTCAGATATTAAATTCAAATCAGATAAGAAAAATTAGAAAAAAGATTAACCAAAATTTGTGGAGTAAAGCCCAAGATTTTTAAATATGGACCTAAGATGATTAATAGTATGGGTGTTGTTTCCGGTGGCGGCGCTTACGAAATTAAAGAAGCGATTAATAAAAACCTAGATGCTTATATTACTGGTGAACCAGCTGAACCAATTGAAGCTTTGGCCAAAGAAGGAGAAATTAATTTTTGTTATTTAGGCCATTATAACTCAGAGAAATTTGGCATCCAGGCATTAGGTGAAGTTGTAAAAAAGAAATTTGCTGATTTAGAAATTAAATTTTTTGATATTCCTAATCCACTTTAAGGAGGAGAATGATTACTAGAGAAAAAGCTTTAGAACTGATCAGAAAATATATTAAGACAGAAAACACTATCAAACACATGTTGGCTTTGGAAGCGATTATGAAAGCCTTGGCCCGAAAGCTGGAGCCGGAAAAAGAGACTGAGTGGGCGATGGCTGGTTTATTACATGATTTGGATTATGAGACTGTTGATCAAAAAACTTACAAAGGTCATGGCTTAAAAACTATTGAACTTTTAAAAAAGGCAGGCGCTGATTTACCTGAGTCAGTTTATCAAGCGATCACAGCCCATACTTATGATTGGCTAGGTGATCAGTACGCACCCAAGACCAAGATGGACTGGGCGATTTATATTGCTGACTCTTTAACTGGCTTAATTGTGGCTACTGCTTTAGTCAGGCCGGATAAAAAACTAGCCTCAGTAGAGGTGAGATCAATTAAAAAGAAATTCAAAGATAAAGCTTTTGCCAGGGGAACACGACGAGAGGCGGTTTCTCTTTGCGAAGCAAAGTTGTCTATTCCCTTGGATGAATTTTTCGCCATTAGTTTAAAAGCAATGCAGGAAATTAGTGATGAGTTAGGTTTATAAGTTTGGTAAAATAAACATATGTTAGATATTAATTTTATTCGCGAAAACAAAGACCAGGTTAAAAAAGCTTGTCAGGATAAAAAAATTGAGGTTGATTTAGATAAGCTGCTTAACATTGATGAAAGACGACGTGAACACATAAAGTTAATAGAAAACAAAAAAAGAGAACTTAACGAAACCACGAGGACAGTTGAGCAAGAAAAAGATAATAAAGAAAGACTTAAGCTTATAACACATGCAAAGAGAATTAAGAGAGAGATTAAGGAATTAGAACCCCAATTAAAGAAAGACGAGAGAGAATTTAGAGAATTTTTACCACAGATTCCTAATCTTCCAGCTGATGATGTTAAACCAGGTAAAGATGAATCTGAGAATGAAGTTATTAGAACAGTGGGCGAGAAGCCTAAATTTGATTTTAAACCTCAAGATCATTTAACTCTGGGAAAAAAATTGGGCCTGATTGATATTCAGCGAGCGGCCAAGGTTTCCGGCACCAGATTTGGCTATGTGACTAATGAAGCTGTTCTTTTAGAGTTTGCCTTAATTCAATATGGACTGGAGATTTTGATTAAAGAAGGATTTACTCCGGTCATTCCTCCGGTTTTAACTCAAGTTTCCACCTTTCATAAATTAGGTTATTCTCAACATGGGGATAACGAAGATTATTATTTAGTTTATGATCCTAAAAAAGAAAATCCTTCTAAAGAAGCTAACTTTTACCTTATTGGTACGGCAGAGCATGCTTTAGTACCGATGCATAAAGATGAAATTCTACAAAAACTTCCTAAAAGATATGTGGGTTTTTCTTCTGCTTTTCGTCGCGAAGCGGGTAGCTATGGTAAAGATACAAGGGGTATTTTTAGAGTGCACCAATTTGATAAATTAGAAATGGTTTCTTTTATTGAACCTCAACCCGACTCAGATAAAAAAGAAAATGAATATTTACTCTCTTTAGAAGAAAAGATTGTTCAAGGGTTAGGTCTTCCTTATCAGGTGTTAAAAATGTGTTCAGGAGATTTAGGCCATCCGGCAGCCAGAAAATATGATATTGAATGCTGGTTTCCTTCAGAAAATCGCTACCGAGAAACTCATTCTTGCAGTACTTGTACTGATTATCAAAGCCGAGCCTTAAATATTAAATACCGCCAAAAAGACGGCAAAACAGACTTTGTTCATATTTTAAATGGAACTGCGATTGCTATTGGTAGAACTATTTTAGCTATTTTGGAAAACTATCAGCAAAAAGACGGTTCTGTCAAAATTCCTCTACCTCTTCAAAAATATCTAGGTAAAACTAAAATTGAAGTAAAATAAGCTTTAGTTTTGTATAATAATTGTATGTTTGAATTCCTTTCTAAGTTCTTAGATAGCAATCTGCGCGAGTTGAAAAAGCTTGAGTTTGTGGTCCAGGATATTAACAACTTGGAGCCGGAAATGCAAAAACTCAAAGACGGAGATTTTAAAAAACAAACAGAAAAACTAAAGAAAGAATTGAATCAGGGCAAAAAGTTAGATAACATTTTACCTCCGGCTTTTGCTTTGGCTCGGGAGGCGATCAAAAGAGTAGTGGGTGAGCGGGCTTTTGATGTCCAGTTGATGGCCGCCATCGTCTTACATCAAGGTAAAGTAGCCGAGCAAAAAACAGGCGAAGGCAAGACCTTATCTGCGGTCATTGCGGCCTATCTTAATGCTTTAACTGGTAATGGCGTGCACATTATTACGGTCAATGATTATCTAGCACGTCGGGATGCGGGTTGGTACGGTCCAGCCCTAGATTTTTTAGGTTTGTCCGTGGGTTGTATTATTCATGAAAAAGGCTTTTTATTGGATTTAAAATATCAAGACAAAAACGCCCAGGATGAAAGACTGGCTCATTTGCGAGCCACTGATCATAAAGGCGCTTATAAAGCAGATATCACTTATGGTACTAACAATGAATTTGGCTTTGACTATTTGCGGGATAATATGGTTTCGGATCTACAGGAATATTCGCAGCAAGGCCATCATTTTGCTATTGTTGATGAAGTTGATTCAATTTTAATTGATGAAGCCAGAACCCCTTTAATTATTTCTGCCCCCGACATGGAACCCACGCAAAAATATTACCAATTTTCCGGCCTGATCAAAGAGCTTTCTGCAGACACTGATTATGTCATTGATGAAAAACTGAAAACCGCTAATTTAACTGAACATGGGATTATCAAAGTAGAAAAAAAGCTGGGTATTAAAAATTTATATGAAAAGGATTTTGATACAATAAAACATATTGAAAATGCTTTAAAAGCTAAAACTTTGTTTTTACGTGATCGGGAGTATGTGGTTAAAGAAGATAAGGTCATTATTGTGGATGAGTTTACCGGCCGGCTGATGCATGGCCGCCGTTGGTCTGAAGGCTTGCATCAGGCTGTAGAGGCCAAAGAAAATGTTCATATTCAACAGGAGTCGCGCACCCTAGCTACCATTTCTTTCCAAAACTATTTCCGTATGTATCAAAAGCTGGCAGGCATGACTGGGACAGCCGCCACAGAAGCAGAAGAATTTAAAAAGATTTACAAATTAGAAACAGTAGTCGTGCCTACTAACAAGCCAGTAGTGAGAAAAGACAAGGGAGATATGATTTACAAAACCACTCGGGCAAAATATACGGCGGTGGTAGATGAAGTAGAAAAAAAGAACCAAAAAAATCAGCCGGTCTTAATTGGCACCACTTCTATTGGGAAAAATGAAATGCTCCATAGTCTCTTGACTCGGCGCAAAGTTCCCCATCAAGTTTTAAACGCCAAACAACATGAAAAAGAAGCCATGATCATTGCTCGAGCGGGTCGGCCTGGCGCTGTCACTCTGGCCACTAATATGGCCGGCAGAGGGGTTGATATTGTTTTGGGGGGCGCTTATCCTGATGATCGCAAGAGTAAAAAAGCTATGCTTGAATGGCAAAAACATCATGACCAGGTGATTAAGGCTGGCGGTTTGCATGTGATTGGCACCGAACGCCATGAATCTCGACGCATTGACAATCAGCTGCGGGGCCGCTCTGGCCGTCAGGGCGATCCTGGTTCTTCCCGTTTTTATGTAGCTTTAGACGATGATATTATGCGTATTTTTGGCGGCGATCAAGTGGCCAAATTAATGACCGCTTTTAAGATGCCGGAAAATGTACCCTTAGAACACCCTATGGTTAGCCGGGCTATTAAGCAAGCCCAGGTTAAAGTAGAAGGCTTTAATTTTGATGCCCGTAAACACGTGGTGGAATACGATGACGTGATGAACAAGCAAAGGGAAATTATTTATGGTCGCCGCCGCAAGATTTTGGAAATGAAAAAAAACGCTTTTGAACTTAAAGAAAAAATTTTAAATAGCCTGGATTTAGAAATGACTGTCATGGTTAATGCTCATTTGAACGCGCAAGGTCAGGTAGCTAGAAAAAAATTAATTGCTGAGTTTATCTTTTTAATTCCTTTTGATCCTCGTTCGCAAAAGAGCATGAGTCAGCAGTTTAATAAAATGACAGATCAGGCAAAAATTACTCAGTTTTTGCAACAAGTGGTGCATAAAACATATCGGAGCAGAGAAAAACAACTAGGCAATGAGACTATGCGGCAGATTGAAAAGTTTGTTACCCTGACTACTATGGATAAACTTTGGATGGATCATTTGGATGCCAATGATGATTTGCGTGAAGGCATTGGTTTGCGCAGTTATGCCCAACGCGACCCTTTAGTAGAATACAAAAAAGAATCTTTTGATATGTTTGAAAAATTATTAAGCAATATTGATTGGGAAATTAATCATCGGATTTTTAGAATCCAGCCCATAGATAAACCGCGGCCAATAATTGTGCCGGGAATGATCCAGACCAATATTGATGCCCAAGATGGGATGGGGCTTAAATCAGAAAGTTCATATCAAAAGCAAGCAGCTAAGGTGGCTCAAGTAGCAGCACCCCAGACTGTTATTGCCCCAAATGTTCAAAACCGTAATCCCCAGACTGGTAAAAAAATCGGCCGCAACGATCCCTGCTGGTGCGGAGCAACGAATACAAAAACAGGTAATCCGATTAAATATAAAAAGTGTCATGGCAGGTAATAGTTAGAAGTTTAAGTTGGGTTTGCGGTCAAGCTCTTCTATGCTTTTTATTAAGCTTCCTCTTTTCGCCTGGTACCAGGCTGTCACGCCGATCATAGCTGCGTTGTCAGTAAAAAGTTTTTTAGAATAAGGGATAAAAACCGGCAAGTCAAATTCTTTGGCTGTTTTTCTGACGGCCTGGCGGATTTTCAGATTGGAAATCACGCCTCCGCCTAAAACAATTTGTTTAGGATAGATTTTTTTAATGGCTCTTTTAAGTTTAATAGTTAAAGCCTCAATTACTGCTTTTTCAAACGAAGCGCAAAAATCAGCGGTAAACTGCTTTTTATTTTTAATCTTTGCTTTTTGCTCTTTAATCTTGTAAAGGCAGGCAGTTTTTAGACCCGAAAAACTAAAATTTAATCCTGGAGAGTTCTTCATAGGTACAGGCAGATCATAAATAGGCTTGCCTTTTAAAGCTAACTGGGAAACAATTGGGCCGCCAGGATAGCCTAAGTCCAGCATTTTAGCTACTTTATCAAAAGCTTCGCCGGCGGCATCATCTAAAGTTTCTCCCAGCAGTTTATATTGACCAATTTTTTCTATTAAGACCAGCTGGGTATGGCCGCCAGAAACCAGCAGGCCCAAAAGAGGAAAACTGAGAATGGCTTTTAATTTAGTAAAATTATTGGTTCCTTGGGAGTTTTTAGCCAAACTGGAAAGCAAATGTCCTTCCATATGATTGACTGCAACTACTGGTTTATCAAATTTTTGAGCCAACTCTTTTATTTTTCTAATGCCCACCTCCAAAGCTGGAGCTAAACCAGGGCCTTGAGTGATGGCCAAAGCATCAATCTTTTCTATTTTAATTTTGGCTTTTTTTAATGCCTCTTTAATCGTAGGCCTAATATGTTTTTCATGTTCGCGTCGAGCTAAATGCGGTACCACGCCGCCCCATTTTTCATGGACTTTAATTTGCGAGGCAATGACGTTAGATAAAATCCGGTCATCACAAGTAATGGCCACAGAAGTTTCATCACAAGAAGTATCTATTGCGAGTATAATATAATTTTTCTTGATTTTCATAGTTAGTCTCAGTTCAAGAATTTATTTTAAAAACAAACCAAATTTTCAATTTTCAATTTCTAATTTTCAATAAATTTCAAATGATTTAATGTTTAATAAATTAGTAAATAAAAATTCAATAAGAATTAGAAATTAAGAATTATTTATATTTAATCTTTCTTTTCTTTTCATTAAGATAATCAATAGTAATCCAAACCAGCTTCACCCTTGTTTTTTTACTTATTTTTTCCAAATAGCTTTTTACTTTTTCCAGCCACTCAA
>SDBT01012194.1_pt1 | contig 13809 bp, 16 predicted proteins | sample 2277101 | NCBI WGS metagenome assembly SDBT01 (sample SAMN10404973, study PRJNA504765) | marine sediment metagenome | isolation source: marine sediment core GS10_PC15, 103 cmbsf | place: Arctic Ocean: Southern Knipovich Ridge | collected 2010
TTGGGCGCGCGCAAACGTCCCAGGTAATAGTTGAGGTGTTCGAGGGTCGCGCCGAAAAACGAATACGTCAAAAAGGCAATCACGTGGGTTTGCGTCTGTACAGAAAACATGTTCATTACCTTAGCGGAAGAAATTAGCGCACGGGACAGATGCCACCCACACATTCCGTCTCTTGCAGGTAGGCGTCGTCTTCATCCGTGTGCTCCACATGTTGTGACATGCTGATCGGCTTGACACGTGCTGAGAGCGCGAGATAGGCGTCCTCACTGATCATTTCGTACGGTGCCTGCTTAAAACCGTGTTCTGAGTGCAACAAGAAGCTCACGCTCTTGATCGAGTCATTGTAGTGTTGCTGCAGCCACGCTTTGATGGCCGGCAGCTCGTGCTTACGGTAGTACACGGTCACGCTCACGCTGTTGTCGCTCCATTCTTTTTGCAGACGCTGCACGTACTCCAGCTGCATGATCGCCGTGCACGCTTTGGCAACGACGGCGTTGTCGGGCAGCTTGCAGGGAAACGAGACGACCATCGTGTTCGTGTCGTACGTGCCGTCAAAGTTGAGCTGATACTCCATCGGGTAGCCGTGTTGCTTGAGGAGCACGATGAGCGACGAGTTGGCCGCGATGCGAATGCGACGAATGTAATAGTGTGCGTAACCCGGGTGCACACCGGGCGTCACGCCAGCAATGAGACTGAGCGTACCACTCGGTTTCACCGTCGTCAACTTGATGGAGCGCGGGAACTTGTGCAGTGCCGCGTAGAGGCGATCGTACTCACGCAAGAACGTGTAGCAGTCTTTGAGCCAACCCTTCTGTTCTTCGCTTGCCATCAAGTAGCCCGTCACGCCAATACCCATGCGCATGTTGCTGTGGACCACGTTGGTGGTGCGCGCGTAGGGGCTCGGCAACGTGAGCGAGTGCTTGCAGACGCGATAGAGAAAGGCGGCGCACTGAAAAAGTTCCTCTTTGGACGTGATGCGCGGTAGAAAAATCTCGGCCAAACAGCACGTCTCGCCGCTCTCCAGGCACATTTCACTACAGGGATTCACGCCGGTGACGCGCGGATCCGCGTACTGCGTCTCGCCCAGGCGCCCACACGCACGCATCAGTTTCATGTTGATCAAGCCGTACGGCTCGCCGTTGCCCTCGTAACCCGCCCAGAAACTCTCCGGCAGTGTGGCAATGTCGTTGCACACGACCGAATTGTTGGAGCAACTACGCCAATTCGGAATGTTGCCGAGATCCCAGCGTTTCGCGTTCATGTAGTCCGTGTCGGTGGCGTCGCCGAGCGCAATCATGGCCGAGCGCCGAATGTTGCCGCTCACGACAATCTGACCAATCAAGTTCATCACGTCCAGCACGTCAATCGGGCGCATGCGTCCGCCGCGTTCACACAGCGGCTGGATCACGTTCACAATGTTCACGATACCCTTCTCGAGGACGTCCGGACCTGAGGCCACGCCGCCGAACGTTTTGATGAGCGCGCCTTTACTACGGATGCAGTGCAGCGAGTAGGTGAATCCCTTGCCACTGTAGAAGAAGGCCTTCATCACCTTGCCGAGCAGTTTCACCCAACCCTGCCGCGTGTCCGGCACGATAAAATCGGCGTCGTTGCCGTCGCGGCGCACAATCGCGCCTTGCAGCTTTTTGAGTGGTGGCAATTTGTCAACGTGCTCGTGACACACATTGAAACCGACGCCGCAACCGAGCATGAGCAATTGAAACGTCCACACAAACGGGTAGATCGGCTCGTCGACCTTGATGAACGCGCAATTCTGCAGCGAGAGCAAACCGTTGCGCGTCACGGTGCCGGTGCCGAGTTGCCAGAGGAAACGGCCCGCAACACTACATTTGAGATCGTAGAGCAGATTGTAGAAGGTTTTGCATTCAGCCTTGGTGAAGCCCACGTTCAGTTGCGTGTTGCAGCCGTCGACGACGCGTTGGATGGTTTGGGACCACGACTCCACTTCACTGTTGGGATCGTTCGGTTTCACACGGCGCGCATAGGTGCGCATAAACGTCACCAGACCGATCGTATCCATAGGTGTAGTACTCATGTTGCCTCGCACACCAAACTAAAAAGCTCCCATTTGTAATCCAAAAGCTGTTTTCGCCACCTCGTATTAAAGAAATGTCACCGATTTGTAAGCAACGAAAGGTTTTTGACAGAGCGGACATGTAGTCACCTGGTGGATGCAGTCTTCACACACCGCCAAGTGATACTGATCGCAATAGCCGTATACCATGGTTGTCGTTGTTTCCAAACAGATGGTACACTCGCCGCGTTCCACGGACGTGTACGCGAACGGTTGAAAAAGACTGTCCAGTCGTTCGCCCGCATAGCCGGGATCGAGGAACATTTTTTCCATCGCCGTAAACGTCATCAGGATGGGCCAAATCTTCTTTGTGTCCGTGTCGAGCACAGCATAGATACTCAATACCGTTGGGCCACGATTCCAATTGATTTGCGTGGGTTTGAAGAACTTGAGAATGTGGCGCGTGCCCGTTTTTTTGACAATCTTGACAACCGTGATCGGCGTGCGCTTTTTAGGTGCCCACGTTGATACGTCTCGCGTATGGACAGGCAGATACAGCACACCTAAGGCATAATCGCCACAATCGGGTATTGTTGTAGTAGGTTGCATACAAAAACGTTGCGTCTGCTCTTCGTCATTCTCTGGCGTTTGTTTTTTGCTTATTTGCACAAAACTGTATTGTTCGATCACGCCTTGTGGGATCGGTTGTTTCAAGGATGCGTACATTTTTTGCACGCGTTTGATATAGACCTGTGATGCGTCAAAAAGCCTGTCGTTGATGTTTGGTGGTATCTCCGCGAGCAGATGGCGCACGATAGGTTTAACAAAACACAACATGTCCGTCGGTATGTTGGTGCTTCGTGTGACGGCGGTTAACACATTGTGCCAAGTCGATGCGTTTTTGGCTGTGCCTCGAATGCAGTTGTCCAGGTAGCCTCTCAATTTCCAACGCACCGTCTGCCCTGTCATGAATATACTATTACGTTCAAGCTGTTAAGCGCTGATTTCGCAAAAAAAAATCAGCGCGTAAGCGTCATTGGATTACTTTTGCTTCTTGACTTTGGGTGCTCACGTTACTCTGTATGTACAATTTTTGTTGGCCTACCTATTTTTTGCAAAGACATCCGCACGTCTTTACTAAAGCAGACACACACACACATACTTGAGATGCCCACACACGTTGTTTAATCATATCTATGGCGTCAAGCTCGTCGTCCCAATAATCGTAATTGTAGAGCAGATCGCCCAAACAGACTTGGTGTTTACTCACACTCAGGTAACGCCCAACGTTACTATCATACTCGTCTTCACTTTTGCAATCCCACTTGCCGTAGGATATGAGCTTCCGTCCGCCAGGTGATTCTGCGTTGGTCACATCTTGTTGATATATCCGTAAATAAGCGCCCTCCCAACAAAAAGAAAGCACATAGGCACTATCTATGAATGGTGCGTTGTGAAGACGTTCAAAAAGAACGGTCATCGTAAACGCGCCCCATGTTAGGTCATACGCTGCGCACTCGACGAAAAAGTACAAGCAGGTTCGATTAGGTTGTGTTCTTCCAGACGAGAAACGCCCCAATCTTGGGCGAGAGTTTACAGAACGTCTTGTGCGCCGACCAGTGTTCCTCTTGACAGGCACGCGAACAATACGACGTCTTGCAGCGGCCGCAGAACTGTGTTGCATTTTGCTTGTGACAATACACACAGCCCTTGAACATCACAAACTGGTGCATCGCATCCTTGCACGTACACGGTAGCTTCTGACGATGCGCGTAGATCATCGTCAGCTCGTCGCCCTTCTTGATCGGATGCAACGTGACGACGTGCACCGTGTCCACCGGATCGCCATACGCGTACACGTTCGGCTTGCAGGCGTGATTGATGTGGGAGAGCGTGTCGTACATGGCCATGCCGCCGTCGTAGCACGCTTGCGCGTTGTAGGTGAGCCGCTCGTGCCAAAACTGGAGCGCATCGACTTTGGAGCGTGCCTGCGGCATCGACGTGCGCGGATAGAGCTTCTCGACGCGCACCATTGCCTTTTGCGCCTTCTCGGTGTAGTCTTTGAACGCAGCGAGATGGTTGGCGTAGTCGTTGCGAGACGGTTGGTCACTAGCGCGCAGCAGAGCAATGTAGTCTTGCATGCACTTGGCGAGCGTCCACCAAATCAACCCGGACCAATGACCCATCGTGATGATGTCCTTGTCTTTGCGACGCAGCACGCTCCATGGCTGTTCGCTGAACACGACTTCACGCGGATGAAAGTCGCGCGTCGCCACCAAGCCAAAGTAGTCGGGCTTGAGTTCCTTCACGGCGACACCGGGTGGCAGCGCACGCGGCAGGCGCGTAAGCTCAACAAAGAACGTGCTGTGCTCAGCGAGCACGGAGGTGACGTTCGGCGCAGAGGGCTTGGTCGCTTCGCGGCCCTGAGCGGAGCTTGGGGCTGGTGTCGTTTTGCTCATGATGAAGACTACTGAAATAAAAGATGAGCCATGCCGCGCAACGTTTCGCCCATGCCATTTTCTCTATTACCGTTACAGGCGCGGATGACTACGAAGAAACACTACATTCTCGTCACCGGTGGCCTCGGGTTTATAGGTAGTATCACGCGTGGCGTTTTGCGTGTTACGAGAGTGCCTAGCGCTTTACTGATTTAACCGTTTCGTATATTCCTGCACAAGTGCATTGGCTTCCTCTTTGGTGTTCACCTCATCCAAAACTATGCCAAGCTCAAATTCATTGTTCCCTTTTGCCCTCTCGTTCTTGCCCCATTCGTAGGCGTTCAGCTTTACTCTCCACCGCCCAGCGCCATCCTTTTTTAGCTTCATGTAGACTTCAATCACACGCGAGCGTTTCAAACATTTGCCACCCAGACACACAAACTTCTCGTCGTTGATCGACATGACGACAAGAGACAACGCTATAAAAACATTGCCTTTCGCCGAAAAAGAAGAGGAGACAAGTGCGCACAAAAAATGTAGTTCTTCGTTCCTTCAAAACGTAATCTCAGCAATCAGGCTCCTCATGAAAGTCCCGTAGCTGTATTTTTTCTTATAAACGACTCCTTTTTTTTTGATTCACCCATCATCACCTGGCCTATGGAGCCGTTAGTAAAACTTCAAGTCGGAAAATACAAAGTCGAGGGCATTGCCATCGCTGGCTATTACAGCTTTGTGATGGTGGAGAATTTTAACGTCTGCTTCGACCTTGGCATCGGCAGCAGAGCCACGGAAAAGTATGCCACAGTGTTGATCTCTCACGGTCACCACGACCATTGTGGGGGGCTCTACCGTCACAACCAGCACTGGCTGGTTGTTAAGTCACAGAAGGAAGCTGTTTACGTAGTGCCGCCCGTGTGTTTGAAGGGGATCCGCCAGATGTATCTCGGTTTCCAGAACCTCGACGCCGGCACGGAGCACACCGCGTCGCAACGGCGGCTCCGTCCAAAATACATTTCCTTAAAACCGGGGGAGACGCATTGGATCAACAAGGACACGTTCACTCGGCCATTTGCTACAAAGCACGGGGTGCCGAGTCAAGGCTATACCATCTACCAACGACGACACAAGCTGAAGGCAGCCTTTCAAAACCACAAACACAAAATTAAGTCACTACGACACGCTGGCGTTGAAGTGAGTAGGGCGATTGACGTTCCTCTTGTCTCCTACACCGGTGACACGCTGATTGAGGGTGTTTTTTGTCACCCTGACGTTATGGCGTGCGAATTGTTGATCATGGAGTGCACCGTGTTGGACAATGCTCTCTCCGTGGAGGAGACGCGTCACCGGGGACACATTCATCTTGATGAGCTGCTCAAACACGCGAACCGCTTCAGTCACATCCCGCACATCTTGTTGTGTCACTTCTCCGCCCGCTACCGGCCAAAGGAGATTCGGGAGATTGTAACGCGACGGCTGAAGGACACTCCACTGGAGAAGAACGTCACCATCTTTGTACCAGCAGCCAGTGAATAAATTCTTTTTTTGCCCATCAACAATAGAGGCGGCCTATCATGCAAGATTACCTGAGAGCGTTCATTGTGGGTAGCAGTTGGCCCGTGATTGCGTCGCATTTTTACAGGGTGCCCCGCATTCGCGAACGCACTTACCCATTTTCGACCTATGCGCTCGTCGCACCACCGTTTCTTGGTGTGATGAACGCCATTGGTCTCGGGCTCGCGAAGCGCTTTCAGCTTGGCACAACAACGCGATTCTTGTTGACCGGTGCGCTCAGTGCGGCGTTCGTCTCGTGGTTTGCCACCTACACTAAGGCGTATCGCTATGACGCGGCGGGTTGGCGACGCTATTACGCTCGTATTGGCGTCACGCATTTTATTCTGTTCAGTATTATCATACGCGGGTTGGAAGCGTTACTCAACACAAAGTGACGATGCGGACACAATCGTGGTTAGTGCTCGCCGGACTGGTTGGCATCGGTCTGTATCTCTACCAGAAACACCGCGAAACGTTACGCTTGAACATGATGGTGTTCCTGATTGTTCAGCGCGGTATCTTGGCACCGCATTGTGGTTGGTGGCGCGTGTCGGATGCCTTGTTGGAAGACAAGAGCGGCGTGCAGTTTTATCGCGAGCTCAAAGCCAAGTACGGTGCGTTTGTGCCGCTCAATATGGCAGGGCAGCGCATGTATTTGGTCACCGCATTGCCGTACATTCGTCAGATTCTCGACGGGTCGCCTGAGCCCTTCGGTGTCGGTCGCTTCAAGAAGAACATGTTCAAACCGTTCATGTCAAAGAATGTGGGTGTGAGTGAGGGCTGTCCGTGGCGACAGCGCCGACGCCTGAACGAACAGGTGCTTGCGTCACAGCAGGCACGCCATCCGTTGCTGCCACATTTTGACAGTCACATTGAAAGCGCACTGCAACAGCAAGGTTTACCGCACGACAATGCGGGGTTTACGCGTCTTGCCAAAACGATCACGGCGCGCATCGTGTTTGGGGTGCCCAACGTACCCGACGACGTCTTTCGCATGTTTAGCGAAGCGAATTCCGCGTGGGGCTTGCGCCGAGGTGACCGCCAAATCGACGCGCGCGTGCGGCATACGTACGATAGTGTGCTACGTCACTTTTTGCGGCAGCCCGTGCCCGGCTCGCTCGTCGCCGAGTGTGTCAAGGCGAGTCGCAACGAAGAGGAACTCTTTCACCAGATTCCACATTTCATCTTTCCGATCGCCGGTCTAGTGCACACCAATGTACCACGCGCACTCCTCTTACTCTTGAACCACCCGCACGTGATGCAGGCGCTTTGTGCCGACCTACGCCGTGTCCAACACCCCACCGAGAGCCGTGTGATGCGCCACGTGCTCCTCGAAACCCTACGCTTGAACAATCCTGTCGTTACGCTCTTTCGTGAACTACGACGCCCGTATCGCTTTGACGCGAAGCACGCGTTTCCAACGGGCACGGCGTTTGTAGTGCTGACGAATCCAGTACTACGCGATGCTACTTGGTTTCCTCAACCCGAACAATTTCACCCTGGACGTTGGTCTGGGGTCAGCACCGAAGGTGCCCAACCTGGCACCTTCGGTGCTGGGGCGCTCGAACAACAGTATGCTGCGCTCATGTTCAGTCAGGGTCCACAACGCTGTCCGGGCAAAGCGCTCGCGCTCGCCTTGATGAGCAAACTACTCGCGAGCTATCTACGCGATGCAGGCGTGCTCGAGGGCACGCACCGCCTCCACACCAATGTGACTTTAAATACGCAAACGTTACCGCAAATGCTTAATGTGTGTGATGTACAGTTTGATAGTAAGCGCACCATTACAAACTGAACACGTCAGTTTACAAACGCGCACGGTGCCAACGTTGGCGCAGACGTGCTTGCATCAACTGCAACCATCGCCACAGGCGTAGTAAAGTGGGAACCACGGTAGTCGTATCCTCGCCCCCGTACTGTAGGTGCCAGGGTTCTAGGTCCTCCCCCAGCAAAGGTGGTGAATACCGCATGAGTTTATCTCTGTGGTCCATGCTTACGGCTCTTTCAAAAAGAAATCACGGTCGAAGGTGATGCGTTGTGCATTCTTGAAGGCCACGTTAAAGTGTTCGTGACCGAGCTGCACGTTGGTGAACTCCCAAAAAAAGTCGGCGTGGCCCAAAAGCCCAATATGTTCGCTATTGTCATAACGTAGTCGTAGTTTCACGTGGGCCACGCGCGCTTTGAACGTCGCTTCGCTTTCGCGTTGCACCGGTTCGTCTTCAAAAAAGTCACACGCGTCTCCCTTGTACTCGCGTAGTTCAGGCAACGTCACCATCCGATTCGCTTCGAGACGGCTGTGTTGCAACGTTTCTTTGCACCGCCGCATGGGCGACACGTAGAGTATATCGAATGGCATCGGCATGCTGAGTTCTTTAGCTTGTTCGATGCCCTTTTGCGTGAGGCCGCCATTCTTAACGTGGCGCACGCCGGCATTCGCAAGACTCTCTGCGTGACGAATCAACGTAATATAACGCGTTGTAGTGGGTAGGACGTCACACGCTAAAGCGCAGAGCTTGCGCGCCGACACCTCACGAGACGTACGTCGAAGGCAACGTATCATGATGCCACACACACACACACACACAAACTTAATACGTATTCGCCATACGCCTTTGTAAATCTGTTTTTTTCGCAGTAACCGTCGGCTTTATGCATGTAGCGCGCCACGTATAACGCGCCACGTATACTGCACTACCGATAAAAACGGAGGATAGTGCAAGCCGACGCAAACGAAACATGGCCACACTAGCACACCCATATGCCTGACACGCAGTATTTCGACGAAACGAATGTACGTGCGTCTGGCTGCCTCTGTGTGCCATCATGCCGCCGCCAACGTACCTCACTCTCCATCGTTTTATTCAACGGCAAAAGGCGCAGCGTATTTTGGTGGTCGGTGATGGCGACTTGGCCTTTACGCTCATCTTGTATCGCAATACACTTTCGCGCGGTCGTCTCTCGATCGACACGAGCACGGTGCTGTCGAAGGAGCAACATATGCGCTTGCGTCGTGCGGCGCGCATCTATAAAAAATTGCAAAACCTCCGCGTGCCGGTGCATTTCGACCTGGACGCGACACGCCTCGATCAAACTGTAATGTTACCGCATTACAATATGGTGATTTGGTGTTACCCGTTTCCAGAGAGCAATCAACCTGACGCGTTGCCCACTCTACTCTCCCGATTTTTCAATGCGGCCTATCGGAAGGGTGTGCAGACCGTCCTGCTCGGGCTCAAGAGTCTCGTCGATGAGCCGGATCACCAATTTAATCGCTTACACCTTCATCTCACAAGGTACAGGTTGGGTGAAAAGCTGCAACTGAAACCCTTCTGGAAACCCATGCACGTCTCGGGGCGCCCATTAGACAACACGACAAACCGTTATATTACATTTTTTGCGTTTCATCGCGTGTAAAGAAACTCAGAATGGTGCGCGGCGCCTTGCGCTTGGCACGTTGCCAATAACGTGTTGATAACGTTTCGATGCGCTGTCGAATGCGGAGCCAAATGGGATAGGTGGTCAGGCGCAGTTGTTTGACGTCGTCCGTGTCTTGCGTGCGATCGTTTTTCACCGGCTCGGGTACGCGCACGTGTTGACGTGGGCATACATACTGTTTCGTGTAGACGCCACTACGATGATACCAGATAGCTTTTTTGACGCGCAACGCCGGGGCAGCATCCTGAATTTGGTGTAGCATCTGTGGCCAACAGTGAAAATCGACACCCTGTGCGAGTTTCGACGCGGGTGTCAAGGAAAAGTGTTGCGGCGTCGCCAACCAGTCGGGATAGGTGACGTTTTGTGGCGCCACGTACGGTAGCCACTGCGTCCACGTTGCCGTGCGCTGCCACCAGCGTGCCACAAAACCGCGCAAAAACAGCATGTCGCCAGGCATACCCCCATAATGACAGCGCACCAACAAGGCCAAACACGCCGAGCGTAATGGTGTCGTGTTCTTCAAATCAAAGCGTGTATGTTGTAATGGATTCGCACACAACGCGTTCTTCTCCGGAATCACTTCGTGGTACGGCGAGGCAGCCACGCGATACACCATGCGTAGTAGGTGTACCACATCGTCTTCACTCATTTGCCACCCTTTACTCAACGCGACCATCCACCACGTTGCCCAGGCCACATCCACGTCGAGAACGGCGTCTTCCATCACAATCACGATCCAACGCCGCAGCATTTGCGTGGCGTCTTGGCGCAGGAGTTGAAGTGCCAACTCGACCGCAGCACGCGGTTGTTGGCGACGTACCGCTTTTTGCAAGGTGCTCTTGAGTAACGACACGGGATAGTGATCGCGAAGCGGTGTCCATGACGTATCAAACGCACGCGTGGTGCGTGGTGTCGCGCTGACGAGCTGTAAACGCGGTACGTGCGTCCATGGCGGTGTCACGTTACTTTGTCGCAATGCGATGGCTGTACACCATCCCTTATCGGTGTCTACCACCTGCTCTTGTGCACAGAGCACACTCGTCACGAAGTTGCCGCGCCGGACCAAAGACAACCACGTCATAGCAGAATACATATGCATGTCCACAGCGTATCGTCGAATGTTTCGCCCAACACCACACAAACGTCTTTTCACTACGGCTGTTGTTGTTAAGTTTGACGAAAAGAGAAGGTTGCGGGTGTACCTTGCCTGCTCGTGGAAACATGGCGTCGTCTTGGTTTGGCTTGTACGATTTTTTGACCGATAGCCTCGATCTCTATGACGACGCGGCAGTGAAAAAAGCACTGACGGGCAAAGTGGATGCCATTATTCACACACGCGCGACGGTACTGGAACGTCAGAAAGCTATTCAAGCGTTGAAGCCGTTTGCAAACGATTTTTTCGATACCGCGACAGTGCGCGAGATTCTCCCCACCTACAATGAGTGTGCGGCGCGCTGCCGCCAAGTGACGTTTCCCAAACCCACAGTGGTGGTGGAACCATCGCGCAACCCCATCGATATTGAGGCACTCATGGACAAGCGCACACCCACAGAAGAGGAGGAACACAAAGCATTATACGGGTTTCTCGACAAGATACAAAAGGAGATTTACGGTGAGGACGATAGTTAACGTTCAACGCGACTGATGCACTTGACCAACTCGAGCAATCCCGCAGACACTTCTTCAGCCTGTTCCGACTCGCCTTCCTCTTTTGTTTTGGCCTTTTTGCCGTTCTCTTCAAAGATTTGCATCGTGTGCATCACATCCAAAAGGCTTGTATTAATCAACCTGACGTACTGTTCCGGTTTATCTTCGCGATGAGGATAACCGTCTTTGTCGAGCACAATAGTACAGGCTATGTCGCTTTTGTCCGTCAAGATGGCGCGACCTTTCTTTTTGAGGCGCTTCATTAAGGCAGGGTATGCACGTACAGGGATAGCCACTTGGTCACACTCACGATCAAACAGTTCTTCCATGGTGGTTGTCGCCGTGATTGTCGTTCGTGGGAACGTGTTATTTTCTGCGAAGCTTACGCGGCTTGCCCCCCACGTGCAGCGTGCTCGAGCTCGCCCTGTTGTGACACGCCCAAACGCTGCACATCGACAAAGTGATTGTGTGTATCAACGCGCAGCACTTTACCGTATTGAATCGTGTGCGTATCCAGCGGGGAAAAACGGAAGATTGCAAAATTCAGGGCGTACTGTGTGCCCAACACGAACGCAGCTTGGTCGTCGTAATCGAGCAGTTGAATAAACACGCCGAGACCATGCGGTTCGTATTTGAGTGCCTTGAACCGCACACGTCCGCCGAGTTGCGGTAAAGCCATCGTTGCACTTACACGAAAACGAGAATAAAAGGAAAAGAAATAGAGCGCACAGCCCGTCCGTTTTCGAATAAATAGAACGTTTATCGGATCATACACCTATGACACACGATGAATTCGATTCTCTTTCCTGTGCCCAAGCCGGCCACGTATACGGCAGAGAGCCTCGGGGAGCACCTGGTATACATTCCGCTCGGCAAAAGCAAAACCATTCCTTGCCTCTATGTGCCGCACAAAAAATCGTCGTCGTACCTCATCTACAGCCACGCGAACGCCTGTGATCTTGGCCACCTCGAGTACGTCCTGGCCTATTTGGCCGAACAGCACAACGTGAACGTGCTCGCGTACGAGTACCCTGGGTATGGCATTGCCGCGGGTACGCCGTCGCCTGAAGGCGTCAAGCGCAACGTGATGGGCGTGCTTCGCTTTGTGATGGACACGTTGGCGGTGCCCACACGCAACATCATCCTGTACGGCTGTTCGATTGGCACCGGTCCGACGTGTTACGCCGCGGACTACCTCTCTGCGTTGGACGTGCGTCAGCCCTGCGTCATTCTGGAGAGTCCTTTTCAATCGATACGCGACGTGGCGTACGACATGGTCGGTTCCAGTGCGAGCTTGGCACCGAATGTGTTTGATAATGAAGCTCACGTTAGAACACTGACGTGTCCGATACTGTTTGCACACGGCCTCGACGATCGCGTCATTTCGGCTGAGCACAGCAAGGCGCTCTACAAAGCGGCGACACGTTCTGCCCACCGCATGCTCGAGCTCATTCCGAACGTCGGTCACAACACTATCGACGAGGAACGCCATCTTCAAACACCCATCACGCGTTTCCTCAAACTGTGTCACAAACCCGTGCGCTGCGATCACAACATTGGCATTTCGGACATGTACAAAGTACCACCCGCACCCCGTACACGCGGTAGTGGGTGTCTGCTTTTATAGGCCATTGTCTATTGTATGTATATTTATGTATATTTACCATTACTTCGAGTTGTCATTGACATATCCTTGTTACTCGCGATTGCCCATGGCGTAGTCAATCATAGGTTCGTGCATTTCACAACAACAAGCCATGAGCGTGATACATACCAAAATCAGGAATGTGAAAAACACGAGGCCCATCAGCACCCCGCCCGCAATGGCAACGCCGAGGCCAGTCGACGTGTTCATATTGTTGCAGATGGCATTGCTCGTTGGGGCCGAGCAGATACCGCCAAAAATCGTCATCAACAACCCTCCTACAAACACGAATGCCAGAATGACAAAAGCCACGTTGAACTTGCGAGTCTTCATGATTGTGCTTGTGCTTGCTCTCAAAGTAAGGCGGTTTCAAATGACCACTCCAAGACGCGTTGTGGTTACGAATGTTTCGCCTACTATTGCGCGTCAGCATTTAGCTGTTGTCGCGCCAAGATGCGAACCCACTTGATCCACGCCTGTGCGATGCGTAGTGTTTTGGGATCGGCAGGGTAATAGTGGGCGTAGTGCACGAGTGCAAAACGCAAACCGTCGATCGAGTACGAACTCGCTTGCGTGCTCTCAATCATGGCGTCGATCGTGTCGAGAAAATGCTTTCCATAGCCGTCCAGTTGTGCATACGGTTTGGGTGTATACGCATACTCACTTTCTTGTATAGTCTTGACGATCTTGGGCACATCTTCCTTTGTCACGACGTAATCGTCCGTGGACAGCGCCGTAAACAAAGCTTCCGACGCCATATTGAGAGCATGAATGAAAAGAGTGTTTGAATTTTCGGCGAATTGCGTTCCAGACAGATTACAATTCCTCTCGTCAACGCGTAGAGTAATGAACGCGCTCAGCGACGATACACTCAAACAAGTCTTTGCGTTTTTGAACAGTTATCGCGCCAAACGCCCTGTCGCTGTGACGTGTGTGCGTTTTCGCATCCTCTTGAAGGATACGGTGGCCTGGTCAAGTTGGCATCGCTGGGTGGGTGCGTGGTTAGCGTTGCGCATGCAACACGAATGCGGCGGTCGCGATCTGCGACCACCGTATAC
>SDBT01012195.1_pt1 | contig 13809 bp, 15 predicted proteins | sample 2277101 | NCBI WGS metagenome assembly SDBT01 (sample SAMN10404973, study PRJNA504765) | marine sediment metagenome | isolation source: marine sediment core GS10_PC15, 103 cmbsf | place: Arctic Ocean: Southern Knipovich Ridge | collected 2010
TCAACTGGCGAAAGCCTGAGGCGAACGACTTCGCCATCGCCGAAGAGGTAACCCTTCGCGGCAATCTCGAACGGCGCCCCGACCTCGTTCTGTATGTTAACGGGATCGCCATTGCCGTGATAGAGCTGAAGAATAGCCGCGTCAGCATCGGTGACGGTATCCGCCAAAACCTGTCCAACCAGCAGCCAGAGTTCAACGCGTGGTTCTTCAGCACCGTACAGTTCATCTTCGCGGGCAACGACTCCGAGGGGCTGCAATACGGCGCTATCGGTACGCCGGAGAAGTATTTCCTGAAGTGGAAGGAAGACGAAGAGGACGACAGCCGGTTCAAGCTTGATAAATATCTCCTAAAGATGTGTGCCAAGGACCGAGTCATCGAGCTGATGCATGACTTCGTGCTTTTCGATGGGGGCGTGAAGAAGCTACCTCGGGTGCATCAGTATTTCGCCACTAAAGCGGCACAACAGCACGTGCGTGATCGAAAAGGCGGCATCATCTGGCACACTCAGGGTAGCGGCAAGAGTATCGTTATGGTCCTGCTGGCGAAGTGGATCATAGAGAACAACCCGCACGCTCGTGTGGCCGTCATCACAGACCGCGACGAATTGGACAAGCAGATCGAGCGGGTCTTTACAGATGTGGGTGAGGCTATCTATCGCACCAGCAGTGGACGCGACCTGATTAGCCAACTATGCAAGGCTACGCCACGCCTTCTGTGCTCGCTGGTGCACAAGTTCGGCAAGAGTGACGTTGATGATTTCGACAAGTTCATTAAGGAGCTGGAGTCCCAGCCCAGCCGGACAGCGGGAGAGGTTTTTGTCTTCGTAGACGAGTGCCACCGGACGCAGAGTGGTAAGCTTCACCGCGTAATGAATGCGTTACTGCCGAACGCGGTCTTCATTGGATTCACCGGCACGCCGCTGCTCAAGCAAGACAGGCAGACCAGTCTCGAAGTCTTCGGCGGCTATATCCACACCTTCAAGTTCAGTGAGGGTGTGGAGGACGGGGTGGTGCTCGATCTAATCTATGAAGCGAGAGACATCGACCAGCGCCTCGGCTCCGAGGATAAGATCGACGCGTGGTTCGAGGCCAAGACCAAGGGCCTGAACGATTGGCAGAAGGACGAGCTTAAGACTCGGTGGGGTACCATGCAGAAGGTGCTTAGTTCCAAGTCCCGCATGGAACGTGTGGTGAACGACATCGTCTTCGACTTCAGCGTTAAGCCCCGCCTTTCCAGTGAGCGCGGCAATGCGCTCCTGGTGGCATCAAGCATTTACGAGGCATCCATGTACTTCAGCCTGTTTCAAAAGACACCGTTCAACGGCAGGTGCGCGGTCGTGACCTCCTACAATCCACTTGCACAGGACATCACCAAGGAGGAAATAGGCGCAAATAGCGATACGGACAAGCAGTTCATCTACAATACCTATACCGAACTCCTCAAAGACGTAGAATCCAACCCGGGCATGACTAAGACGGAGACCTATGAGGAATGGGCCAAGGCCCTATTCACCAAGGAGCCTTCAAACATGAAGCTGCTCATTGTGGTGGATAAGCTGCTGACCGGTTTCGATGCGCCGCCCTGCACCTATCTCTACATCGACAAGTCCATGCAGGACCACGGTCTGTTCCAGGCCATCTGCCGCACCAATCGGCTGGATGGCGAGGATAAGGATTTCGGCTATATAGTGGACTATAAGGACTTGTTCAAGAAGGTGGAAAACGCAATCTCGGTTTACACCTCGGAACTGGATCACAGCACAGGCGGCGCCGATCCGGAGGTGCTGATTCAGGATCGCCTCAAGAAAGGCAAGGAACGGCTCGATAACGCACTGGAAACCCTCGCTTTACTATGCGAGCCGGTGGAGCCGCCAAAAGGTGAACTTGAGCACATTCACTACTTCTGCGGGAACACGGAGATTCCTGATGACCTGAAGGAACGGGAGCCGCAGCGAGATGCCCTCTACAAGGCGACCGTTGGTCTGGTGCGCGCCTATGCAAATATCGCAGACGAATTGGAAGCTGCCGACTATAGCAATGATGATATTGTCCGCATCAAGAAACAACTCGATCACTACTTAAACGTCCGTGAGATCATCCGCATAGCAAGCGGCGAGAGCCTTGACCTCACAGAGTATGAGGCGGATATGCGGCACCTCATAGATACTTACATCGAGGCCGATGGGCCGCGGAAGATATCGCCTTTCGACAATATGGGCTTGCTCGAGCTGATTGTGAAGACCGGTATCGCCGATGCCATCGCAAAGCAGCTTGGCGGATTGAAGGGCAACAAAGACGCCATAGCCGAGACGATCGAGAACAACGTCCGACGCAAGATCATCAAGGAGCACCTCAACGACCCGGCCTTTTATGAGAAGATGTCCGCTCTTCTTGACGAGATCATCGCCACCCGAAAGACGAATGCCATCCAATATGAGGAATACCTGAAGCGGATTGGGGAGCTCGCCAAACATGTTCAAGCGGGGAAGGCGGAAGATACACCGGAGAGACTTGATACGCCGGGGAAACGGGCACTCTACCACAACTTGAACCAGAATGAAGAGCTGGCACTGGAAATTGCGACAACCGTTATGGAAGTTCGTCCCGATGGTTGGCGCGGGGTCCAGGCTCGTGAGCAGGTGATCAAGGCGGCGCTGTATAAGGTATTGAAGGTTGAAAACGAGGTGGAGCGCATCTTCCTCATCATCAAAGCCCAGAAGGAATATTGATGATCACACAGATCGACCTTGGTGATATCTCTGTGGATGTGGTACTCAAAAATATCAAGAACATCCACTTGAGCGTATACCCTCCGACCGGTAGAGTCCGGATTTCGGCTCCTTCACGAATGAGTCTCGATACTATCCGCGTTTTCGCCATCTCCAAGCTGGGTTGGATCAAACAGCAGCAGAAACACCTTCGAGATCAGGAACGCGATACCCCTCGTGAGTATCTGGATCGGGAAAGCCATAATGTGTGGGGGAAACGCTACCTTCTCGAAGTTATTGATAGCGACGAAGTGCCGTCTGTCGAATTGCTACACAACCGGATGAGACTGAGAGTACGTCCAGGAGCAGATAAATCGAAGAAACGGGAAATCGTTGAGAAGTGGTACCGGTCCAAACTCAAACAAGAAGTGCTCCCCTTGATCGCTAAATGGGAACCGCTCATGAATGTAAAGGTAGAGCGATTCTATGTACAGCGGATGAAAACCAAATGGGGTAGCTGCAACCCCGTCGCCAGCAGTATTCGCCTCAACACCAACCTCGCCAAGAAGCCCAAGGAGTGCCTCGAATACATCGTCGTTCATGAGATGGTCCACCTGCTCGAGGCGACTCACAATACCCGATTTGTCTCTCTGATGGACCAATTCATGCCGAAGTGGCAGTTCTATCGGGACCAGTTGAATCGGCTACCGGTCAGCCATGAAGATTGGACTTATTAGTGCCTTTGGCTCCAAAGTAGTGAACTATTTATTAGCCCTGCACATGAGCCGGGTTGGGGTCGGGCGGTTGAGAGGTGCAGATCGATCCATATTGCATGAAGGTCCGAGTTGGCTTTTGAGAAACGAAAGGCGTCTCCTCCCAATTGCCGGTTTGGATCTTTAGTTGTCTTTCTTACCGTATTCAATATGCATCTGGTTTTTTATAATATGCCGACTCTCCAATTCGTTTCGTTCCAGTTTTGGGGTATATGATATGATTTGGAAGATCGCTAATAACGCTATTGAAATGATCGAGTCTTTGCTACAGATGACGTTGAATGACTTTGCCAGATTGCCTCCAGAGCGTAGGCAGAAGTTATTAGATACAATCAGAGACGCTATAATGAACTCCGTCCGTGACTTTTTGGACGAGAGTTTAGCTGAATCCTATTCTAACCTAATTTGTGATGGCAGACGATGATCGAGAAGTGGGAAATTGCGTTAGAGGTTTTTGCAGGCTCATCTGAAGCACATCCTCAGTTTCGTGAGAGATTTAGGACCGAAATTACAGAGTTTATAGACAAGTTCTACCAAGCCTATTTAGAATACCTTGCAACGCCAGTTAGTGTAAGATTGAAGGGATACGGTTTCTCTGACAACTTCATATTCAATAGTTTTCATTGTTTGCTTACATCTATGAATCTGCTTGTATCTGGACTGCCAGCTCCTTCAGGCGGATTAGTACGTTCATATTGCGAATCGTTATCTTGGTCTTTGCTTTGCTCCGCTCGCAAACTGAAATACGCACACAGTTTAGTTCAAAATGAAGGTCAGTTTGATGGGCAAGAAGCAATTAATCACCTGAATAAAGAGGAGAATGTACGAGAACTTGACTTGGATAAAGCGGGTGTTGGTACGATTAGAGAACTAGCGAAATTGATGCATAAATATAGCCATGTTTCACACTTATCCTTGACAACGATTAGGACAAAAGGCAAGAGATTTATCGGCGGATTCTTTAATCCACATATGGTTAAGTACGCATATCCAAAAGAATTAGAAACTCGAATATGGGGATGCCGGATCATTAGAGATGCTCTTGAGAATGTGATCGTACCTAAATTAAGCGAGTGGCCTGATGACAAAGATTCGTGAATCAACATTTGCACTCACAACATCACCCGGATGGCCCGGCAGATCCTCAAGAAAGAGATCTCAGCCCACAGTTTGCGACAATATGTAGAGCTCCACATATACGTCATACTAATGCGACTCATCTGCTGGAATTCGGCGTACCGATCGCAGTGGTTTCTCGCTATCTGGGACACAGTAATATCAACACGACCATGGCCTACTATGGCCGGAAAGACTTAAAACTTCGATGATTCCCGAGCGATCCACTTGAGTTGAGATCTAACAAGACGAACCTTTTGGACCCTTCTTGGGAAGAGTCATTTCTTTGCCTCAAGGAGGGGCGTATCGAAGTATCACTCCCCGCGAGAAAGCTCAACCCCGGCCATCCTCGTGCAAGTTTTGTGAGTGTTATGTGGTCATTCTTCCTGTGGCTCGGAATCTCGCTGTTTAGCTCGCTCTTCTGTGCGATCAACACATAAACCGAAATAATCTAACCCAAGCAGGTTCCAAAAGTATTTGTCTATCGATTTGTCGTAGACGTAAATTGCCGAAACCCGATCCTCGCTAAACATACGTACGCTTCTTTCAATATCAGCAAGATGGAGCCCTGCCATTACGTCGTCTTCTTTTTTTTTATAAACTCTCGGAGAGCCTAGGGGGACATAGTAACCGGATTTCTTGAGTGCCCATGTTAATTTAGCGCAACTAATCTGATTTGATCTCTTGCTGAAATAATACCACCCCGCGATCACAGCAATAATGATGAGGTCGAAAACAAAATGCATTTTTCCAATTCCTTTGTCTTAAATTAATTATCTCGGATATAATAGCCATTCGTCCAGAGTCAACTTTGGATACTATGTGATGAGGATATTATACGCCCATTCTCGGGGGCGTCCAAGTACCGCCATTTTCGAGTATTCACAAAAATACCCGGCTTTCTGGTTGCACACATTACGCAGCTATCGTACAATAATAGTGGGATAGGTTGTCCTGTCCTGTCTTCTTTGTTTTCCAACCAACAGCCGATCACCCCATTCCAAAATCGTATAGAAAGAAGTTCCTGGTAGCTCCGTCGGGGTCTCCTGGGGAAATCTTATAAGAAGGTAAGAGATGGTAGAACTGACCGATTTACTTATCTACGCGATCCTGTTTCTATTCATCGCCTTTGGGGAGCGGCCCAAGAAGCCCGCTCCTCGGCCGGAAAGCAAGCCGGAACCGGTCGCGAAGCCCGCATCGAAGCGCGCATCGCTAAAGCCCTCCCTGGTCAAAAAGCCTCGGGTCTGCACGTTTGTTACGACGGAGGAACACGAAGAAGCGCACCGGCTGTACGGTGACTGGTACGCCGACACCATCATGTTTCGCGGTGACGGCCTTACCATCGATTCCGAACCGGACGAGATCTCGGCGGTGGGCGAGCTTCAAGAGCGCCTGGCCGAGGAACACCCTGAGTGGGTGGGGGAGGAGTGACAGCGAAGCTCCGGCGTGAATAAAAGTATCAAAAAAGTCAAAGGTGAGATCGAGATAATGCCAGCAGAGCTTTAGCGGCTACTGGAGGCCCTCACCGGGGGCCTCTGGCGGAGGGTTGAGTCATGAAAAGCCATACAGATTTAAAAATTAAGCGCTCTTATAATCAGATAATTGACGATCGTCTTTGGCCAGGTCATGGCATATCGCCTGATCCGATGGCAAGCGTTAGGCATCAAGCCATTTATGCTGTGTTAAGCGTGCTTCCAGACGATAGCTACAGCAAGCTGGTAGAAATGGTTGATGGATTCCACTGGTTCATCCCTCGTTACGAATTGCTCGGACAAGTATTTCCTTTTGTGGCTGATTATCAACCGCCGTCAGAAGGATCTATGAAATACGCAGACGTAGCTCGAGTCTTATATCTGTCGCCAAGCTTAGAGAAAACGTCCTTTCGCATAACGATGGCGGTCATAGCTCACGAGCTGGCACACCTGGTGCTTGGGCATAAAGTTTATACATCAGGCGAGGAATACCCAAAGCAAGAAAGCGAAGCATGGGAATTAGTGGATAAATGGGGTTTTGAAAAAGAGGCCAAACTTCACGAAGCTCAAAGCAAAAGGCGAGATACGCTTCAGAGGAAATCAATAGAAAAAATACGAGTAAGGGCTAAAAAGAGCTGACCGGCAACTGGAGGCGCTCACGGGGGCCTCTGGCGGAGGCAAAGTGCCCTTAAAACGCCAGCATCAGCGTCTCGGCCTGGGATCGGGGGCCGCGGGGCCGTCAAAACGCGCTGCTCAGGGGGGCAAGGTTCAATTTTTCGAGGCAAAGTGGTATCTGAGCGCATGGCCATTTTGGCCTCAGAGTGCTTAACAGATGACGGGGTGCCAGGGAAAACTTATGAAAAAAACGGCCGGATGCAATGACACCATGTTGACATTGCTGTCACCTGGCCTTATACTTGGGACGATGGCAGAGTTAAGGATTCGTGACGTACCGGAGGACATTCGCAAGGCAATGAAGATCGCCTGCGCCAAGCAGGGCATTTCGATGAACGCCAGGCTGATCGAGCTGATGCGAACGTACTGTGAGAAGCACGGAGAACTGAAGAAATGAATTGGTTGCCAGGGGATAGGGTAGCTCCCAAAAGCCGTCACTCAGCGGCTTCCTCTGGCTTAGTGCTGAGTGTCGACTAGAGGGGTCGGCGACACACTTCTGCTTTGTTTTCCAACCTACGCCGGTCTCCCCGCTCCAAAATGAGGAGAGCACTATGGAACACCTATTCTACGAGTTTTTATTCACCCTGGGCATTTTCGCATTCTTCAGCCTATGCGATCATTTTAAATTGTTCGACAGCCGAGCAGCAGCACGGCGCCCTGCCGTGCCAGAGCCTAAGCCAGAACCAGGTCCCCTGGCCACTAAGCCATCGGCAAAAAAGAGGCTCTCTACAAGTGAGCAGATGCGAATATGGGCAAGCGCCAGGCCGACGCGAGAAAGTATCCGCAATCCGGGGTTTTAGAGGCGTTCCTGGAAGATCCTGCGGGGTCTCCTGGGAAAACCTTTTAAGAGGAGGGCCAGTATGGCAAAAAAGAGTCTGTTCATCACCAGAGCAGAGCAGGATGAGATCAGGGAGGTGTACGGTGACTGGGTCGCCGACTGTATCGGTTACAGGGGAGGCGGGCTGGATATGGATTCCGACCCGGAGGATGTCCAGGCGGCGATCGAGCTGGAGAAGAAAAGCAACGAAGAAGATAGCTGAAAGATGTTATGCGATACGACGTGCGAGAATCTTCGGATAGAGGGGTGGAAAATGACAGTGATAGCAGTATCAGACAAGAAAGACCTGCGAACGGGTCTGCTGAAAGAGGCAGGACCGTATCGGCTCGCAGCCGGGCGCTTTTTAGACTTCCTGGAGAGCGAGGGCTACGGCATCGGAGATCCGGAAGGATGGGAGGCATATCAGGATCGTCTCTCGAAGCAGAGGACGGGCAAGAGGCACAAGAAGATTTCCGCATCGACGTACAACTACAACATTCAGGCCATGAAACGTTCCCTGAAGTATGTCCTGGACCATGCCGAGGCGGAGCTCACTGTTGCTCAAAAGTTTGAGATAGAAAAGGCATTGCAGGACATCAAGCGCAAGAAGCAGAATCCGCCTGACATCAAGGACAAGGTTCTCTCCAAAGAAGAGGTCGACCTGTTTCTCGGAGAGGCCAGGAGGCCTCGGTGGAGGCTGGACCGCAAGCATCCCAGGCCGGACGTGGCTCTATGGTTTGAGTTTCTTTATCACTCGGCGTGCCGGGTCTCTGAGATGCTGAGTATCGAGCTGGCCGACTTGACCGATTGCGGCAACCATTACGCAATTCGTATCCCTGACGGCAAGGGCGGTATCGAGCGCACCCATCCCGGTGTGAGTAAGGAGCTGGTCGACCGCTGCAAGGCGCATTTCGCTGGCAGTGCATACCTGTTCGAATGTCGGAACGGCGGCAGGGGCGGCAAAGGGGATCACAGGTTTTCCAGGCAGTATGTGAGCATGAACATTCACAACCTGGCGAAACGGATTCTCAAGAAAGACATCAGCGCCCACTCGCTCAGGCATACCCGGCTGACTCACCTGGGCAAGGAGACGGGACGCTATAAGGCCGTGCAGAACTTCGCAGGACATCGGTCCTTTCAAACCACGATGCGATATTACATGCACGATTCATACTCTTTCGAGGAGACTCGGGTTGCGGTTCCAACCTAGTGCATAACGAAGAGATGCGGTAAGTATGGGTGACAAAGAGCCGTCGACTCCATACTTCGAGTCGCTGTTTGCTACGGCATAACCGGCTACTGGAGATCCCCGCGCGGGGGTCTCTGGCGGAGGGTTACGAGATGGATATTCAAACAGTAAATGCACTCTTTTACGCAGTAGCGCTGGCTGCTGGATGGTTTGCGTTGATTTACTACGTTATAAAGATCGCTGTGAAAAATGCTGTTATTGCAGCCTACAAGGAGATAAGAAGCCTGGGGGTAGAGCCTCTCGGTCCGAAGGAGGAGAAGCGTGGCTGACCTCATTCTTGAAGAATGAAGATCCAGGGGCAAAATCGTCAATATGACGAATTTGTCAGAAGCATATCGTGTCGCCGAGTTGGAGTCGTACGGATTCGTACAACTGGATTGGCTGGTGCCGCGCGGATCCCGCTGCAGGTCGGCCACGTCAAATAGGATGCCCCCTGGCCTACACGCCTGTGAAGGGAAACGGTTTTATCTCAAAAGATGTGTTTGGCATTGTCCGAATGCAAAGGGGCCTTAAAACGGCGATATTTGCGATATGGGGGGGGCTTCTATTAAACCGAGAAAAATGGTAGAAAAAGTAGTAAACTTTATTTAAATGGTGTGGGGATTTAATAACTGGGGCCCGCCGACTCGATATGCAAAGATTAGACAAAGTAGATAACTCATTAGCCGAAAAGAACGGGTTGGGGTAGTAGATTCGTTTTGAATGAGTACAAAGGAGAAGCAAATGGCAGAAAAAAAGCCCAACAGCGCACAGCAGGTGAATCGATTATTTGAGCAAGGCTCGGATACGATCTCATTCTACAGTGATATGGTTCAGGTTATGAATACAGGGCACGAGGTCGTTCTGCAGTTTTATGAAACGATACCGGGGCTTCCGGGTCCAGGCGGCAAGATTCAAGCAGTAAGGACTCGTTTAAGATCAACAATAATGGTCAGCCATGCTCATGCAAGAATCATAGGTGATACCCTTCTCAAGCAGTCCAAATCCGACGCCAAGCCTACGGAGGCAAAGAAATGACAATAGGAGACAATAGTTCTGTAGCTACCCAGAAGCTCCAGATGGACTTGACTGAATCAGCAGTAACAGGCAGCTCTCCTCAGAAGAAAATACTAAAACACCTTGATAAAATGGGTATAGACTGGCATATAACCGCAGAGGGGGCTCTTTGGTGCACAATTTGGCAGGTTGTGGCAGAGAATTTCGCTCCAGTCGAACAGATTGCGGAGCTGATACAGGGAAGAAATTTCCCTAACAAGGTAGATGCTATGGAATGGGTAAGTAGACATCTCTCTGAACTTAGAGAGCGCTATAGTGGGAAATGGATTGCTGTGGTTAATGGAGAGGTGATTGCTGCAGCGGAAAATATTTCTGAGCTAAACGAACAACTACACGACAAGAGAATAGACAAGTCGTTTATCACTCAAATACCCGGAAAACCTATTGTATGGACGACCGCCTATGCAAAACAAGCAATTTGAACATACAATTCGTTTTGTCGAGGCTCAGGCGAGCCCGGACGAGACGGTGTCCTATCCGATTGTAGAGATAGATCTGATTCAGGAAGATAGTACTAGGGTCACTCTACCGCTATTATTCGATACAGGTGCTAGTGTAACTACGCTACGACGTGAATTGTTTCCTTATTTAGGCCTTACTTCTTGGGATGTCGGTCAACCAATTCAAGCCGATACAGCTGGCGGAGTAGTTCAAGCGTATCGCTACTATGATGTTACCCTTGAATTTCTAGGAAAAGTTATACAGTGCCCAGTCGATCTTCAGGAACTTACTCCACATCCTCTATTTGTCGGTTTGTTTGGTAGGGATCAGATTTTTCAAGAATTTGGATTTGGATACTGGGAAAGTGTGAAAGAGCTCTATATTACCGCCAATCCTTAAAGATCCTCAACCGTGAATCTGTCACGAGCTCGGATAGTTAGTGACAGGGCCATGGTGCACGTATGGTGTATAAAACCACGTCAGCCTATATCTCTATAGCCCCTTTGTTTTCGTAGCCAAAAACGTAGCCAGTTTTAAGTCAAAAAGCCTAAATAGCCATAAATACCCATCAATACCTATTGACTCTAACTTTCTGCTACCGTTATATTTATCAACAAATATCAACGGTGCTCAAGCGCTACAATATTAGGTCTCCTTCGTCTAGTGATAAGGCGAATGTGGGCTATTAAAATTCCATGATTCCATATTTTATAAAGGACTATTGCATGAGAAAGGAAGCAGGACCGTTGAAGAACTTAGTTACCTGAGAACAGTGTATGCCGCTAGAGGGGCTTAAGCAAGGAGGGGAACCAGTTTTTGCAACAGCACACAATTCCAGCTCACGTCAGCGCTTCCCACACGTTGTGGTCTTCCAGCATGGGGTGATTGCGCTCAATCAAAGCGGCAATGAGTCGGGTGCGCCGGGCGCTGGAAGGATCCACAGTGAGTGCAGTACCCTTCCGTTCCTTCTAGGAGCAGTTTATTTATTGAGCTTCTCCGGGTTGACGTTTAATAACATAACGTTTTCCGTTCGTGGTGGAGATGGCGGTTCCCTGGAGCCGACTTTGAGCAAGCAGAATCCAAAGAAGACCAAAATAAACCAGACAACAAGTATAATTATCATAGGGTTCCTCCGCGGGCTTTTTACCTCCTGCATCCCCTTAAAGATCTGTTTCCCTCGGGTATCTTCTTTAGGAGGAGTTAAAAAAGAATTAAAGACCTATTATTCACTCTACAAACTTTGTTCAAGGCCGTTTACAATCTTATTCAAGACACCTTCTATTTCAGTATTCCACACATCAAAGGAGCCTCGTCTATTGTCACGGCAAAGGTACTCAGCACGTCGGTGCTCTGCTCGTGCTTGAGTATGAAATCAACGAGCGGATCACAGGATTAGACTTTTTCCACTTGCTTTCTGACGAGCTCGAAGAAGCGCTGGAGTCCTCTTTCAACACGGACCTGTGGCCAGGGCTGCGCTAAAGGTTATTTTTGTGATCTTGTAGAGAGGAATGGGTACCGGGACCTATTAGAAAATGGCAGGAAGGGGCATTCGCGACGAGCTTGGACAAAAAAGAGCGGCCTCCCAGCGAAAAGCCCTGAAAAGGCGCTCTAAAGACATCCTCATCGATCAAGCTGCAGAATACATTCAGAAACATACCCGATGAACATTACTGGAAGTTTAAGGCTCTCTGCGCCCTGGAGAAAAGGCAACCGAACGTCTCAAAGAAGTAACCTCAACCACTGCTCCTACCTGGAGAGTATCTGCACAATAAAAGCAACACATGAGTTCCTGGCGTTAGTGTTATAGTGGCAAGCTGGAAAAGAAGTGGACGTGTGGGCGGATATGGGTCCGTGCGATCACAGGAAGCCTGTGTCAACGATCATGCTACAGGAGGACTGCTGATATGAGAGACGTTGCTGTTGTAGATCAAGGCGTGACGCTGAAAGATGCGCTACGCCAAATACCTAAGGCGTACAAGGTCGGAGCTGAAAAGTTCGTAGAGTTCTTGGAGAAGGGTGGCTATTCCCTGGATTGGTCTGGTTTCGAGGCTTACATCGAGGAGTTGGAAGAGAGATACCAGCCGGCCAGGACGTACAACTACTATCTGTCGAGTGCGAAGAATCGGCTACGGTATCTGCTGGACAACGCTCCGGATCTAGACATGGGCGTGAGGTTCCAAGTCGAGCAAGCCCTGGACAAGGTTAAGGGCCGGAATGTCGCCAAGGAGGACCAGAAGATCTCTCCGACAGACTGTCTGGCCGGTGATGAGGTACGAGACTTTCTGCTCCGGTGTGACAAGCCGAAGGTCCGGCTGTGGTTCGAGTTTCTGTGGGTAACCGGCTGTCGGGTCTCAGAGATGCTGACGATCCGTATGTCCAGGGTCAAGGCGAAGGATTACCTAGTCTATATCAAAGTCCTGGGCAAAAACCGGAAGGAGCGCACGGTGAAGATCGACCGAGAGCTGCTGGAGCGCATACAGGTTGAGTTCAAAGGAAAAATGTTTCTGTTCGAGTCACCTTACAAACAGTCTAGCCAGCCGTCACTGTTTGACAAGCCAGACAAAAAACCGAGACAGGAGCCATACAAGCGGGAGTACGTTTCGCAGTACATCACCAGGGAGGCAAAGCGTATACTGGGCAAACACGTCTCGGCGCATACGCTGAGGCATTCTTTCGCTACCGAGAAGATCCGCAAGACCCGCAAAACTCAGGCTGTGAGCGAGTACCTGGGACACTCCTCTACTTCGATCACTCTGGATATGTATTGCCATGAGGAACTGTCTGAAGAGGACCTGGGATTGGGGCTGTTCGGATGACTATGGCCGAGTTGGTGAGGATGGTGAAGAAGTCGGATGCCAGACTGCAGCCGGTCCCTACCCGGATCGTGGCGGAACTGCTGCCCACTGCCGTTGAGCTGAGCATGAAAGCTATCTGCGGAGATCTTTACGGCATGGTGCAGGCTGGCGCTTGGCTCTCTCAGAACATGAGAGGTGAGTCGAAAAATACATAATTTGGATTATGGAGGGGCTGTTAAGGGACTCTCCGGGAGGGGCTTATGGCTGAAGGATGGCCCGTAATATCCTGCTACACTAGACAAGAGGCTATCGAGGACGGCGTCCTGCTGGACGTGACCGAGCAAGCGGCGGAGGCTGGCTTCAAGGTGCCGACCGTTGTTAGTGCCGGTCTGTGGCGTTATGTGGAGCCGAGCAAGAAGGACGAGGACTACGGGCAGTCCATCGCCGGGAGGCTATGGGACGTCTTTATGCTGCTACGCTTCGCTATCATGCAGAAGTCGAGGGAGGACCTAGTTGCCTACCGGGTCTCTTTCGTGACGGACGGTAAGCTGGAAGAGGTCGACGTCTGGGCGCATATCGGTCCAGGCGACGACCGCGAGGCTGTCCTGACAATTATGCTACCGGAGGATTACTGAAATGAATCATATTAATTCTGTATTACTCGAGGGCCAGCTGACCAGCGATCCGGAGCTGGCCTATAAACCGAA
>SDBT01012196.1_pt1 | contig 13808 bp, 18 predicted proteins | sample 2277101 | NCBI WGS metagenome assembly SDBT01 (sample SAMN10404973, study PRJNA504765) | marine sediment metagenome | isolation source: marine sediment core GS10_PC15, 103 cmbsf | place: Arctic Ocean: Southern Knipovich Ridge | collected 2010
AATTTTATCTTAATATTTATTAACGAGACATTTATATCCTAACGGGGAGTCAATAGATGAAAGTACTAAAGGGCAAGACTGGGATTACAATCTTATTTAAGCCCGCCCCAGGAAAACTGGTAGATATAAAACACTTCGTAAATTGTGGTTGCATGGAGGAACATGAACCACATCAAGAAGGAATATGTCATGCATTAGAACATATGTATTTTGCGGGCACAAGAGAGCGGACCTGGGAAGACATTGTAAGTGGATTTAGAATAGCAGGTGCTGATTCTAATGCTTGGACTGAGTATCAGTTCACTGCTTATGGGGTTCTTGTTCCTAAATTTAATTGGGAAGAGGCCTTAGCTATTCAATCTGATATGATTTACAATTCCATCTTCCCTGAAGATAGGTGGGAAGGGGTAGAGAAAAATGCGGTTGTTAGTGAAATTATAGAAAACAACGATGACAATTATTGGTATCTTGAAGAAATGGGATTGCGAGATGCTTTGGGTCCAAGTTACCACGATCCTGTGGGCTCAAGAACTGCTATTTCCAATATGTCTATAAAAGAGTTGAAAGAATTTAGTGAACGATATTATAGAGGTCGAAATATTTTCTTAGCTATTTCTGGAGATCTAACACCTTCGGAAGTCATTAAAGCAGTAGATAGAGTAGATCAGTGGACAAATAAAAGGCCTAAGAAAAAAGTTGATCCCGTAACTATTTATAATGCCCAACCATTACATTTAAAGAAAGACGATTTGGGGCAATCTATGGTTATGTTGGTCAAGCCAGTAAAAGATTTTCGTACTACTAAAGAATTAGTAGGTTCAAGAATAGCATTAAATGTTCTTCATGATTATCTTTACAGAGAAATTAGAGATCTTCGAGGATTGTGTTACGACATCACTCCTGATTTCTTTGATGACTATCCTGACTATGATTATCTACATATTATAACTGCTTGCGAAAACAAATATTTAAAAACACTGATTAAAGAAGTGATACAAGCTTTAGAGAGATTCCCACAATATGGACTAACTTCCAATAAGATAGAAGAAGCTAGAATGGTTTATACAAGAGAGACTATGACCGGAGAGAACGATGTTGCTCAAGTGACTACTGAAATGGGAAATCTATATTTGCAAGGACGAAAGGAAGATCCTTTTGATTTAGTTTTTCAAGGTGTAAAGAAAGTAAGTGATTCTCTTATTAGAAGAGTGGCCAAAGAAAACTTTGCAGGTAACATGAAACTTATAACTGCGGTGGATCCAACATGCGAAGAGGATTAACATTTGATGATGTTTGTTTAGTTCCTAAATTTAACAATGTTAATAGTCGAACTGAGCCCGATACCAGTAGTTGGTTAACAAAAAAAATTAAAATAGGAATGCCCCTTGTTCCGGCTAATATGGATACAGTAATTGATTCTAATTTAGCTAGAATTATTATAAAGAACGGAGGAGTCCCCATTTTTCATAGATTTACAGATTTTGAAAAACAAAAGAAATGGGTTGAAGAATTTGATGGGTACGTCATTTTATCTTGCGGAGTCAATAGATTTGGTGATATAGTTAAGTTACTTGATTTAAATCCTCTCGGCATTTGCATCGACGTGGCGCACGGCCATTCTCAGAAAATGGTAGAGTTTATTGGAACAATCAAAGGGCATTATCCAAACACAGAAGTCATCGCAGGAAATATTTGCACAGCACGGGCCTATCACGACCTCGTTAATGCTGGCGCCGACGCAATCAAAGTTGGGATAGGTCCCGGAGCCGCCTGTACCACACGAATGGTCACAGGTTTTGGGGTTCCTCAATTCACAGCGATACAGAATTGCGCTGAAGAGGCCAAACATTTCAGAATCCCCATTATTGCAGATGGAGGAATTAAAAATAGCAAAGACGTTTCATTGGCGCTTGCTGCCGGGGCTTCTACTGTTATGTTAGGGAAACTGTTTGCTCTCACTGAAGAGAGCGCAGCAGAAAAGAAAAAACAGGCCCCCTCTCTTTATAATCCCGGAGACATTGAGAACTTCCCTATTATAGCCAAATACCGGGGACAAGCAAGTGAAGATTTTCAAACAGAATTCTATGGCGGCTTGAAAGAAAAGACGGTAGCAGAAGGAACTGGTTTCTGGGCCCCTGTAACTGGTTCCGCACAGGATTTAATAGATAATTTACTTGGGGGCTTACGTAGTGCCCTGACTTACGGAGGGGCTCGTAGTATTAAGGAACTTCAACGTAAGGCAGAATTTGTAGAGGTTACTGACTCTTATGAAACAGAGAGCAAACCAAGGAGGGAATGATGCCCGTTTTAATACAATCTCTTTTAGAGAGAGAAAGGCCGTTAAAAGAAATCATTGAAAAGTACGCTAAACTTTTCGAAATAGATCCTAACATAGTTAGGGCTTTGATAACGCAGGAATCTGCGTTTGTGGGAGAGGCAACGAGTCCTACTGGGGCCTATGGCTACGGCCAATTCACTGGAATTGGGGCACGTCAAGTATATCAAAATATTTCTAAAATGGATTCTAGAGCAGCCGACTTGTCTAATTTCAGAAAGAGCGAGGCCTCCCAGCCAGATAGAGGAATCAAGGCGATTTGTGCTACTTTATGGTGGCTTTATCATGTTAAGTATGCGGATGTAGAAGACAAGGTTGTAAGATTAGAAGCCTCTCTTACTTTCTATAATGCCGGAGGAAGGCCCGCCGCATTAATAGTAAGACATGGAGGTCACGCAAACGCCCGTGCTTTTATTGACGAGCTTCCCAGAAATATTAAGAGTCAATCTGGCAAGTACGCCCCTAAAGTAGCAGCGTGGTACGTAAAATGGCATGAGTATTATAAAGAAGTAGCGCCCCCTGCTCCGGCACCTGCTCCTGTTGAAACGGGCCCCATTAGTAGTTCATTAGATGTAAAATATAAAGCGATGTTGGAAATGCTTAAACTAATAGGCCAAACAGAGGAAGTAGATGTTTTTATCGATAGTCGAGAAGGTTTAACAGAAGTAACTATGATTTTACCCGGAGAATATTAAAAATAAATGTCATTAATTAAAACCGCCGAGCAGATCGAGAAATTGCGAAACTCAGGAGCTTTGTTAGGTAGATGTTTAGACATGTTGGTAATAAATGCAAAACCCGGGATTTCAGGGAAAAGACTGGATTCATTGGCTGAAGAGTTTATTAAAGACCATCAGGCTATTCCAGCTTTTAAGAATTATTCGATCCGGCCAGAACTTCCCAGCTTTCCCGCCAGTATTTGTTTTTCTAAAAATTATGTGGTAGTTCATGGGATACCTCAAGAGAAGGACCTCATAAAAGAGGGAGACATTATAACTATCGATTGCGGGCTCTCCTTAGAGGGGTGGTTCGCAGATGCGGCACGATTATTTGGCGTAGGAGAAATTTCCGAGGAAGACGCAGAAATGATTGAGGCCACAAACGAAGCCATTATGGCAGGAGTCAATATGTGCCATGTTGGAACTCGAATAGGCTCCATAGGGAATGCTATCGAAAATAGTGTAGCATTTTCTAAATTTAGAAATATTACTGAGTTTAGCGGGCATTTTATAGGCGAGGCAATGCACGAGCCTCCTCAAATTCCTAATTTTGGACAGAAAAATAAGGGATTTAGACTTCAGCCTGGAATGGTATTCTGTCTTGAGCCGATGTTAAAGAAAAGTAATGTTGCGATAGCTGTTCTTCCTGACCAATGGACTATAGTTACCAAGGATAAGTCTAGGGCAACACATGTTGAGCATATGATCCTTGTAACAGAAGGGGGCCCGGAAATCCTGACTGCTTTTCTTTAGTAAATATCTTATAATTACTCTGTGGAGCAGAATCTCCACGAGAATTAAATTAAAGAATTTTAGGAGTTATACCATGGTTGAAGGCGTAGTTAAGTGGTTTGATAATAGAAAAGGTTTCGGATTTGTTCTTGCTGCTGAAGGCGAAGAGGACAACCGAGATGTATTCGTACATTATACGAAAATTCAAATGGACGGATTCAAGAAACTAGAGCCAGGAGATACTGTTTCTTATGATCTTTTTCTCGATGATAAAGAACGGCCGCAAGCAGACAATGTAGTTCTTCTTGCAAGAGTTTCGTCATCCTCTGAAGCTTAATGGGTTGACAAATTGGCTCGCCTGTCTTATAATTGATACGGAGGAAGGCACGCATCCGAGTTTTTAGGATGCTCTTCAAGGCGGTATCAACGCCGCCACCTCCGCAAGAGAGGAATATTATGGGCGATACTACTTATATGGATCTTGAGATTCTAGCTGAAATGGCTGACGATGATTATCTAATTAGAATCAGCAAAGCTAATCTTAACGCTTTAGTCACTTTTAGTGAGGAATTAACTGTTAGACATTGGGACGGCGAAAAACCCGTATTGCTAGAAGCTTATGGTGAATACGCTGTTAGAACAAGAGAAGATGCAGATGAGGATAACAACCTGTCGGAATTGCCTAAGATCGGGGAGAACCACGTTGTGGCGCTCCTCAAAGATCTTTAAGGCAGGCACTCCCTCCTGGGTAATATGACGATCACGTCTGGGCCTTCTGTGCCCTACCCGCCCGGGTCTCCGGGAAATGAGTGGAAATATAATAAAATATAGGAGGGATACACCATGGGTGTACTAAAACATGATGGAACAGTTGTTAATCTAGACGCATTAAGTGCTATTTTCGATACTAACGCAAACGGTTTTGGTCCTGAGACCACAAAGAACCCTGATATGGCAGGCCCAGTGCCCGCCTCTCAGCATGGCATGCAGTGGACGAGAGGATACTTCCAGAATCAAGATATCCGATCTACCTCTACTGGAAACGCCACAGTTTCTGTTGGTCGAAGCGGCAAACTACCTTCAGGTAACGCTACTATTCCTGGCGTCACTGTGGGTGGCGGCAACCCAGGCCGAAGTGCCTAATCGCTGTTTCTTTTTACGCTGTGCCGGGGCTTGCCCCGGGCAGCACAAGAACGGGGGATTAAGAAGAGGGGGGTTTACATGAAACTTGGTTTTGGAAAATTAAACGCGCATGCAAGAATCCCTGATCTTTCTCAAGAAAAAAGAAGGGGCATTATTCCTATAGTTACGCCTGTGCCTCTAGAAATACAAGCAGGAGAAAAAGTAGAATTAAAAACTGGACTGCTAGTTAGAGTTCCAGAAGGATATATTTTAAATATACAATCTTCTCCATCGCTTCTTGTACATAAGGGCCTTGAAGTTCTTGGGCCAATTTTTATGACTTCTGAGGATAAAGAAGAAATTAAAATCCCTCTATATAATACTAGTAATGGACAAATTAATCTTCAATCCGGAATGTTAGTAGCAACAGCTTTATTAGTTAATATAGAAAATGTAGAGATACAAGAATTTATTCCGGAGAAGCAAAAAGCAGGGCGTATTCAATCAAAGCCTCCTAAGGGAGATTCTTTTAAGTTTGAAGTAAGTCAATAAAATTATAAAGAGGTTATTGTGCGAATAGAATTTAAAGCACTCCACGTTAACGCATATTGTCCCGAAATCAAAACGTCAGGAGCGGCCGGCGCAGATGTTAGATCTGTAGAGAGAGTAGATTTGGCTCCTGGAGAATTCAAGAAAATAGCCCTTGGATTTAGTGTGGCCATTCCTGAAGGTTACGAGATTCAAGTACGACCACGCAGCGGCCTAGCGGCAAAACATGGAATAACCGTTCTTAATTCTCCAGGCACTGTAGATTCTGATTATAGAGGAGAAATGTCAGTTATTCTTATCAATCATGGTTCTCAAACTTTTAGTGTAAGCCCAGGAGATAGAATTGCACAACTAGTAGTAGCAGAAGTGTCTCGGGCGCATTATGAAGAAGTAGGAGAACTTAGTTCTACAGCACGTGGAACAGGTGGATTTGGTTCCACTGGAAGGAATTAGAATGGAAGAGGCAGAGCCGGTTATTTTTAATATTGCAGTGAAAGTAATTATTGAGGGAGAAGACGCAACATTACAGCTTCCTCCTGAAGTTCGTCCAACTGAAAGATTGGTAAGTTACCTTTACACAATATTAAAAGCTAGAAACCTAAAAATTAAACATTGGACACTAGACAAGAGCCAACAAAAAGCATTGGAGAGCCTATCGAATGTCGTGGTGGAAACCCAAACAAAAGCAGGGGATTGATTTAGTACTATCTTCCTTTGGAGGTAATATGCCTGTAGTATTGACTGATAAAACAAATCAGACCTGGGCCGTAGAAAATCCAGAAGACAGTTATATTCATGTAGGTTGGACCGGTACACGGGGGACTCGCCTAGAATGGACTTTAGAATTTATTAAGATTAGAGAAAAGCAATTCGAAAAGTTTATAGAAAAAAAGAAAGAAGAGGTAAATAGATTGCATAAGGATCTAGACTTATATGACGCGTATAAATTCTAATTATGACGAGAAACCATTAGTACACAGTTTTCAAAAAGTAGAGGGTTTCTTATCTGTGGAGATAAGAAACACTATTTTTGAAGAGCCAGTGGTTGTTGGGGACACAGTCGATGTCTTCGTCCTTCCTGATGGCCGTAACTTATTAGCTAAAGACCCTGAGGGTATCCTCATTAAAGATATCAACTCGGTTTACGTCCTCTTTGATACGGAAGTAATTATAAAGGAGGAATAATATGACACAGACAATTGGAGCTTTTGACAGAATTAAGAAGAGGAGAAAAGAAAACATAGAAGCATTAACAGAAAGTATAGAAGAAGCAAAAAAAATAGGAGGGCGCGGAATGTTAGAATCAATTAAGTCTTTTTTCGCGAAAGCGTGGAAGTATATTCAAGCCCTATGGGATAAACACGACGATCATCTTAAAGAAATGGTAGAAAACATTCTCCCCATGATAATTGAAGTTACTTTCGAAAGAACCGATCTTAGTGGCGATGAAAAGAGAAAGGCTATTGTAGACGCCATTCTCGATGGTGCTGAGAAGGAAGGACGTCATATTGCCACTTCCATGATTAACGAAGCGGTTGAAATTGCTGCAAATCGTTACAACATTCAATTAGGTAAAGTTACTGCAGATAAAATGGACAACGCCGTGGATGCTGTTGCCAAAGCTGCACGTGATTTTGCTGATGGTACTCTAAGATTAGATGGGACGGAGGCAGAAGATGCCGGAGTCACTATTAGTGCGGATCCAGCAGACGCTGAGTAATATTTGGAGGAGACTTAAGTTGATAGACTGGATTGGTGCAATACTGGCGATAATAAAGGCGGCTAGAAAAGAAGATTTAAAAGTAGATGAAAAATATATAGTAATTAAGCCGCGCATTCTTAGTGACGAAAATTATTTAAGAGGCGTCTCTGCACTCAAAGCAGCGTTAATTTTTATGCCTTTCCCCGGATCTCAAATAGCAGGTCCTGTTTTGGCATTAGGAGAGGTAGGTTTTAAACTTTGGAAAAGAATATCATTAAGCAGAGAATACGATCAACTAAGGTTTCCTCCAGTAGACCCAAACATGCTTAGGTTTTTTATTCAACTAGACTCAGAATTGGCCAAGAATTATGGAGAATTAACTACCCCACAAAATTGGAGTTCCGAAGCGATTCAGGAATTAGAACCTATCTTTAACGATCTGTCCTTTTTGACTGATTTTGAAATGTTAAGAGCAAAATATCCACATCTTAATCATGAGTATCTTAAACAACGGGCTTCGGAAAACTTAGCGACATTACGTGGAAATTTAGACAGTATAGAGCAAGCGCTTCTTAGGGTTTCTCAAAGTCCTGAAACCAATGCTAACATTAGAGGCGCGTTTGAATCTCTTAGAGATTTGTTTCCCGTAATGAATGATTGGGCGTTGTTTAATTCTGAAGGCTTCGATGAAATAATTGAAATCATCGATACTATTTTGTAAGGAGTTATTATGAGATTTTTTATGAGATTTTTACAGGGAACCCTTCTTGCTTTTACCCTGGGAGTATCCGCGTGTTCTTCAGTAGTGCCCACTCCTATTTTAATGGGACGAGTAGACACTCTTAACGAAGAAGTAAATCAACTATATTTAGATTGTTCTAATGGAGCCAACTTTGTACCAGATTTAGAAAACTGTGTCCCTGATGTTCTTGAAACTAAAACAATAGATTTACTCAACCTTTCGATAGAATTAATTAGGGCGGACATCAGACAACCTCAGGGATACGATATTCATCTTGCCATTTCTTTGATTTACTTTCGCATTGCCCAAAGAAATGAGGCTGCGTACACTCGTGCTGAAATGATTGCCAGACAATTTTTTGAGATGCAAAAAGCATCAGGACGAGGAAGATCATTAAATATCGCTAGATATTATTGGGCCCACTTTACTGCTGCCCATGGTTCGTGGCAATATTATTACGCTATAGAGAAATTAGACTTTGATAGAAAGACAGATTTCTTTTCGGCCTTGGCAGAAGGTTCGATAGCCATTTCACATACGGAAGGAATTCGCCTTATACGACTTAAGCAAGCATTAAAGATTTTAGAAAACCTCGCCAGTTTTATCGATTAGGAGGAGTCATGATATCAATTCTCGATCACGGCGTTGCCGATTGGGGATTTAAAACGTGGTATTTAGCCGGAGAACCAATAACTCAAGTGCGGGTGAGACTTTTCAATGGAATGACTTTAATGATGGATTTAGAAGATTTCAAAGAAGTAACAGGTGACGAGGATTATTGATGGTTAAAATTAAAAGAATGTATGCGAAAGACGATTGTATACATTACAAAATGGTTAGAATGAAAATTTGTTGTGGCCGACATCAGTTGGGAGGGGTTTGTAATATACCAAGCGAAGATGGCATCGTAAGGAATAAGATTTGTAGTACTAAAATGAAATATTGTAACTATATTTCTAAAGAAAAGGTACAAGAGGAAATATAAAGGAGAATCGAAAATAATGTTCATTCTGAGAAACTATAGAGTTTTAACAGCAGGAACAGCAACGGTAACTAGTATTGGGGCTGCGCCGGGCCGAAACTAACAGTAATGGCACAACTGACTTTTGAGTGCCAGCAACCTACGGCCACAGGAGTTGTTACAGTTTCCGGGCTCGTTCCAGATCACGTAGGAGCAGGAACAGTAACTGTTACTACAGGAACTGATATTCTAACTTTCAGTGGTTCTCCACATGTTGTACTTTCTGGTGTGGGGGGAATAACCACTACTGTCGCAGGTAATATTGTAACTGTAAGCGGTACTCATGAACCTATTGACAGTTTAGTTCATAATTTATCCGAAGATACTTTTGTTGATCTTACACGTAATGCACAAAACAGAGTAACGGAAGTAAATACCTATAGCCCGGAAGGGCCAATAAGTGGAACTTTAATTAGGTCTGTAGTAATTACACGTAATGCACAAAATAGAGTAAGTGAAGTGGTGGAAAACCAACATGATGCCTCGGGAACTATAATCCAAATTCTAACCACCACAATAAACAGAGGTCCGGATAATAGAACAACCTCTGTAGAGACGGACGAGGAGCAATTAGTGGACTTCTTCTAATGACCTTTAGCGTAGTCGAAGGTACATTTGAGACGCAGGGAACGGTCAGTGGAACCGATGCTACCACTTTCGCATTAACTGATCCTCAGAACATACCAGCACATGTAGACTCTCCTAACGTTCTTCGTGTTTGGATGGAAAATCCTGAACAACCCGATATAAATGTTTTTAATGGAGATGTTACTCTAGAGATTTCTACAACGAACGCATTGTTGGGAGTTGATGGGGTCACAGTAATCTCTGGAGTCCCCACTCTCGCACAAGATACTATTTCTGGTTCACGAACCGAATGGTTGGCGGCTTCAGGGAGCCTGCAATCTCAAATTGATACTGTTGAGGCCGGAGATGTTGACGATGTAAATTCGGTGACTGGCAGTGTTACTATCGCAGGTGCGGGAGAAGTTGCAGTTACTACTGATGGTCAAACTATTACTGTTTCTGGGACTCCCCACGAAACGGATACAGATACGGATACTATTTCTGATGCACTGGTGGGAGTAGACGGCGTCACGGTTCTTTCTGGAACTCCTACCGCAGGTGAAACCACGATTTCTGGATTCCGGGATGAATTTGTTGCGGCCTCTGGAACTCTCCAAAGCGCTATCGATTCCACTCAACCTGATGTGGACAGTTTGAATGCCTTGACAGGGGATATAACCGTCATTGGTAAGGGCGAAGTGGGCGTCACTATTGAAGGGCAAAATATAGTTGTCTCTGGAACAGACCATGCCACAGACACGAACACGGATACTGTTTCAAATGCTTTAGTTGGGGTAGACGGCATTACAGTAATCTCCGGAGTTCCAACCTCAAGTGAAACTACGATCTCCGGATTCCGTTCGGAATTACTTGTTACTGCCACTGGCTCAGCAGGTGCTGGAATTATTGGTTTCCCCACAGCTTCTGGATTTGCTACTGACTTAATTACGACCCCGCCTTCTCCTTCCGTAGAAGGAGTTATGGGGTTCTATAATTCTGCAGGTTGGGCCGATGGGGGAACAATTACCGATACTGGAGGAGGCACCGTTGCCGTTGCTTCAGGTATTGGTGGAATTAGAACTGCTAACGCTTCTTTAGCACAGCTGGTAGCTTTCGGGTGGCCGCAAACCTCTGGTTTAGCCGTTCCTAACGACAGCACAAGGTTTTTGGGAGTTTCTTATGACAGTACCGCCGATACTGCCACAGTGGTTAACCAAACTGTAAATACTTGGGATTATAAAACTGAATTTCCACTAGGTACAGTTTTTAATAGAGATAACATTCTTACGATCATCAATGCTCCTCAAACAGTTGGCGATGCAATAGCCTTAGTTAACCAAAGATTTCAGGAAGTAGACGGGGCTGTAAGAGCAGATCAGCTTGGCGGTTTGATTATAGGAGAAACCGGTACTCGTAACGTAACCATGAGCGAAGGAACTATATGGTTTAAGCTCAATCCCTTTGCTATTGCTGCTGTTGATACTAGCGGGTCAGATGATTTTGATGCTTTCTATAGAGATGGAGGCGGTGGATTTACTAAAGTTGCGTCCGAAACCCAATGGGACAATGATAGTTGGGATGATAACAGCGGTGTTCTAGCTACCTTAACTAATAATCGCTATGGAACGTTATGGTGGTACTTAGATATAGATGGAACTCTAGTTTGTATTTATGGACGAGGCGACCATGTAAAGATTGGAGATGCTGAAGCTGAAACTATTCCTAATACTAGACCACAGGGTTTAGATAATGCGGTTTTCTTGGGAAGATTTATTTTCCTCAAAAACGCGTCAACAGTTTCGATTATAGAATCTGCCTTTGATACTCTTTTCGCTCTAACTGGTATAACCGATCATGGAAATCTTGCTGGCTTGTTGGACGATGATCATCCGCTATACCCCCTAGTAGACGGAACAAGAGGTTTCCTCGGCACTGTTAGTGGTGTTGACCCTATTGACTCGGATGATTTAGCTACTAAGAACTATGTAGACACACAAGACGTAACTATTTCAGGACATTTACAATCCGCTATTGATGCAGTAGAAGGAAGTGATGTCGATAGTATTAACGCCCTTACTGGAGATGTTGTTGTTATTGGTAAGGGAGAGGTTGGCGTTACAATTGAGGGGCAAAACATTGTTGTCTCTGGTACTGAGCATGCTACAGATACAGATACGGATACCATCTCAGATGCTATGGTCGGAACGGACGGCATTACCGTTATCTCTGGGGTACCAACCTCAAGCGAAACCACCATTTCAGGTTTCCGCGGTGAGTTTGTTAGTTCTAGCGGCAGCTTACAAAGTCAACTTGATGCCCTAGATGTTGTAGATTCTTTGAATTCTGAGACCGGAGATTTAACTGTTGTTGGTGCAGGGGAAGTAGCAGTCACCACGGCTGGTTCTATTATTACGGTTTCTGGAACTCCTCATCCTTCCGATACAGACACCGACACTATTTCCGATGCGATCCTCGGAGGAATTGGGATTGTTGTCACCTCTGGTGTTGATACAATAACTATAGATGGTCATATCAGGTACACAAAAGATGAAAATGATGCGATACTTGGAACAGATGGAATCACTGTTATTTCTGGCAGTAACATTATTACTGTTTCAGGTTTTCAAACCGAATTTGTTTCAGCCTCTGGCTCCTTACAAACTCAGATAGACGCTGTCGAAGCAAGCGATGTAGATGATGTTAACGCTGTAACGGGCAGTGTTACTATCGCTGGGGCGGGGGAAGTAGTAGTTACGACAGACGGCCAAATCATTACGGTTTCAGGAACCGATCACGCCACTGATACCGATACAATTTCTAATGCTCTTGTAGGTGCAGACGGAATCACAGTTATATCTGGAGTTCCCACTTCGAGCGAAACTACCGTTTCTGGATTTCAAACCGAGTTTGTAAATGCAAGCGGAAGTTTACAAGGACAATTAGACTCTTTAGACGTTGTAGACTCTTTGAATTCTCAAACTGGCGATTTAACCGTTGTTGGCGCAGGAGAGGTGGCTGTCACTACAGATGGGACTGTCATTACCGTTTCAGGAACTGAGCACGCAACCGATACGGACACAGATACTGTTTCAAATGCGATTATTGGTGGAATAGGAATCGCCGTTACTTCGGGAATTGACACTACAACTATAGACGGGCACTTACGTTATACGAAAGATGAAAATGATGCAATTCTTGGTGTGGATGGAATTGCTATCATTTCTGGAACTAATATAATTACTGTGTCCGGATTTCAAACCGAATTTGTTTCCGCTTCCGGCTCTCTACAAACGCAAATAGATGCGGTAGAAGGCTCGGATATTGATTCCATAACTATCTCTGGGACTCAATTAACTGGTGATATTGTTTTTGAAGGATTAGGAAGCGTAAATCTTGATACATCAGGACAAACCGTCATTTTCTCTGGCTCGGGCGGCGGCGGTTCAGGAGCCATTACCGACATCAATGGAGAAGTAGGCAGCATAACCATTGAAGGGGCAGGAGAAGTTGAAGTTACTACCGCTGGACAAACAATTACTATTAGCGGCACTGATCATTCTGCGGGAGGCGATTCTGATTCATTAGTAGGCGCAGGAGGCATAACTGTCCTTTCCGGAGTTCCGACTTCTGCACAAGTTACCATTTCTGGTTTTAGAGACGAGTTCGTTTCAGCCTCAGGGAGTTTACAAACTCAAATAGATGCTGTTGATGGAGGAGGTTCCGGAGAGGTTTCCGATGCTCTGGTAGGAGTGGATGGAATTACAGTTCTTTCTGGGACTCCAACCGAAAGCGAAACTACGGTTTCTGGATTCCGAACGGAATTTTTAAATGCCAGCGGTACTTTATCTTCCGAGATTGACAGCGACATAGCCACACACACAGCTATTAGTGACGCCCACCATGCTCGTTATACGAAGGATGAAAACGACGCAATTATTGGCGGAAGTAACGTTACTGTTGTTTCTGGGGTCAACATTATTACCATCTCTTCTACTGGAGGGGGTGGAGGCGGCGGAACCGTATCAGATGCAATGGTTGGAGCAGACGGAATCACCGTTATCTCTGGGGTTCCTACCGAAAGTGAAACTACTATCTCAGGATTTCGCACCGAATTTGTAGCCGCGTCTGGGTCTTTGCAAACTGCAATAGATGTAACCACGTCTGGAACTTTCGTCTTTAACCAAGTGGCCCCAGCCACTGAATGGTTAATCCCCCATACCCTTGCTACTAAGGCCATAACTTGGACCATTACTGACGTTAATGGCCTTAGGTTCAAGGAAGATACAGCTACGATTAGTGGATCGGATAATCTGCGGTTG
>SDBT01012197.1_pt1 | contig 13807 bp, 12 predicted proteins | sample 2277101 | NCBI WGS metagenome assembly SDBT01 (sample SAMN10404973, study PRJNA504765) | marine sediment metagenome | isolation source: marine sediment core GS10_PC15, 103 cmbsf | place: Arctic Ocean: Southern Knipovich Ridge | collected 2010
TGTATCCATGTGCGTTACGTCACAGCCGCGATTCATGCTGCACGACGCTGGCAACCGTTGGCCATTGTATGCACCCGACCATCGATTGCAAGGTTTAGAGCATCTCAATCGTGAACTGCTCTACTGTCCACCCCCTACCGCGTGAACTTGCGGGCCAGGATCACCGCGAACAGCGCCATCAGAAACGCGCCAGCCAAAGCTTCGCCAGCAGCCAGACCGCGAATTGTTTTACTCATGGTTTAGCGGTGTACGCTTTGGGGGGATCAGATGTGGGGCGGAGCCGATGCTAGTCTATTCCTCAGGTTCTTCATCGTTGCCAACCGGTATGATCGGTTCCTTCGACCATTCTCGACATTTCTTGGCACTTGGATAAACAACACCGCGGACCAAAAAGAGTATAATAATCATCAGTATAGCGCTTCCAACGCTAGCCCAAAAAGTGACTTGCAACCAGAATCTTCCAATAGCTATCGTGTATGGGTCGGCCTTCATACTACCGGGATTCCCGTTATTCAGCAGGTCAATGGACGACCATGTCAGTATAAAGGTGAATATTGAAATCGGAACGAGAGGTACACCCCGCAAGATATTCCAGAGTTTGAGCAGGTTTCTGGACGCTCCCTTGCAACTTATTGCAATATTAAGTACGTGGGGCTGGCAGCTTTGCTTCCGCGACTGCCGCGCATATCCCTCAATACTCTCGTTCCATCTATCGAGTCTTCCTCTAAATATAATATTCAACATATTCACCGCGGCCAAGCCTCCGCCGGTTGCGGCAAACAATAGAGAGATCAGGCTAGCTAATTCCATTTAAGCCCCTCTGAAGTGAAATTTGAGATGGTCAAGGTAGCTTCTTCCAGATGATATCGAAATTGTCTTCTGCTGAAGCTGCCTTAGATTTATTATGAAAGTATACTTTGGCTTTGATGTCCGACGCCTTTGTTTTCTTATTGACAGGGGCATGGTATTCTTCTTTTCGTAGCATCCGGCCATCGCAGACAATGCGGTGCTCGACCTTGGCGTCTGGGGCGGACTTGCCATGTTTAACCTCAATGGTCCCCTGAAATTGCTGCTCGAACTGCTTCAGCAAGTCGACTTCTTCCTCCTTGGTATCGACAATGATTACTCGCGCCATGCCGCGGTTCTCCTTCAGCCGCGTGAGCATGGCGATGAATTTATCACGCAGTGTTTTGATAAAGCCGTCGCAACCAGCGCCGGTCACAATGCGGATGCTGGTATTGGTGGCGTCGTACATCAGGCCAGTGAGCCTCAGTGCATGCACGTAGTTTGAGTTCTTCAGCGCGCCCTCGCAGCCAGTGCTCTGGATCATCGACACCATGGACGCGTCGTCGGAATATATCGCCTCACCCTCGTCGATGTAGTGCTTTGTGGCTTCTTCGATCGTCATATCGTCAAATGTTGTAGACATGCGTTTGTCTCTCCCTGCATCTCAAAGTGATGCAAATCGCCGGGGCGCTATTCGGGGCGCTATTAAGGTCAAATCAATAACGCCTAGCGGCGTTGTTGGCGGGTAGGCACGGTCCCTCCGGCCTGGTTGACTGGTGACAACTAACTTCTCCTTGAGCAACTTAGGATACCCCAAGATCAACTCCCTGTCAACAGTCAAGCTATTGTGGCCCTTTCTCTAGAATCGTAGGAGCCCGTTGACGGAAAAACACGTTAAACGTAGCTCCTGTAACCTAGAACGGTATAATTATTGCATTAATGTAAGTGTATTTGCAAGGGCTGGGACATAACTGTCAAGCATTGGGCGGGAGTATCTGTACCAGTTCTGGTCGCTAGGTGGCTGCCGCTACTCATTACTCAGTACTTTGTAGTAGGTTAGCGATCGTATTATTTTTTTTAAAACTTCACGTTTTCAGGGCATCCTTCTGCGGGCATAGGGGATTGTGTCTATCCCACCGCGGCATCAGATTCGGTTCCACCTCACCTGCGGAATGCAAGGCAGAAGCATTGGCCTGACTCTTGGTCAGTCGGCGCAGAAGCACCGAGCATGCCAAAAGCCGAAGATACACGGAAAAAAAACGATGTCGGCTGGACAACTCGCAATTCTCGGCGACAATAGCAGGACAGCGTGAATCGTAGTGAACTTATCAAGGAAGAATGCAATGCATCATCAACGGAGTGCGGACGAGGTACTGGCTGAGTTGGGCGTGGGGTCTGGCGGGTTGACCGGCAGCGAGGCGGCGGCGCGGCTGGCGAAGCACGGCCGAAATGAAATCGTAGAAAAGGCCGGGCGATCTGTCTTCCAGATGCTGCTGGATCAGTTCAAGGACGTGATGATCCTCGTGCTGATCGCGGCGGCTGTCATCGCAGGGATCATCGGCGAGGCGTCGGACACGATCGCTATCGTCGTGATCGTGATCCTCAACGCGGTGCTCGGCTTCACGCAGGAGTATCGCGCGGAAAAGGCGATGGCCGCTCTGAAAAAACTCGCGGCTGCTGCTGCGACGGTTCTGCGCGACGGGGCCGAGACGTCCATCCCCGCGACTGAACTCGTACCAGGCGACGTGGTGATTCTCGAAGCTGGCAGCATCATCCCCGCCGACGTGCGGCTGCTTGAGGCGGCGGGCTTACAGGTGGAGGAAGCAACCCTCACGGGCGAATCCGTGCCAGCCGAGAAACAGACCGACGCGATTCACAAGGATAAGCTGCCCCTCGGCGACCGGACGAACATGGCTTACAAGGGCACGTTCGTCACTCGCGGGCGGGCGTCGGCAGTGGTAACCGGCACGGGCATGCAGACGGAACTCGGGGCCATCGCGGCGATGCTCCAGAACGCCGAGGAGACGAAAACGCCGCTCCAAAAGCGGCTGGCCGTGTTCAGCAAGTGGCTCGCGATCGCAGTGCTCGCGATCTGTGCGGTGATGTTCCTGGTGGGCATCATGCGCGGCGAAGAATGGCTGGACATGCTGCTGACGGCCATCGCATTGGCGGTCGCGGCGATTCCCGAGGCACTGCCGGCCGTGATTACGATCTCGCTGGCGATGGGCGCGCGGAAAATGGTCAAGCAGAACGCGCTGATCCGCAAGCTGCCCGCCGTCGAGACGCTCGGCTCGGTGACATACATCTGCTCGGACAAAACCGGCACGCTGACGCAGAACAAGATGACCGTCGAGCAGGTCTGGTGCGAAGGCAAGCTCGCGCCGGCGGCTGAGCTGGCTGATGGTACGGACGGCCCGGCTGCGATCGACACGCCGCGCGAACTGTTCCTGACGGCGCTCGCGCTATCCAACGACGCTCGGCCTGACGCCACCGGCGAGATAGTCGGCGACCCGACGGAGACTGCACTGTTCGCCGCAGCCCACGATAGCGGGTTCGACAAGGCTCCGCTTGAAGCCCGCTACCCGCGCATCGCGGAGATACCCTTCGATTCCGAGCGGAAACTGATGACGACCTTCCATAAGTGGGACGACGGGCGGGTCGTGTCTTTCACCAAGGGCGCGATGGAAAACATCCTGGCCCGCTCGGCTGGGCTGGCAGGCGGCGGCGATCTGGATAAGGACAAGCTCCAGCAGGCGGCCGACGGGGTCGCACAGGACGGGCTGCGGGCGCTGGGCTTCGCCATGCGTATGTGGGACGCCGTGCCCGACGATCTGTCGAGCGAGAATGCCGAATGCGAACTGTCGCTGCTCGGGATGGTCGGCATGATGGACCCGCCCCGCGAGCAGGCGATGGCCGCAGTAGCCGAGTGCAAGGCGGCCGGTATTAAGCCGGTGATGATCACGGGCGACCACCCGCTGACGGCCTGCGCGATCGCGACTCGCGTCGGCATCCTGGCCGAGGGTCACGACGGCGACGTGGTGATGACCGGCGCGGAGCTCGACGAATTGTCCGACGAGGAATTTCTGCGTCGCGTGGAGTCGGTTCGCGTGTACGCCCGGGTGGCGCCAGCCCAGAAACTACGGATCGTCAAGGCACTTCAGGATCGCGGGCAGTTCGTCTCGATGACGGGCGACGGCGTGAACGACGCGCCGGCACTCAAGCAGGCCGACATGGGTGTGGCGATGGGCATCACGGGCACGGACGTTTCGAAAGAGGCGGCCGACATGATCCTGCTGGACGACAACTTCGCGACGATCGTCAAGGCGGTGAAGGAAGGTAGGCGGATATTCGACAACATCCGCAAGTTCATCAAGTACACAATGACCAGCAACGCGGGCGAGATTTCGACGCTATTCTTCGCGCCGTTCTTCGGGCTGCCGATCCCGCTGTTTCCGATACACATTTTATGGATCAACCTGGTGACCGACGGTTTGCCGGGGTTGGCTCTGACGGCCGAGCCTGCTGAAAAGGGCTTGATGGCCCGCCCGCCGCGACCGCCGAAGGAGAGCATCTTCGCCAACGGGCTTGGGCTGCAGATCCTCTGGATCGGCCTGCTGATGGGGGCTGTCTGCATTCTCACCCAGGCATTGGCGATTGCCCAGGGAGCAAGCGAGGCAACCTGGCGAACGATGGTCTTCACCGTGCTGTGCCTCAGCCAGATGGGCAACGTGCTGGCAATCCGATCGAACACCGAATCGGTTTTCAGCCAGGGGCTCCTGTCGAACAAGCCGCTGCTTGGTGCATTCGCGCTAACCCTGGTGCTGCAACTGGCCACGGTCTACGTGCCCGCGCTGAACCCGATCTTCAAGACCGCCCCGCTGTCGTCCGGCCAACTGGCTATCACACTGGGGATGTCTTCGATCGTCTTCATCGCGGTGGAGGCAGACAAGTTCTTCCGACGAAGGCGTATGCAATAGTCCTGTCATATATTGCTATATTCGAGGCAGGCTCGCGGCGTTCGCGTCACGATTGGCGCTTGAAAGGCTGTGGTGGCCATGTTAGTTTCTTCGTTCCTGAAAACCACATGAGGAGAAACTGCACATGGCGACTGTTGAAGAAAGAGTGAAAGACGTAACCGCACGCGTGCTTCGCATCGAGGCGAAGGAAGTCAATGTCGATAGCCTGTTCACAGTCGATCTCGGCGCCGAGAGCGTCCAGTCGGTCGAGCTCGTGGCGATGTTCGAGGAAGAATTCGGCGTAGAGATGGACGAAGACGCCGCCCTGTCCGTGGAAACGGTCGGCGATGCGATCAAGTTCATCACCGAGGTCTGCAAGGCCCAAGGCGTCGAAATCGAGGAATAGCACAGCTTTTCCTCGTCCTCTTGCCCAGCCGCCGAGGGCAGGGCAATTCGAACACTGAGATTCCTCCAGCCACACGAAGGTGAATTATGAGCGATGCAACCAAGCCGCACCCGCTAGTTGACGTTCCCGAGCCGAACCTGCTCGAAGAGACATTCGACTGGGAATTGCCCCCGCATATCCGCTTCGACGGCCCGATCATTGAAGTCATCGACGGCGAGCAGGTCCAGTTCGACCCGCAAGAGATGAAGACTCGCGACATTCACATCACGGACACGACGTTCCGCGACGGCCAGCAGGCCCGCCCGCCATACACAATCGACCAGATGGTGAAGATATTCGAGCTTCTCGCCAAGCTCGGCGGCCCCACCGGCGTGATCCGCCAGACGGAGTTCTTCCTGTATACGAAGAACGACCGCGAGACGCTGGACCGCTGCCGGGCTCTGGGGCACAAGTTCCCCGAATGCACCGGCTGGATTCGCGCGGTCAAGGGCGACTTCCGCCTGGTCAAAGAGGCCGGGCTGAAAGAAACCGGCATGCTGACCAGCTGCTCGGACTATCACATTTTCCACAAGCTCAAGAGCGATCGCGCGAAGATTCTCGATATGTACTGCGACGTGGTGGACACGGCCCTGTCGGCTGGCGTTCGCCCTCGATGCCACTTCGAAGATATCACGCGTGCGGACATCGACGGCTTCGTGCTGCCGTTCGTCGATCGGCTGATGAGAATGAGCGAGCAGGTGCCCGACGAGCTGAAGGTGAAGATCCGCCTGTGCGATACGATGGGCTTCGGCATTAGCTATCCTGGCGCCGAGCTGCCGCGAAGCGTGCCCAAGCTGATCTACAAGCTGAACCAGGAATGCGGCGTGCCCAGCAGCCGTCTGGAATGGCACGGCCATAACGATTTTCACAAGGTTCACGTCAACGCCTGCACGGCCTGGCTGTACGGCTGCAACGCCGCCAACGCGACGATGTTCGGCTTCGGCGAGCGGACGGGCAACCCGCCGCTGGAAAGCGCGATCTTCGAGTACATCGCTCTCAAGGGCGACAAGTGCGGCGTGGACACGACCGTCATTACCGAACTGGCCACGTTCATGCAGTCGATCGGCTTCCCGATCCCGGATAACTATCCGTTCGTCGGCAAGCACTTCAACACGACGCGGGCGGGCATCCACGCCGGCGGCCTGAGGCAGGACGAGCGAATTTACAATATTTTCGATACGACGAAGCTGTTGAACCGCCCGCCGCGAGTGGCCATCACCGACAAGAGCGGCACAGACGGAATCGTCGTGTGGGTAAACGAGCTCTTCGGCCTGACCGGAGACGCACGCGTCAACAAGATGAAGATCCACCAACTGGCCCGATGGGTCATGGACCAGTACGAAGTCGAAAAACGCCTCACGGCCATCAGCGACGAAGAACTGGAAGTCAAAACCAAAGAACTCATGCCTCAGCTATGGGAAAAGTACGGCCCCAAAGGCAACTGAATCCTGAGTAGTTCCTTATAAGTTAAAAGCGAGACGGAACGATTGTTCCGCCTCGCTTTTTTCATTTCATCTGAGCGTTTAATGACCGGCGCGTCGTTTGCGGATCAGCGCCAGCGAGCCGACGGCCAGCATACCCAGCGTCACCGGTTCGGGCACGATCACGTCGCGAAGCGCAAGGGCGTAGCTCTCGCCGAAATCGTAATACCAATCCTTGTTGGCGCCGGCGATGCTGCCGAATTCGACCGTGTAGGGGTTCACGGCGTTGAGCCCATCGGCGCTGGCTGCCCAGGTAGTCGCCGAGCCGATTTGCTCCCATTCCTGCGTGGTCTGCAGAATCGGCTCGCGGGCCTTCATCGCCTGAACGAACGGGCTGTCTGTCAAACCCGTGAACGGCCAGAGGTCGCAGAAGTCTGGCTGGCCCATCGTATGGAAATCAAAGAAGTAGTCGACCTGCCCGCCGGTGTCTGCCTTCATGGCGTTTTGAACGATTGTAATGTCGGTAAAGCCGTTCGGGTCGTGCCACCATCGGTTGTGGTCAGGATGGCTGGGATTCTCGGGGTTGGTCCGCTTATAGCCCGCCCATCGGCCTTCGGGGTTGTTCTGCGGATAGACATAGAACTCGGCGTATCGTCGCAGCCAGGCTGCCTGCGGGTCGTCGCTCAGGATGAAGTCAACCATCCCCTGCATGCCATAATGGGTGACGGTTTCCTCGGCATGATTGCCGGATGTCATAACGATTTTGACTTTCGGCCCACCATAAGATGTGTCGGTTATCTTGTAGCCATAAATGTCCAGAGCGGGGATCGTCCTGCCGAGATCGTCGGTGTAGCCCCCGCCGGCCGTGCCGAGGGTTTGGCCGATTACCAGACTGGCATTGGCGCTGGCGGTCGGGTGCACGTACGGGCTGGACGCGATCGAGGCTGTGTGCTGGGCGGTCTGCCAAGTCGGGTACGGCAGCGCGTAGGCGACGTAGACTTCGTCCTGGGTGAACGCCGTGTTGTTGCTCCAGGTCTGCTTCCCCCGTGGGGCTGGCCTGAGCTGCGCATTATTGTCGAAGAAATGCCAATCCACCTGGTCGTAGCTGTACATGTGCTGGTGGCCTGCGGCCATTCGGCTGTCGCCCAGCAGAGGCAATTCAAACTGCGGAGTAAGACCAGCAACGCCGGAAACCTTGAAGAACACCCGGTCCTGCTCGTGCCAGGTCGCAGTCCACGTTTCCCGGTTGGAAAGCGTCACCAGCGGGCTGGTCGGACTGGCGTAATCGACGGTCGTGCCGGGAACGTCGAGTTGACCGCCGTCGAAATTCTGGTCGAATGAAAGCTGGGCGAAGGCTATGGAGTTAATCGAACAAACAAACACTGTGGCCAACAAGCCAGCCCAGCAAATACGAAAAATGCGAGAACTGCTCCGGTCTGAATGATACATTTTGCAACCTCCGTAATATTAGAACACGAGCAGAAAGAGCCATGCCTCTAAGACCGCCAGAACGGATTCAAGCAATGATGTTCCGTTTGGGCACGGAAACAGTATCGCCGAAAACGTGGAGTTTGTCAAGTGAAAAGGCCCTGGCGATCAGACACAAGGTCTTCGTCGACAGGGCTTTAATACTAAACAGCCTTGAATCCGTGCATTATTCCCAGGGGAATTTTTCGCCGGTCAGGCGGGTGTAGGCCTCGATGTACTTGGCGCGGGTTTTCTGGATGATCTCTCCAGGCAGCGGCGGCGCCGGAGGCTGGTGGTCGAACTTGATCTTGTCCAGATAGTCGCGGACGAATTGCTTATCGAAGCTCGGCTGGGATTTGCCGGGCTTGTACGTGTCGGCCGGCCAGAATCGCGAGCTATCGGGCGTGAGAACCTCGTCGATAAGGATCAGCTCGCCGTCTGCATCGCGGCCCCATTCGAACTTCGTGTCGGCCAGCAGGATGCCCCGCTCGGCTGCATACCCACGGGCTTTGGAGTAGATCGCTATCGACTTGTCGCGCAGTGCCGTCATGGTCTCGACGCCCACCACTTCGCAGGCCCGCTCGAACGAGATATTCTCGTCATGCATACCTTGCTCAGCCTTGGTCGAGGGCGTGAAGATGGGCTCGGGCAGTTCCGAACCCTGTTTGAGTTTTTCCGGCAGTGGGAGGCCGCACACCGTCTGACTCTCTTTGTATTCGCGCCAGCCAGACCCGGCCAGGTAGCCGCGCACGATACACTCGATGGGAACCACCTCGCACTTGCGACAGAGCATGAACCGCCCGTCGAGCTCTTCGCTTCGGCAATCTTCGGGCAGATCCTTCAATGCGCCGGAGACAATGTGATTCGGCGTGATCTGCTCGAGCATCTCGAACCAGAACAGGCTGATCTGGGTGAGAATCCGCCCTTTGTCGGGGATACCGTTGGGCATGACCACGTCGTAGGCGCTTATGCGGTCGGTCGCCACGATCAATAAATGCTCGCCGAGATCGTAGATATCGCGAACTTTTCCAGAACGCTTGGGAGCGTCACTTACCGAGGTTGTCAGCAATGCTGTTGTTTTCATGTCGTTTGTTCTACACGCAACGGTCCCGGCCCGTCAAGCGGGCCTCGAAAGAAAATGGCAATCACCAGAGTAACAGGTTCTGGGCGGCCAGGTATGACAGCAGCAACGCCAGTTGCGTGGTGACGTTGGCGGCCAGCAATGCCCGACGCGTCAGCCCCCCTTCCAGGAGGCAAAAAAGTTGCCCGGAAACAATGGCTGTGAGAATGGTAACGCCCGAGATCGCCAGTTGCTCCCATGGAAGGTGGCCGAAATAATTGACCGTCAGGGCGAGCAAACAGCCCATGACGATCGCAGCGGTCAACGCCCCGCAGCCGCGAGCAAACGCGGCAACCGCGGGTGATGTCTGCGAGTTGGCCCGGCAGAATTGCGGAGTTATCAGCATGGCCCAGCAACCCCACAGTGGCATGAGGATAGGGATTCGGTAGAGCTTCTCCCACGGGCGAATCCAGGCGATCCAGTCGGGCATGGGCGCTTCGGGGCGATACACGCGGTGGATGGCCCCCAGCCCCCCCACCAGCATCAGCACCCACAGGCAGGCGGCGATCGAACGGGCGGTCGGGTCGGGACCGGCCAACAAGCCAATCGCGGCCGAGATCGCGCGGCGGAACGGCCAGGCCAGCCCCGCGGCCACAACGGCCAGGGCGGGCATGAATCGACCGAACGGCTCGCCGAAAATGTTCCACGCAGCAATGAAGATACCGACCGACAGGACGCCCCATGCGATCGAGATCGCCACCAGGCCTGCCCACGCTTGCGAAAAGCGCAGCGGAGGCTCGGCCGCAATGGCTTCGTCACCGGCGGTCAACAGCTGATACGCCGGACTTCGAGACGCCCATTGCAATAGTGTCAACGCCTGCTTTCGCGCAGCGGTAAGCATGGAATTCCTCGCCTATGTAGCCGCCAGTCGGGCCTGAAATTATTTAGCCTTCGCCGCTCGTGCTTCGGCGACGATCCGCACGTATTCGCCGGCCAGTCGCTCGACCTCGTCGAATTTACCTTCGGTGAGGGCTGCCTTGGTAACCAAGGCCGAGCCAATGCCCAGCGTGCATGCGCCGGCAGCGATCCAGTCCGCGGCGGTATCCAGATTCACCCCGCCGGTGGGTGTCAGTTTCAGGTGCGGCATGGGCGCCATGACGGCCTTGAAATATTTCGGCCCGAACATTCCGCCCGGGAAGAACTTCACCATGTCCGCCCCGGCGTCGGTGGCCTGGATGATTTCGGTGGGCGAGAAGCACCCCGGCACGCAGGGCAGATCCGCAACGTGGGCAGCGTCGATAATCTCGGTCTTGAAAATCGGCGAGACGACGAACTGCGCCCCGGCGTCGATGGCTTCGTTGGCCACTTCGGCGTTGAGAACGCTGCCGACGCCGATAAACGCCGCTTCGAATTTCGCACGACAGTCGGAAATGACCTGAAGCGCGTTCGGTGTGGTCATGGTGATTTCGATGCAGTCGACTCCACCGGCTAACAAGGCACTGGCCACTCCGATCAACTGTTCGCTGCTGGAAGCGCGAACGACAGCTACGATTCCTTTGTCGCACAGGCGCTGCATGGCCTCTTTTCGGTTTGCCATAAGGCTACTCCTTTCTAATGGATAACAAGGCTTTGCATGTGAACTCAGCCGAAGCTCGGATCGAGTTTACAAGCAAGGTCTAAGCAGGCAGGGTAACGCCCCGGGCCGATCGCTTCAAGAGGTTGTCTCTCAGCGGTTGGACTCTTCGATCGCCGAAATTACCCCGGCGGCCCTGGCGGCCTCGTCGGTGTCGGGGAACTTGCGGACAACCTCGCGGTAGCTTTGCAGAGCTCGTACCTTCATGCCAGCCTGGCTGAATCTCTCGGCCTTGCGAAGCGCACTTTTCGCCTTATATTGAAAGCGAATCGCGGCGAATTTGCGGGAAAAATTTTCGTCGCCCTGGAGCGACTTCAGGTCGGCCGCCGCCCGCAGGCCCGTGGGAGACAATGCATACATTCGAGCCATCCTCTCCAGCAGGTCCACCACTCGAATCTGCTTGTCGGCGGGAAGTTGTTTGATCAGACTCACCCGCCCAGGCATCGTAGCGGGCTGACTTGCGGGCTGGCCGGCCGGCGGAGAGGCCCTGCGGCTGGGCGTCCTCATAGTGCGTTCGATCAACTTCTCGACGACGACAGCCTTGGTCTCCTGGAACACGGCCTTGGCTACAGGGTCTTTCTTCACTTGTTTAGCCGCCCTGCGAGCAAGTTTGCCAGACGGCAGTGCGCCGAACGTGCGGGCGATTCGCTCGAATTCCGCCAGGGCTTCAGCGTATTGGTTGGCTTCATAAAGCTTCGTAGCGACGACAAGTTGGCGACTGCCCTCGTTCTCCAATTTCTGGTAGGCCGAACGGACCGTGTCCAGCTGCGAGGAGCCCACTGCAAGCCGACCGGCCGTGTCGAGGCGCTTTCTGGCCTCGCCCCATTTTCTTTCGCTCGTATATTTGCGGGCATCTGCAATCGCACGCTCGCATGCCCCGCGTCGTTTTCGCAATGTTTTGGCCGGGGCTTCCTCAATCGTTCCCGAACCGATCTGCTTTCCGCCGTGTGACTGCCTTCCGCCGTTTCCGCCGTGTGACTGCCCTCCGCCGTGTGACGGCCTCGTACCATGGTGCGTCTGCGCAGCGGCCCGCTCGGCCACGAGCAGCGACAATATGCAGGACAATACAATCGACAATCGCATGGAAGTCATGGCGACACCTCAAGGACAGTTTTCAGACAACATTCATTATAGCGATTGGCCGTCAAATGAAACGCTTCGCCTGGCTGCATTATCGGTCGGAAATATTTTCCTGCGAGCACCAATCAAGCGGTTTTGCTTCTGTGTTTAGTTGTAGGCCGGGTCTTGACCAGGCGGGATTAAGGGTGAAAAAGGATTCTACTCTCAGCAACACGGCTTGGCGATCAAGCCCTGCTGCCCGCATCAGTGTTGATTATGCAGGCTGAATTCGCGAGAATCATCGTCCGACGCTCTGCGAAATGCGCGAGACGCGTCGGCATAGACCACACAAGCGCGAAAGGAAGCCCATCGCATGGCCAGCGACCCGACGACACTGACGACACTGACGAAACTCGATGAACTGATGGCCGCCATTGGAGGCTACGACGACCCTCGTCGGGCCGGGGCGGAATGGAAGCAGGTGTTCAAGCTGCTCCAGAGTACCGAACTACCGAGCGGGCGGGTCAACGGCGTGGTTGGAATGCGCGACATGGCCGGCCTGGCCGAGATGATCGAACAACTACGCGCCCCCGCGCCAATAGACACCGAGGACGTACCGGACCCGGAAATCTGCAAGAAAGCGTTGCGAGCGTTCCGCAAGCGGCTGTCGCTGACGGTTCTGGACGAGCAATCGAAGCTCGGCCGAAGCCCGCTAACCAAGGGTTCCAGCAAAGGCCTCGAAGCTGTCGTACCGCCCAGCGAATGGCCAGACGCCGTCTGGCAGGAACTGGTCCGCCAGGGCAAGCTGCGATACATCACCCAAGGCCTCTACGCACTGGCGAAAGAGTAACAGAGCGCCGAGGGGGAGGCGAGCATGGCAAGCTGCGAGCGCCTGAGCGAGCGGTTTTTCTCATGAGTGCCTATATGCACAATTTGCCTCGGCCGACCGCATGTCCACAGCCAAGCCTGACATATGTAAATCTTTTTTAAAATAAGACTTGACGTACTACATATCCTGTTTATACTTCACATAGCTCTAGCTCGCTTAAGAGGGCGGCGGGGCTATCGACCAGAGCCGGTCGAAAACGAGGCAGGAGCGACTCGCTCCATCAAACCTGTCCAAGGCCACACAAGAGCATTTCACGATTGAAATGTCGTAAAGCCGACGCCGCAGCAAGTTGGAATGCGACAGGTCAAATGTTAACTGCTCTAGGTCAAGCCCCCAAACTATGAGAGATGTTTCTTTGTAGTTTGCGTCAGTTTGCGCATAGCGTTCTCGTGTTTTATCACATGCCAAGTTAGGGCTTTTGGAAAGGACAGTGCAATGTTGAGGGCTAACAGGAGTGCTTTATCACGACGGGGTTCTGCGAAGAGAGTCTGGTTATCGTGCGTAATGGCAGCCTGTTTATCGCTGGCTTGCCTTACCCAGCCGGCGCTGGGCGGGATCGCAACCACTGGTGATGTCGTCCCCACCGATCCGAACACTTGGACATCAGGCACCTATGCCTATATCGGTCAATACAACGATGGCACGCTTACGATCAACAGTGGCTCAGCGGTCAGCGATTTAAACGCAAAGATTGGCACCGATGCCAATTCAATCGGCATGGCAACAGTAGATGGCAATGGCTCGACCTGGACCAATAGCAGCGCCCTTAACGTCGGCTACTCCGGCAATGGCACGCTCAATATCACCAATGGCGGAGCAGTCAGCGCTAACTATAGCTACATCGCCACCTTTATCGGCTCTACAGGGGACGTAAGCGTCGATGGCAGTAGCTCGAGTTGGACCAATAGCGGCCTCCTCTACGTCGGCTTTCAAGGCGATGGCACGCTGACGATCACGAATGGCGGAGCTCTCAGCAATGACGATGGCTTTCTCGGCGTCAATGTAGGCTCACCTGGTGAAGTTACAGTGGATGGTTCCGGCTCGAGTTGGACTAACAACGGCGATCTTTACGTCGGCTTTTACGGCGATGG
>SDBT01012198.1_pt1 | contig 13807 bp, 12 predicted proteins | sample 2277101 | NCBI WGS metagenome assembly SDBT01 (sample SAMN10404973, study PRJNA504765) | marine sediment metagenome | isolation source: marine sediment core GS10_PC15, 103 cmbsf | place: Arctic Ocean: Southern Knipovich Ridge | collected 2010
GTTGGGTGCGCTGATGCATCTGGTGGTCATCGCGCGGCTGGGCCTCTATCCGCTGCAGGTGGGCCTGGTGGATGGATGGGATTCGCTGCCACACCCGCTGGTACCGCTGCTCCTGGCGCCCTGGGCTGTGGGAGCCTATCTGGCGGCCAAGCTCCTCCCCTCGGTTCCCTGGGGCGCGATAGGGGAGGGGTCCCTTATCGCCTTGGCGACGGTGGCCATACTGGCTTCCTCCGCCCTCGCCTGGTGTGATGGGAGCGACGAGCGGGCGTTGGGTTATGTGGCCGTTCATCAGGCCGGGCTCGTTTTCCTCCTCGCCCTTCTGGGTGGCGGGTGGGAGGGGATAGGCGTAGGCTGGTATGTGAGCGGTTGCGTCCTGAGCATGGCGGCCATGTTTAGCCTGTGGCCCGGAGACAAGGTGCCCCCTCTGAGCTGGGCATCGTGGAGCTCACGAGGTTTCCTGGTCGTTGCGGCGGCCTCCCTGGTGGGAGCGCCCATCACCTTGGGGTTCCTGGGTCGCTTGGGTCTAGGCGTCAAGGTGATGGAGCAGGGACAGGCCCTTTTGTGGGTTTGGGTGACGGCGTCTGGCGTCCTGTTGGCAGGCCGACTGACTCGCGTGGTATGGAGAACATCAGCTGGACAGGGGAGCTGGGGTACGCTCCCGGGTTGGGTTGCTCACGGCATCGCCGCAAGCTTGCTGGTTCTGCTGGGACTGTGGCCCGGATGGCTTGCGCCCATGTTGGAGGCGCCTTCTTGGGAGGACGTTCTGGGCTCGATGTCCAGCACCGCCGCTTGGGCGCTGGCCCTCTCGACGGTCGCTCTGGCTCTGGGGCCGGCGACCGCATATCTGGCGAAGGCGACATCCCGGCCGACCCGATTGGGAGCCGGCTGCGAATCCCTGCTGAGTCTGAGATGGCTGTATCGATTTGCGGGGAGGCTGGGCATGGGGGGACTTCGGGTCTTCCGGGCACTGGTACAGTCCATCGAGGGCAAGTACTACATGGGTTGGGTTCTTCTCTTGGTGTTGATGGTAATAATCCTCGTGCTGGCAGCGTAGATACGTGGCTGAGTTGCAGGAACCCCTTCTCCAGCTTCTGGGGCTGCCCGCCCTGCATGCTGCGCTGGGATTGGTGGTGGCGGGGGTCGTGATGCTTCTGCTCGCCGATTGGCGCCTCTGCCTCCTTGCCCTGGCGGGACAGTACCTGCTGGTGGGACTCCTGCTGAGTCACGAGTTGTTGCCTCAGGTAGCCCTGGTGAAGGTGTTGGTGGGGGGAATGGTTTGCGTCGTGCTTTACGTGACGGCGGTCCGAATCAGTTGGGGCGCCGCCATTCGCATCGAGACTTCCTCCTCACGGCGAAGTCGACTCGCGCCCCCTCTCCCTCCCCGGATCATCGTCTGGGATGTTTTCCCGGTGGGGCTGCCATTTCGGCTTTTCATGATCCTCTTGGGATTGGCCGTATCGTATGGCCTCTCGCGGGGCTATCCCCTGCCTGGCCTGACTCCCTCTCTGGACTTCGCTTTTTATTGGCTTTTGTTATTGGGGTTCCTGCTCATGGCTGTTTGCCACGAGCCCTTCCGGGTTGGACTGGGGCTGTTCACCTTGGGCGCGGGCTTCGAGCTCTTCTACGTGCTGCATGAGAGGAGCCTGCTCATCATGGGGCTCTTGGGCACCATCAACTTGGCGGCGGCTCTGGCCATATCCTATCTGATGATCGTGGAGGCCCTGGTTCTGGAGGAGTCCGGAAAGAAGAGGACGCCATGAGTCCCGCTCTGATCATCCTTTTGCCTGTCGCCGCTGCCGCTGTCGTTTACCTCTTTCGGCGCGTCGCGGCCGTGGCGGGGCTGGCGGCATCGGCTGCTGCCCTGGGCTCGGCGTATCTCCTGTGGCTGCTTCCCGAGGGCGCTCACACTTTCGTCCTAGGCCGGGAGCTCCGACTCGACGGGCTGGATAAGCTGGTGCTGGGGTTCGTTTTCGCCTTGGCAATGGTCATGTTCCTCTACGCGTGGCGGGCTTCCCAGGGATGGTCCTTTTTCCCTTTCATTCTGCTCGTGCTGGGAATCCTCAGCGCCGCCGTCATGGTTCGGTCCTTCATCATAGGGATTTGCCTTTTCGAGGTTGCTGCGGTGATCATGGTGTTTCCCATTCAAGGTGGCAGGTTGGTCTCGACCACGCACACTGTCCGCTACTTGGCCTTGATGATGCTTGCCCTGCCCTGCTTTCTCGTTGCATCTTGGCTCATAGATCTCCATCTTCTGAGCCCCGATGATCTCTCGCTGATCGGCTATGCCGTCACGGGCCTGTCGCTCGGATTCGCCATACTTCTAGGCATTGTTCCTTTCCACGCTTGGCTCACGGGGGTCGCCAGAAACGCTCCGCCGATGGCGACCGCCTTCCTAGCAACCATATTCAGTGCCGTCGGGTTGTTGCTTTTCTTTCAGCTCTTGGTTCAGCACTACTGGTTGACGGCTGAGACCCCCCTGTTTGAGCTTCTCTGGTGGGCGGGACTGGTGACCACCCTGACGGGGGGGTTGCTGGCCCTCTCCCAGCGGAGCCTCGGCGGCCTGCTGGGATACGCGGCAGTCAGCGACTTTGGTGTCATCCTGATAGGGTTGAGCTTGGCATCGACGTCAGGCGCGGCTGCTGCTCTGATGCACGTGTTTCATCGAGCCATCGGAGTGGTGCTTCTGGCGATGGCGGCGGGGGCGATACGACATAATGCAGGCACCTGGGATCTGGAAGGGTTGGCCGGGGTGGGCAAACGTATGCCCTTGGCGGCCTTCGGCCTAGCCGTAGGGGGGCTCAGCTTGGCCGGGTTTCCGCTCACTTGCGGTTTCGCCAGCCGATGGCTCCTGTACGAAGGTTTGGCACAGGGACGCTTCGCGTGGCTGGTCCTGGTAGCTTCTGCTTGTGTGATGGTGGCGAGCTTGCGGGCCACGGCGGCCCTTTTCCGCGAAGGAACCCTGGCGGCCACGGTGCGGGAATCTAAGGGGACGGCGGCGCTGATCCTGGCGGTCTCAACCGTATGCCTCGCCCTGGGTTTGTACCCGAGCTTCCTTCTCACCCTGGTTTCTCAAGTCGTTACGGAGCTATCCTTCCTGTAGGGCACCGAGCGACCCAGCCCCTCAGTAACAGTTTAGGTGACAGAACACGGGCAGTTGACAGGGGATATCCTTTGTGGTATACTGGGTAAAGTGAACCACGTTCGCATATAAGAACTTTACTGCTATTGGGGTGAAGGGGCACAGCCAGAGCGATCACGCCTGTTTACGCTCTCCGATTCCTCGGTTGCCCTCCCCTGAGGCCAGCTTCGGCGAAAGGTAGCCGGCCAGCTGAGCATCCCCAAGGGCGGCGCCGGTGAGGGAAGGAGGACCGATGAATTCCACTTAGGGCCCGTGTCTCTCGGAGGGGATTTCCAACGCCTGACTTCGGGTGCCTGACGCTCGGGCGGATCATACTTCGCAGGGGAGTTGCCGATGGCCAAGAAAGTCGCGATCGCTCTTATTGTTCTCGTCGCTTTGTGGGTGGTGTGCCAACTCACCGTCTTGCGGGAGGACCGGGTGGTCTACGAGTGGAGTTTTAATGTGGTATGGAAGAACATGCCCTTCCTTCTGCAAGGGATCGTCATGACCGTGTCGGTGACCGTCGTCACCATGATCATCGGCACAGTGTTGGGGATGGTAGCGGCGCTGGCTCGACTTTCGGGCAATCGTTGGCTGGGAGCGCCGGCCTATGCTTACGTGGAGTTCTTCCGAACCACTCCCCTTCTGGTGCAGCTCATTTGGGTCTATTACTGCCTTCCCATCTTGTTCAATCTCAGCTTCGACCCGTTCATCTCTTCCTGCATAGCGCTAGGCCTGAACGTGGGAGCGTTCCTCTCCGAGATCTTTCGGGCGGGGATCACGTCCATCGCCAAGGGACAGACCGAAGCTGCTCTGGCCCTGGGGATGACAGGGACTCAGGTCATGCGAAGGATCATCCTGCCTCAGGCTATCACCCGGATGCTGCCGCCCATCGGAAGCACCTGGATCAGCTTGTTCAAGGATTCCTCTCTCGTCTCCACCATAGCCCTGGCGGACCTCACCTACCAGGGTCGAGTTCTGGCCGCTTTCACCTATCGGCCTCTGGAGGTGTTCACGACGATAGCGGTATTGTATTTCGTGCTGACCTATCCCCAGTCCATACTGGTGAACTGGATGCACAGGAAGTACCTGGCGAGCGAGTGAAAGAGGAGGTGAGTGGTGGATAACATCGTAAAGGTTGAGAACCTTCACAAGTACTTTGGGGACCTCCACGTCCTGCGAGGAGCGAACCTGGAAGTGAAGCGGGGCGAGATGGTGGTGATCATCGGGCCTAGCGGATCGGGCAAGAGCACTTTCCTTCGTTGTATCAATATGTTGGAGAAGCCCCAGGAGGGGGAGATCTACATCGACGGGGTGAGGATCACCGATCCGAAGGCGAATCTCCCCAAGGTCCGCCAGAACACCGGCATGGTTTTCCAGCACTTCAATCTCTTTCCTCACCTCACGGCGCTGGGCAACGTGATGGAGGGCCCGGTGACGGTGCTGAAGATGGATAAGGAGCGCGCCCGGGAGCTGGCGATCGACCGCCTACACAAGGTGGGGTTGGCGGACAAAGTCGATTCCCACCCCCGCAACCTCTCCGGTGGCCAGCAGCAGCGGGTGGCTATCGCCCGGGCGTTGGCTATGGAACCGAAGGTGATGCTGTTCGATGAGGTGACGTCGGCGCTAGATCCGGAGCTCATCGGGGAGGTGCTGGATGTTATGCAGCAGTTGGCCAGCGAGGGCATGACCATGCTCACGGTCACTCACGAGATGCATTTCGCTGAGCGAGTGGCTCACCGGGTGATAATGTTCGATGAGGGGGTGATCCTGGAAGAAGGTCCCCCTGAGCAGTTGTTCACCCAGGCCACCCACGAGCGCACCAGGCGTTTCTTGAGGCAACTGGAGTGGGAGGGAGATCAGCCTTTATCGAGTGGCGGCTGAGAATTGGTACATGAGAGAGAGGAGGGCTTGACGGTGCATTTCCCGGATTTTGAGCGCGAGGAAATCGAGTCTCGGCAGAGGCGTGCCAGGGAGCTGATGGCCGAGGAGGGGCTGGATGCCCTGCTTCTGACCACGGAGAAGAACTACCGGTACTTGAGCGGTCACTGGACCCAGTTCTGGGTCAGCAATACGAGACCCATGTTCATGGTGTTCCCCCTGAGCGGTGATCCGACACTCCTGGTGGCTGGCGCAGAGCTGGGCGTGGCCAAATCTACCACCTGGGTGGAGGATGTTCGGACCTGGGTGGGCTGGGCAGCCGAGGGTGTGCAGGCGCTGGCGGATATCATACGAGAGAAGGGATTGGCAAAGGGCCGCATCGGCGCCGAGTTGGGCAAGGAGCAGCGCCTGGGAATGCCGCACTCGAACTTCATCGGCCTGCAGACGGATCTTCCAGGCGCCCAGTTCGTGGACACGGCGGAGCTTCTGTGGACTCTGCGCGCGCGGAAATCCCCGGCGGAGATAGCGCGCCACCGGAAGGCCTCAGAGATCGCGGATCGAGCCTTCCGAGAGACCTTCGGCGGACTGAGGGTGGGGATGACCGAGGCAGATATCTACGCCGGCGTCGGCTCCAAGATGGTGGCATATGGCGCCGACGATGTGGGCTACGTTCCCTTGACCTCGGGGGAGGGAAACTACGAGCGGGTCACCGGTGGACCCACGCAGCGCGCCATTAACAAGGGGGACCTGGTGTGGATAGACAATTGTTGTCCCCATCGAGGGTACTGGGCGGACTTCTGCCGCATCGTGGCTGTGGGGAGCGCTACCCAGGTCCAGAAGGACTACTACAAGCTGATCTACGATGTGCTTCAGAAGTGCATCGATGCGATCCGGCCAGGTGACCCGATCTCCAACATTATGAACATATGCAACGGGGAGTTCGCGAAGCATGGCGAGGAGCAGAGTCGGGTGGGAAGGATGGGCCATGGGCTGGGGCTGGATTTGACCGAGCCTCCGTCCCTCACCATGGATGAGGTGGGCATCATGGAGCCCGGCATGGTGTTCGCTGTGGAGCCCAACATCCTGAACGAGCATGGCTACTTCCAGTTGGAGGAAGACGTGGTGGTCACCGAAACGGGGTGCGAGGTCCTCACCAATCCGGCGCCCCCTGATCTCTGGATACTCTAGGCGGTTGGCCGTCAGCGGTCGAGGGAGGGGGGAAGGATCATGTACGGATGGAGAGCCAGGATAGGGGTCATCTACCCGGCCTCGGGGCTGGCCGATCACGAGTACTACCAGATGGTTCCCGAGGGGGTATCGGTACACGTCACGCGTTCGCAGGTGCCGGGCTCCGGAGAGGTGACGCTGGAGACGGTGCAGGAGGTGGCGGGGTCGGAGAGCGAGTTCGTCCGAACGGCCAGGGATCTAGCCACCGTGCGCCCCCATGTCATCGCGTGGATGTGCACCTCGGGGAGCTTCAGCCGAGGGGCGGAGTGGGACAAGAAGCTCATCAGGATCCTTGAGGAGGCTTCGGGGACTCGCGCCGTCACCACATCCTGTTCCATCGTGGCGGCCATGGAAGCCTTGGGGGCTCGAAGGATAGCTGTGGGCACCCCTTACGAGGATCGGATCAACGTTAAGCTGCAGGAATACCTCGAAGCTCAGGGCCTGGAGGTGGTGAACATCAAGGGATTGGGCTGTGCAGATGACTGGGAGATCGGATCCCATCCGCCCGATGTGGCCTACAATCTGGCCAAGGACGTGGATCGGCCCGAGGCGGAGGCGGTCTTCATCAGCGATACGGGATTTCGCATGATCGAGGTGGCGGAGATCGCCGAGCTCGATCTGGGCAAGCCAGCGGTGAACGCCAACATGGTGACCATGTGGAATGCCCTTCGAACCGCGGGTGTCAAGGAGCCCATCGGGGGGTTAGGAAGCCTTTTCACCATTTAGGAGGAAGGTTGGGTGTAATGCCGACGGACGAGGTAACGAGGCGGAAGGTTCTGTCCGCCGTGGATATCGCTGGGGAGGAGACGGTGGCCTTGCTGCAGGGGATGGTGCGCATCCCCAGCGTCAACCCTCCCGGAAATGAGCGGTTGATGGTGGATTTCCTGGAGAAGCACCTGGGCGGGATGGGCGCCGAGGTGGAGACCTGGGACGTTCATCCGGGGCGGCCCGATCTGGTGGCCACCTTCGAGGGAGAAGGTGGAGGGCCATGCCTGGTCTTCAATGGTCACACCGATGTTGTGCCGCCGGGCGAGGGTTGGACGGTGGATCCATACGGGGGTGAGGTGCGGGCTGGACGGGTCTACGGTCGGGGGGCGACCGACATGAAAGGCGGGATCGCCGCCATGATCATGGCCATGGACGCCGTCCGGAGGGCGGGCGTCCGCTTGAAGGGGACGCTGAAGATCGCCGCCGTGGCCGACGAGGAGGAAACCCAGGCCGGAACGCGGGTGATGGTGGAGCGGGGCTTCGAAGCCGACTTCGGCATCGTGGGCGAGCCCACGGAGCTGGTGCCGGTGATCGCCCACAAGGGGGATTTCTACTTCGACATCACCACCCTGGGCAAAGCATCCCACGGCAGCATGCCGGACAAGGGGATCAATGCCATCCGCAAGATGGTGAAGGTCATCGACGCCATCGACGAGCTGGCGGAGCGGATGAAGGGCAGGCTGCACCCGGTGGTGGGCGCTCCCACCATTAACGTGGGCACCATTCACGGAGGCACGGTCACCTGCATCGTTCCCGATCGGTGTACCATACAGGTGGATCGAAGGGTGACGCCCAGCGAGGAGAGGGACGAGGTGATCCAGGAGATTCAGGATCTTCTGGAGCGCCTCAGGCGGGAGGATCCTCAGTTCGCGGCCGAGATGGAAATGCCCGTCCTGGCGATGCCTATGGAGATCGAGGCGGACGAGCCCATTGTCAAAACCCTACGGAAGGCGACAGAGAGGGTGACTGGGAAGGACCCGGGGGTGGGGGGCTGGTCGGCTACCTGCGACGCCAACTATTTGGTGAACGATGCTCACATTCCCACGGTGATCTTCGGGCCCGGGAGCATCGCTGGACAGGCACACAAGCCTGACGAGTACATCGAGATAGACGAGCTGATGCTGGGCACGCGCATCTACGCGCTGACGCTGCTCGAGCTGTTGGCCTGATCGGCGGAGCTGAGCTGGGGAATCGACGTCTATAGAAGAGCGTGTTGGGGAGGCGATTTTGGCTGAAGCGGAGACCCGGACAACGATGGGGTTTCGCTGGCGACATTATCACACCGTGTGGTACATCTTGGGTTTCTCCTGGATCGCCAGCTACATGGCCCGCATGGCCATTTCGCCCACTCTGGTGCCCATCAGGGAGGAGTTCGGGCTGACCTATGCTCAGGTGGGACTCCTGGTCTCGGCTTTCATGGTGAGCTACGGGGTGGCTCAAATGCCCTCCGGAATGCTAGGAGACCGACTGGGACGACGCCTGCTGCTGGCAGGGGGATCCCTCCTGTCAGGGGTGATGACGCTGGCCATGGGGCTGGCGACAACCTTTTACGCGCTTCTAGCCGCCCGGTTCGTGGCGGGCCTGGGACAGTCCACCCTCATGAGCAATCAGGGAGCCATGGTCTCTCAATGGACACCGCCGGAGAAGATGGGGCTTGGGCAGGGATTGTCCCTGGCCGGGGCCGGCATCGGCCTGAGCCTGGGGATCATCCTGGCGGGGGCTGTCTCCCAGTGGCTTGGCTGGCGCTGGGCTTTCATCATCCTGGCCTTCCCGTGTCTGCTGGCGGGGGCCTTGATCTGGCGATTCATCCTGGATTCTGGAAAGCCAGCGGTGGCCTCAGAGCGAGTACCATTTCGTTCCGCCTGGAACAACCGCGATCTATGGATCGCCTACGGTGCGGACTTCTCGGGAGCCTTTGGCCTCACTATCATCTCCACCTGGGCTCCGGCCATGATGGGCGACGCGGGCGCGAGCAGCCTATTGGAGGCCTCCCTGTACGCTTCGCTGGTGGGATTTGGGATGATCCCGGGGCTCCTGATCAACGGCTTCATCGCGGATGCGCTTGCTAGGAGGGGTGTCGGGGAGAAGTACGTGGTGTCGGCGAATATGGCGGGCTTCGCTGTGGTCATGGCGCTGGTCGGGTGGGGGTTCTCAGCCAACCTTCCAACCTGGACGCTGGCAGGCCTGCTCTTCCTGTCGGGCTATTTCGGGGAGGGCTACTTTGCCCCGCTTCTGGCCTTTTACGTGCGAGCTGTGCCTCAGTCGATAGTAGGGACGGTGCTGGGGACCACAACCACCGTAGCCTTCGGGGCGGCGGTCCTGGCTCCGCCGTTTTCGGGATGGGTGCGGGACCTGGCGGGCTCCTATGCCATGAGCTTCTATGTCGCTTTTGTCCTTGTCCTGGCGATGGCGTGTATAATGCTGACTATTCGGACGCGCCCGCTTGACGCAGGGCTGGCCGATCGGGTGGGGGGGATCGCGTGAGCTGGAGAGCGAGGATCGGGGTGATCTATCCGGCTGACGGCCTCCTCGACGACGAGCTGTGGGCCTTGGTGCCCGAGGGGGTCGCCCCTTATATAACCCGGGAGGAAGTTCCTCCTGAGGATGTGAACCTGGATGTGGTGATTCGGGTGGCCGAGAGCCGCGGGATCGAGGATGCGGCCCGGTGCCTGACCGCCGTCAAGCCCCACGTCTTGGCTTATTTCTGCACTTCGGCCACCTTCGCCCGGGGGGTGGGCGGCGATATGGAGATCATTCAACGCATCCGGGAGGCGGGCAACGCGCCGGCCACCACCACCTCCACAGCCTTGACTCGGGCCTTGCAGGTGCTGGAGGCCAAGGCGGTAGCCGTGGCCACGCCTTACATCGATGAGATCAACGAGCGGCTGGTGGCTTTCCTGGAGGGCCAGGGCTTCATGGTGGTCAACATCGAGGGGATGCAACTGGAAAGTGGCATCGGGGAGGTCCCCTTGGGGCAGGTATACCGGTTCGCGCGGAGGGCGGATCGTGGAGGAGCAGACGCTCTGTTCATCGCCTGCACCAACTTTCGCACCGTGGGGATCCTGGAGGAACTGGAGGAGGATCTGGGCAAACCGGTGCTCTCCGCCAACCAAGTCACCATGTGGGACGCGCTTCGCATCGCCGGCGTCAAGGGATGGGTCCCTGGGGCGGGGAGCCTATACGACCTGCTGGGGGAGGAGAGATGAGACTGACAGGGGCGGCAGACGTTTGTGAGAGGAGGGCAGCGTGACGGTTCGCGCTCGGATCGGCGTGATCTACCCCGATGATACCTGGGTGGACAAGGATATCCTCGATTACCTAGAGGAGTTCGGGCGGTTTCTGCCTCCCGATGTGGAGATGTCTTCCGCCCACCAGTACGTGCGGGCACGGGACACCACGGTGGAGGAAGGGATATGGTTGAGCGAGTCGCCTGATATCGAGATCGCCGCCCAGCGGCTGATGCGGTTCGATCCCGATTGCATCGCTCACATGTGCACCACCACCAGCTTCATAAAAGGGAGGGGCCACGATGCTGACATAAGCGATCGAATCGAGGGCGTCACCGGGGTCCCCGCCGTGACTACTAGCACGGCGGCGATCAAGGCCCTCAGGGCCCTCGGCTTGAGGAAGATCGCCACCGCCTCGCCCTATCTGGCCGAGGTGAATCAGAGGCTGACCGAGTTCCTGGAAGGCAACGGGTTCCATGTGGTGAACAGCACTCCCTTGTGCCTCTCGCGGGATCACAATCTCAATCCGGCGGGGAGTATGCGCCGGGCGGCGGAGGACGCGGATCGGCCCGAGGCGGACGGCGTGTTCATTTCCTGCACCGGCCAGAAGACGGCAGGCTTCATTTCCGACCTGGAGAGGAAGCTGGGGAAACCGGTGGTCACCGCCAACCAAGCTACCATGTGGTGTGCCCTTCGGATGGTGGGGATCGATCCCAAGCTTCCCGGCTTGGGAATCCTGTACGGGGATTAGCTGGCCATACTGCAATTTTCGTTGAGAGATGGAGGAGCGACTTGCAAAAAGATCTGGTCTTTTCGGTGGAGGAGTTTGGGGAGAGGCTTCGCCGGGTCAGGGAGCGGATGGCCGAGGAGTATCTTGACGTCCTCCTGGTTCATACGCCGGAGAGCATCTACTATCTGACCGGATACCAGACCCCGGGTTATTACGCCTATCAGTGCTTCATCGTGCCGGCCGAGGGTGAGCCGATCATGCTGACCCGTCTGTTGGAGGAGGGAAACGTCCGAGCGCTCTCCTGGGTCGAGCGACGGGCCACGGTGGCCGACACCGAGGATCCCATCGAGGTCACCCGACAGGTTCTATCCGATGGGGGCTGGGCGGGCAAACGGGTCGGAGTGGAGCAGTCCTGCTGGTTCCTGAGCACGGCTAACCTGCTGAAGCTCACCGAGCTCATGCCGGACGCGGACTTCGTCGATGCCTCGGGGACGGTGGAAGCGGTGCGGCTCATCAAGTCGTCGGCCGAGGTGGACTACATACGGCAGGCGGCGCGAGCCACAGAGAAGGCTATCGAGATGGGGGTGGAGGCCGTGGCCGAGGGCGACGACGAGAACGATGTGGCGGCGGCGGTGCACGAAGGGCTGATCCTGGGGGGCAGCGAATACTACAGCCTTCCTCCATTCGTGGTCTCCGGGGATCGGACCTATCTGTGCCATGCCACCTGGGCGGGCAGGGAGCTTCGGCCTGGCGATCTGGTCTACATCGAGGTGGCGGGCTGCGTCCGGCGATACAGCGCGCCCTCCCTGCGGTGTGCGGCTCTGGGCGAGCTCTCCCCCGAGATCCGGAGACTCTTCGATTCGGTGTGCCGGGCCTTCGATTACGGCCTGGAGGAGATGAGGCCGGGGTCGACCTCGGGCCGGGTGGATGCGGCGGTGCGAAGGGCTTTCAAAGAGTTCGATGTGGAGCATCTATACGATCACCGGTCGGGTTACTCGGTGGGGATCTCTTTCCCTCCCGATTGGGGTGAGGGCCATATTATGAGCTTGAAAGCTGATGACCCCTCCGAACTCCGGCCGGGCATGGTCTTCCACCTATGTCCGTCCATCTTCGTCTGGGGCGTTGCCGGGGTGGCCTGCACCGACACCGTCCTTATCACAGACGAGGGGCACGAAGTGATCACGCAAGTTTCACGGGAGCTGTTTCAACGCTAGAGTGACGGCCGTGAGGCCGGGAGGAGAGCATCGAGCGATGAAAGATGAGAAAGAGCTTTGGTTCTCGCTGGAGGAATATGGGGAGCGGTTGAGGAAGGTGCGAGTGCACATGGCGGAGAAGGGCGTGGACGCCATGTTGAGTCACACTCCGGAGAACATCTACTACCTGACCGGGTATCAGACTCCCGGCTATTACGCCTACCAGTGCTTCATAATCCCCGCCGAGGGCGATCCGGTGATGCTCACTCGGCGGCTGGAGGAATCTAACGTCCGGGCCCTGTCGTGGGTGGATGAGCGGCGCACCATCCTGGATACGCAGGATCCGGTGCAACGCACGGCGGAGACCCTTCGGGAGATGGGGCTGACCGAGAAGAGGGTGGGAGTGGAGCAGGACTCCTGGTTCCTCACCTCGCGGAGCTATTTCAAACTGCGGGGGCTGCTCCCGAAGGCCGAGCTGATCGACTGCTCGGGCACGGTGGAGAGCGCCCGGCTGATCAAATCGCCTCGGGAGATCGAGTACATCCGGCGGGGAGCGCTCGCGGCTTCGGAGGGCACCCGGCAGGCTGTCGCGGCCATCGCGGAGGGAAAGACCGAGAACGACGTAGCGGCTGCCGCCTACCGGGGGTTGATCCTGGGGAGCAGCGAGTATATGGGCTTGGCGCCCTTCATCGCCTCGGGCCCTAGGTCGGCCCTGGCCCACGCCACATGGTCCGGTCGCAAGATAGAGAAGGGCGATGTGGTCTTCCTGGAGATGGCGGGGAGCTTCCATCGCTACCATGGGGCTTTGATGCGCACGGTGTCGGTGGGGGAGCCTTCGGACGATGTGAAGGCTAAGTCGGATGCGGTCATCGCGGGGCTGAACGCGGCCATCGAGACGATCAGGCCGGGGGTGACGTCGGATCAGGTGGACAAGGCCTGCCGAGGGACCATCGCCAAGGCCGGCTTCGGCCGGTACTTCACCCACCGCACGGGCTATTCCATCGGGATCGCCTTCCCCCCTGACTGGGGAGAGGGCCATATCATGAGCTTGAAGGATGGGGATCAGATGGTCCTACGGGAGAGGATGACGTTCCACATGGTCCCGGCGACCCTGGTCTATGGCCAACATGGCATCGGGGTCAGCGAGACGGTGCTGGTGACCAGGGATGGCTGCGAGGTGCTGGGCGATTTCCCGCGGGAGCTGGCGATCAAGTAAGGAGCCCTATCGTTGATGGCAGCCTGTGGGGAGGGGCGATGAGAGAGCTGCAAGCGGACGTTCTGATCATCGGCTCCGGAGGCGCGGGGCTCATGGCGGCCGCCAAAGCCGCAGAGAAGGGCGCGCGGGTTCTGGTGGTCGACAAGGGGCTTCCCAGCAAGAGCGGCTCCACCGTGGGCGCCGCCGGGCTGGCCGCGACCGGGCCGTGGAGCCCGCCGGAGGACAGCGCCGATATGCACTTCCGGGATACGGTGGTGGGAGGGGCCTTCCTGAACGATCAGCTCCTGGTGCGCATCATGGTGAATGAGGTGGCCGATCGGGTGCGAGATCTGGAGCGATGGGGTATGCCCTTCGACCGAAAGGAAGATAGCAGCTATTTCCTGGATATCGCCGCCGGCCACAGTAACCCTCGCCTGTTGGCCCGGAGCGACCGGGTGGCCAAGTACA
>SDBT01012199.1_pt1 | contig 13806 bp, 33 predicted proteins | sample 2277101 | NCBI WGS metagenome assembly SDBT01 (sample SAMN10404973, study PRJNA504765) | marine sediment metagenome | isolation source: marine sediment core GS10_PC15, 103 cmbsf | place: Arctic Ocean: Southern Knipovich Ridge | collected 2010
TCCTAGTCCATTCTTTCCACATTAATACTTTCCCTTCAGTATTAGTTATTTTACTATCTACTATTCTTAGCAACTTTAAAATACGAAATAATGATTTCATCCTTAAACCTTTCCCAGTTTCGCCAGCTCATCAAGAGTTGTTTTGATTTTGCCGAAGGTCCATTTATATGACCTAGCTTCAGAGTTTTCAGGCAAGATTTCCCCCCGGTTGTTGAATTTATGAACTTTTCCAAGCAGACCAGTCGGTCTGGCCTCTCCCCGCCTCTCACCATATCTTTCTCCCCTCTTCGTTCTTGTAAACATAACTACCTCTATAGTCTTGGTATCCACGGGCTTTTACAAATAGAGTACAGGCCTCTCCGTTTTTGGCTACTACAAATCCTATTGGATTTTCACCAAGGAAGATATATACTTCTGATACGTATGAATTTGACAAATCTTCCTTTAATTTTTTATGAAGTTCCCTGTCACAAGGAAGCAGCTCTACTAAAAAAGCATCAGCGGTTTTGGCTTTGTCTTGAATTCCAGCCACCAGAGCCTTGTATCTATCACATTTATAGGTATCCCAGTGGATTTTTATTCCCTTTTCTTCCTCTCCTTCCTTTTTCCTATGTCTTGCTATTCCCTCAGACAAAATCTTATCTTTATCATCCTCCTTAAAAACCGATTCTTCTGATTTGTCTAGAACCGCTCTTAAATCTTCACATTCTTCCTCAAAGTGGTCTCCAAATTCAGACATGATATGTCTGATAAATCCAACCTGCTCATAGGTAAACTCAACTGGATGTTTTGTCTTCATATCTCCTCATCCCTCCTTTGTTTTGCTATTCATATTAGCGGTTATATTCATTCGTCAGGATCCCAATCTAATTCCGCTGAATTTATAGCCGTAATGATTGATGGAATTTGGTCCTTACCTAAATCATAATCATTCTGAAGTAAATGGCCTATAATACTTTTTACGCTGTGTATTTGGGCTGGACTAAATCTTACAGGATGTATCATATCTGATCTGTTTTCGGCTCTTTTAATAGTCGATTCTAAGTCAGAGTAATTACCTTGATCTAAATCAAGTGCCTTGATTATATCTGTAATGTAGTCTATTTGTTCTATACTAAATCTAACTGGATGTGTCAGTATCATGTCAGTCCTCCTAGTGGTCTTATATTTAGATAGAGTCCAAGTTCTTTGGTATCTTTTTTACTTCTTTCCTCCTCTCCTGACAAAACCCGAATACGCCTTAAACGTTCTATTTCATACCTTTTGTGTGCCTTTATGTATTTCTTAGGCACTCCTTTTCCGCACTTATCACATGTCTTTATCATTTTATATCCTTATCGTGACAGCAAAGTCTGTAGAACACTCTGTCCAAGAAAATATAGCAGGGTAAAACTCTAGGGGATTCATCTATTCCTTCTTATCTAACATAAATTTTAAGGCCGAGTCAAAGGTATGACCGCAAGATTTACATTCCCATCCATCCTTGGCAGGACTTCCATCACTGGATAATAGGTTCACTTCTTCTAATTCACTGTTACATAGGGGACATTTTAGTGTTCTGTTTAGTGTTCTGTCACTTGTTTTCATCTCTTTCTCCTCGTCTCCTTTTATTTTCTGTACCAAACAGTATATTTATGGTGAGGACCTTTATGATAAGTTGTTATAGTTATAACATTGTCTGCATCTAAGTTTAACTGCTTCAACTTTCTATTAATCTCAGCCGAAGTGTCTCTAAATTCTATTTCTCCTGTGAAAGAACCCACCTTTTTCTTTTTCATAACCTTAAGTAGATTTGGCGTACCACATTTATCCATAGTATTCCCCTCCTCAAAACAATCTCCGTTGTATTTCTCTAATAAGATTTCTAGCATCTTCTCTTGTTAGGTGTACACTCCGAGAATCAAATCTGGTTTTGTTTGATCCATCTTCACACTCATATTCGACGTGTTTGCCGATCCACATGTGAAGACCTTCTCTATGCTGATGGGTGTCCATGCCAATCTTATTTTCTTCTCCCTCTGCTGGTATTATGACAGTTTTAAATTCATGATCCACTGTTCGAACCTCCTTTTAATAAGGGGCTCCTGAGAGCCCCTTAATTTAGAACGATAGTGATTGTGAAGGGCCTCCCGTACCAAGAGCCTGGCTTTGGGATGATATCGACTTTGATATAAATCCTGCCAGCCTGGCTCCAGTCTTATCGCTATGAAAGTCATCAATATTTATGAACTGTGTTATCCCTGCCTCACTATGGAACCGGTCTAAATGTCTCTTACAATCTGAGGCGTTGACACCTACCAAGATAGTTAGGAAAGACTCTAAGTATTCATCTTGTAAAGCTTGTGTAATAGCATTTCCTACATCAGTTGGGTCCTTTGCCCTACGCGACGCATTGTCATCTCCGTCTGTAATTACAAACACGATACCATTTACTGCAAAGTCATTGTCTGTTAGCGTTTTGGCATATGCATTCATTGCTGAAACAGACTCATACACGGCATCATACAAGGCTGTAGATCCGTTACACCTCAGCTCTGGGTAGTCAACCTTCGGGTCTAAAGATCGTAGTGGTTGAAATCCGTGTACCTCCGTAATATCATCAGCGAAGGTTACATAGCGCAGCAGTAAATTATCAGCTTCAGGACATTTCTGACATCCAAGAGCTGTATTTTTTATTGTCGTAAGCAAAACAGCCTCAAAGCCTGACACACTTCCTGTTCTGTCGCATACGATTGTAACTAGAGTATATTCTGTTGCACCGAGTGTTTCAGGCTTAGCTCCTGAGAATTCGAATGCTCCTCCTCCTATAGATTGAACCTGCATCTCATCTGAGTCTTGTCCGAATACTGGCATATTAATAATCTCCTTTCTATAATTTAGTTTTAAATCTTACACACCAAAGTCAGTGGATCTGGCTACCCCCATCCCCAAGGCTACCATGTCTTTAACGAAGTCTGTACCTAAATGTTCAGATCCTGGTACCATACTACTGGTATCCTCGATGAGAACAAACTTCTTTACTGAGTCTTTACCAAATTCTTTCGCTATATCCCGGATGGTATTAGCAACACAATAATTCAGAGCCTGGCCTGAGATGGGAATGACATCAGCCTTTTCCAGAGTAACTATCAACCGTCTATTGAGTTGAGTGGTAGGGTCGGTGGTATCAGGCACATCAGCCATAACAGCAGAGTAATGCTCTGTCAGCCAGTTGGAACCCTTTGTTACCATATTGACCATGCCAAATCTTTCAGTCTCCCACTTTCTTAGAACCTTTCTTAGTTCCGGCATGATATTGTGGCCCGGAGTACCTATTCTACAATGCGGGGGCCAAATCAATAGTCCATAACGACCATTGGTATCCAGCTGCTCTGTGTAGTTTTCCATACGTTCTTGTAAGGTCTTGAATGGTGGCGCTGGCATGTTGGGATTGAAAGGTGTCCACTCTCTGCTTTTGACCTGCTCTTTTGAAATCGGTGTATATGGCCCTGGGTGATTTCCTTTGGCATCTCTCCAGAACATTGGATGGGCCACGTCTAATTCATGGTGAGTGTCTAACGTAACGGTAATGTCACTTATGTCATGTATCATACGGTTCAGCATGGTTGATAATCGTGTAATGTCTTTTTCTGCACCGGGTACACAGAGCTCTCCCGATTCCTCATTTCCTTTTGGATTACAAAATGAATCTTGCGGATCAATAATAAACGGGTGAATAATTGGTTTACTCATCTACATCCTCCTTTAGTTTGTCATTTTCATTTTGTATAGATAACTGTCCTGATAAAACATCAGAGAGCCTCCGTCTTTCGTCAAAAACATTTCTGTCTTTATCTCCTTATCTATTATATGTTTTAGTTTAGGAGATCCTGGTTTGGATAAAAATACTTCCATTTCAGCATGTTCGTCGATACTAACCACTATGCCCGTGTCAAGTACTACGAAATTTAAGACAGGCTGATCAATATCTTCTACTACACGTACATCATAATCCCTGTAGTCCTTAAATCTAAGAATTAACTTATCATAGCGCCCTCCTTTTTCTCCTATTAGCATACAAACACCGCTATCATGTTTACCATCTATTATTCGGTACTCATCCAACTCTGGGATAGGTTTAATCTCACAGTAGGATTTCCCTTGCCTTCGATGTGGAATAACTAAATAAGCTTTTCCGAAAAGCTTCTGATAAATCAACCCATCAAACATCCTAGAGGCTTTTGGCATAACCTCTCTTACTGGAGTAACCACTGATACGATAGGTTTACTACCCATCTCTCCTACTTCTATCTCTGTTAAGCTTCCTTTGAATAACGAATGTACTTGATTATCCACGACCATAAATTGCTCAGATGCTAAAGGAAATGGTAAAACTTCAACAGATCCATCATCCTTTATCATTCTAAATGTTAATAGAGGTAAACCACTTTTAGATTGGTGTATACTAACTATCAATGGAATCAGAGACTTTGGAGAAAGGACTATGTCTAGCTTACCTCTTGTCTTTATATTAAGCTTATCTTTATTGACATATAACCCTTTGGTTGTTTGAACTATAGACTTGTTCCGAACATTTCTGTGTCTGATTATTTTACCCTCATATCTTCTAAACAAGTCTATGTTAAAGTTACCCGTGCTTTTGATTAAATGCTCGACCACTTGTACAATCTTAAGCATACCAGCGGCTGTTGGAGGAGGTATCCGTTCTCCCTTCTCAAACATGCGGAACATCCAATCCATATAAGCGGCTGGAATAAAACTTAAGTCTCTAACAGATACAGGTAATCTGGTGTTTCTGTTAAATATAGACACTTTGTCTTTCATTCTAGGAATCACATCCTTTTTATCGTAATCTGGATGTCCTCCCCTGAATGGGTGGATACCTGTAAATATTTTACAGACTATAATCCCAAATGAAAACCAATCGCTAAGTTTATCAAAAGCTTTTATACCAGGCTCCGTGAACAGTGGAGTATAAGCGTTAGCTTTGAAGCTTTTAGTTTGCCAGGCATTTACATCTATGAGAAAAGGAATTGAATAGTCGTTTGTACTAGACAGATAGTTTTTGTCTTTACCATCTACTATTAAGCACCCATGGTTGTGAATGAAATCAATCGATTTTTGTATATTACTGACTAGTTTCTGAAGCACCTCTGAGGTTATACTATTTTCGTTTAGGAACACCGTATTGAACAGTCTACACAATTCTACAGTCTTTCGGCAATAAGTCATTGTGTATCCTATTAAGGATTGATTTTTATCATAGATCAAGTTTATAGGGCGGATAATACTAGGATGGTCTAAAGCTACCAGTTCTTGAATTTTGCCTTTGGGAATCATTTTATGTGGGTCTATGTATATCTTAAAAGCAGTATCTTTTATTGCATATATCCTACCTTCTCCCCCCTCTGCTACATAATGTTGTTTATCACTTAATCCAATCTCCTTGCCGTTCACATATACCTTAGTGACTGACATTTCAATTCTCCTCGAATAACATTACAGCTATAGATAGATCATCACCATGATGTGTGCCGTCTTTGGCATATCTTTTAACCACGGCTCTGACTCTACGTTTTACAAAGTCACCAAGTAGAGTCTTAAAATCCAATAGATTCGTTATGACTTCTTGTGTTGAAATATGTTCTCTAGTATTAACATTAAAAAACGATTCAACTCCATCTGACATTATTGCCACCATTTCTAAATCTTTTATATTAAATTCATGTGTTGTAGGGAAGTTGTATTTGCGTGTTATAATACTGCCAGCTTCTTCAAATCCTGACCAATCCTTTGTAATACTTAATGTTTCTCCCTCACCCATCATCTCTTGATAAGATACTAAACGGGAGTGGCTTCTCGGCAAAATATAGTTGAGATAATAAGGTGCATTACCTAAAAAAGAGTAGTTGAATATTATTGGGGGAAATTCTTTGAATTTAAATGCGACATTACCATCTCCATATATGTTGACATAGAGACGAGAATTGTCCACACTGACAAAGGCAATTATTAAAGTAGCATCTAGGGCTTCTGAGGGTATATCCGAAAAATTAGATAACAAATCACTAGCTTTTAGAATGGTGCTGTATCCTATATCTTTATAGCTATCTTCTTTTCCATTCCACATAAAGTTTCTGAGAGTATGCATCCCACTATGACAAAGGAGTCTAGCTCCTATATCTGTGTGTGGAGAGCCTGAACATCCATCAGAAAGAAAAACTGCTTTACTGCCTGGAGGAGTGAATACATAGTCCTCACAGTTGAAATGTTGTTTACCAATAGCAACAAAACTGTCTGTTCTTATTTTTAACACAATTATCACCTCCTTTAGAATTGATTTTCAAACATCCATGGTCGATGCCAATCTCTATATCCAGAATGTACTGGTAACTCCAGTTGATATTTATTAATTCATAATGACGCTATTTCCAATCCTTCTGCCATATTTTCTAAGATGGCCGGGCTTGCCTCATCTATCCAATGGTAACAGCTATGTTTCTTATTAACACCTGAAAAGAAACAATGAGTCATGGTGTGAAGCAGATCTGCCTCTTCTTTGGATAACCTATCAGGGTGATTGGCGGTTAAAGAAATTACTGTGCCACTATGCCCTAATTTAGATCCTTCTATAGTTATCCTAAATTCGTAAATCTTAATATGTTCGGATTCAACAAAGCGGTACTCACCGTCTGTAGAGTCTGTAGAACTCCTATAAATAATCAATGATACTATTCCGCTGCATCTTTTCTTACTAACTAAATCCCACTCTATTTTAAGCTTTCTCATCTCATTCTCCTTTCTCACAATACTGTATCCATTTCTTCTTTATCTGTAATGCTATTCCAGCACCCATGACTCCTTTACAGTTACATTGGTGGGCTATGATGCCCTTCTTTACTTCCAGTAGATTTCCATTGATTATTTTCATCGTCTGGGTACCTCTATTTCTCCTCTCAGACATTCATCTTTCAGCCATTCATCATCATCTTCTGGTCTGTATCTAGGATCCTCTTCAAATTCTACATCTGAACTACCCAGCTCTGTGGGACATACTCCATGCTCATCTTGTAGAGAATATCCATCAGTATCTCCATCTTCATAACACTCTTCGTTGTATATGTGTATACATTTGTAACAACTCATTTAGAATTCCTCCTCATTTAGGATCTCACAAAATTTCTTAGCTATCTGTTTGTATTGATCGAGGGTTTTCTCGTCAGGGAAGTCTCCTTCCTCGGGTTCACAGTCACCTTCGAAGAGGATTATCTTATTATCATTGTCCCTCCATCCATAAGACTCTATGCCAAGCTTATTATTCTCTCTCACAGCTGAGATCTCAATGGGGTCTAGGTAAACACCACCCTCATTGTCTTCATACCCTTTCTCAATCTTTACATCAACGATCCACACGATTTAATCCTCCTTCCTATGCGTAAAAATCTACAATTATCTTTCTTTCTGCTGTACCTACGGGATAACTATCCTCTAATATCCACCATACTTCAACATCATCTTTCAGTCTGGGGTCTTCTGGAGTACTAGCAAATACACCACTATGTCCTTTACAGTTTTCTTCAAAATATTCTGTAAGCATGCTTTCAGCATCTTCAAAATCTTCTGCTACGGCTATACACATTCCACGATGGGTCCATGAGTGGGGCAGAAATATATAGATAATCACTTAGTCCTCCTTCCTACTCCTTCTATCCATAGTTAAAGTTTACAATAACTTCTTTTTGAACTGGGGCGGAGAGTGGATAGACACGCTCTAGCAGCCATTGGTCCGAACAGTCCTTATGCAACCTGGGATCCTCAGTAGTACGAGTAATTACGCCGTCGTATTTCCTGGAGTATTTTTTACTTTCCTCCTCGAAATATTCTGTCAACATATCTTTAGCTTCTTCGAAAGTCTCCGCTGTGACTGCACTCATTCCACCACAATAGCTCCAGTTGTATGGCAGAAATATATAAATATTCACTCAATCCTCCCCACATCTATGTTATGAGTTATGGTACTAAATTTTTGTGAGTCAAAGGAGTCTTTTCTTCTAACCCTTTGTCCCACTCTAAAGCCATATTTGTTGTTCTTATTGAGAGCCATAGAATCATGTACTACTTTTTTTATTACTTTCATTTCAACCAATATACCTCCTTTGTTAAAGGATCTATTCTTAAGATAGGTCTCTTTAAAGTCTTGGCGTATTCAATACAGTTGTGTGTTCCTCCTGTACCTCCTTTGAACACTGCTATAACTATGTTACTATTATCGACCATCCACACGTTTCTTTTGTGCAACTTCCATATGGCATAAGGATCCTCACACACATCTACTACCTCATCTGCTGATTTTAGCAATTTTTTGTATTTCACTTGAACGTTGGGAGGCCATATTTCTCCGTGGGAAGGGAAAGGGCGAGCTATCACTAGTTTTACCTTGGAGTTGAAAGTTCTTGATAGTATTACACTGTGAGCAGCCACTTGATCAACACCTACTGCTCCTCCTGAAATAAAGGTTAGATAATCTTTCTTAGTCGCTTTTTCAATAGCTTTTATAAGCTGACTATTAATCCACTGTTCACTTCCTTTAGGTATGCCTTTAGGACGGTGTCCGGTAAAACAGATAGTTTTAGACATTTGACTGCTCCTTAGAATAGTTTTGCTTCCTTATGTATTCTCATGTACTACTACACCGTCTTCCCATAAGGTAGCATAGCAACCTACAACGGTTTCGTCCAGGGTGATGTTTATAAAGTCGAATGCTGCATCCTTATCATTTTTAAAATCACATATACAGATATAGGCATCAGCGTTAGAAATCTCACTTGGCTCAATGAACTCTTCCATTGCGCGGTAGAAGTTGTCGTTACCATACTCTACATATGCAACCACTATAAAACCTTTTGGGTGGTGAAATTTTATCCATAACTCTAAAAAGTCTTTGCGAGAAACCGGGATAACTTGCATCTATTCCTCCTCATTTTTTTCTACCAGTAAAGACTTCTTTGTATCAGTAAGGTTGTAGTTTTCACTGCACATTTTATATAAAGATGTCGTTTCCCGGAGAAAACAACCTGTACCTACAAAAGCTTCTATTGCTGATGCATCTAAGCAAGTGGTTGTGAGGTCGTCATTTATAAGTAAGTGTTTACATGCACCACTACTACCTATATCGCAAGGAGCTGTGCTATACAGCATAGACCGCATCGTATACATTTTTTCATCAGATCACCTCCGTATATCTCAGGCGCTTCTAAAGTCGTAGAAGACTGTCTCTCCAGTTGATGGTTGTAGTACAACTGCTAATTCGTTTGCCCACATCTCTTCAAATACTTTGATATCTCCATCATCAAATAAGTTTCTGTTTACCATATCGTCAAAGAATCCTATTCTGTTTAGTAACTCCTCTGCCTTTTCCTTGCTTAGCTCTATTCCGCCATTCTGGTCAAGATTATTAATCATTTGTGACCTCCTTACTCTATTACATTGAAAGTTTTCACTATCCATTTTGGGTCTGAACCCAAGAGTAGCCCGGCAATATATACTCGCCATTTTGCCCTTTTCGAATTAGCTCTCTCAGCTGCTAACTCGGCCTTATTACGGTCTGAATATATTTTGGATACTCTTTCAGACTTTGACCATTTAAGAATGTGCACTTGACGCGGCTTGGAAATTTCGAATTTACTATTTCCACCGTCTCCATTATACCTTATTACAGTCTCTGACGAACTCATTCTTGTCCTCCTTTTCTCCCGTGTCTACCAATTCTCTGGCTCTGCTTATAGCAATCTTACTTGCCTTTTCTTTTAACTCACTCTTCTGTGTCTCTGTGATACCACCCCATTCCTCATCACTGAAACATGCGGACAAACATTCCGATGAAACTCGTCCACAAAAATCTGTAAATTTAGGCCAGGGCCAGTTTTTTTGAACTTCTGAATGTTCCGACCAATGCTCATGTAATTGTTCAGCATAAGCTGTCCCTATTTCTTTAGCTCTTTCTATGTATTCCTTTTCCATATTGTTCACCTCTCATCCACAAAGTGAGTCGACTTGTACTTAACATCCCATTGTCTATCCAAAAGTTCGGTAAGCTCTTTTTCTTCCGTAATATTGTATTGGAGACTGTTTATGCAGAATGATTTCTCACCAGATTTGATATTATCACATAGACGTTCCTTCACGGCTTTGACTATACTACCATAGATTATAGCTGCATTGTTGGATATGTTTAGCACGATTATGTCTGCTACGTCACAGTCTACTAGTAGCGCCACATGGTTATTACTAATTTTCCATGAGGCTATTACATTATAGTTTGTTTTGCTAACACCTTTTACTTGCTTAGGATTTAGCTTAAGTTTCATGGGTGAATGGTCCATTCAGGCCTCCTTCAAGCTTAATTTTTGTACTTTAAAAAGTTGTTATAAGGAAGGTAATAAAGCATCCAAATCCAAAAGATCCCACAATTAATGCAATGAGACATATGATCTTACCAGTTTTATTCATGATATTCCTCTTTTTTGATTGTGATCTTCTTTATATTGTCAAAGCCATGTTCCTGTTACTGGTAGTATGTAAAGGACAGCGTTGATAGTGAACCATGTCTTACAATTACTTGTTCCGTTATCTATGTAATCTACTATTAAATCCTAAAGCTATAACAGTACTTATAATATATATCCACATATATTTATTCAATTTGGCCCTCCTCTCAGCTTTGAGTATTTGATAGTGTTTGTTTTATAGCGCTAACAATCCTCATGGCAGAGCGTTTTACAGGTGATACAAGCAGTGTGCATACAATTGCTATTAATGATAATATAACAACCGTTAAAAAGAAACAAGTATTTTTAAGCAGGTCTGTCAGTATCATTATTCTCCTTCTCCCTTTACTGGATTTAGTTTATATGTTATTTCTTGTATCTTCATCAACTCTTTCTTTAGTTTCCACATCTGTTCATCCATCATGGTTTTTAGAACTGCAGCTTTATTTTTCCAACTAACAGCTTTCCTTAATTCTTTTTCTATTTCTCTTTGGAAACCTTTTAACTCTGGATGTTCTTCAAGAAACTTATCTCTTGTTTTTATTGCTTCTTGTACCTTTGAAAAATACTCTGATTTATCTATAACGTTAGTACTATTGTCTTTCTCATCCATACTGTTTCCTTTCTTGATTAGTTAGGGGATACACGGGGGGAAACATAAGGGGATGTATTTCAATCCCCCATTCTTTCCAAATCCTTTGCAATACAGTTGTAAAATAGTGTACTCTTTGACATACCGCAGGGTATGGATCCAAATAGTTTATAAGTTAGTTTACGCAACTGTGCTATCTCTATTTCACACTGCTTATAGTTCTCTCTTACAATGTGACATGTAAACAGTTTGCAACTTATGGATTTAATCTTGCACCCCTTAGGTCCTATACTACTACAGTCATAGCAACAACCATTCTTTTCTTTATGGATCTGGCGTTCGTTCCAGTACCTGTTGCGGTTACATTCATTACCTTTAAATTGGCAAGGGTTGTATTTCTTGAAGATTTTGTTAGCCTCGTCATATATACGGCTGTACTCTATTGACAATTCTTTCCTGTTCATAGATGTCTCCTAAGGTTTCATTTTGATCCCCTTCCTATCTTATGGATTATTGCTATCCGTGTTATCCATCCATCTCCGTCCAACTCTACCAAACAATCCCAAGTTTGATTACATCTGAGACATCTCACTCTTCCAGGCATCTTCCAGTCTCTGCCGAGAAACGTAACATCGTAATCGTGTTTGCCAATTAAACACTTAGCGGCTTTCATATTCATCCAGATAAACATGATTAATCTCCTAAGGTCTCAGTTTAACCAATTCCATTAAGGCATAATAAGCAGGGTTGATAAATCTTGCCAAAGCGTGTGTTAGAAACACTGTAATCAATATTCCTGATCCAACAGTAGATACTATGGATAAAACCCACCCTATAAAACACTGTCCATCGTTGTCTATTGACCATTCTGGTTCCTTTTTAACAATCCTATAACTAAAAAACGCCATTGTTAATGTAAGAGCAAGCCCGATTGAAATAGATAGAGCGGTTGCGAACTGTTGTCTTATCATAGTTTCCCATATGTCCGGGCTGACAGTTTTGACAAAGGTCACTAGTTCTAAGAAAGTTTCTTTGACAGTACCTACTACTCCTATAACGGTAGTTTCTATTGTTGCATGTTCTTCTGTAGGTATCATAATTTTATTCCTTCCTTTGTTTTCGCACATAAAGCGCGGAATTTATACATCGTAAAGCAGGAAAAACATTTCAGGCTTTTACAGCTTTATTGAACAGATGGTCGTTCATTAGATCTCCTCCCTCTAGGGCCTCGACTATTACTGCTTTAGGCACTTTAGCGTAAGTCCACCATTCAGCTTTACCTATCCTGTCAATAGTGTAAGATACATCATGAGTTTCACCTTTATCCTCTATAAGTATACGTACAAACTCTTCCGCAGCCTGTATAATATAATCAGTGTCTGCTTTAAACTCTTTAAGGTGCCCTGCTGCAACAGAAATACTTCCTAGGGAGAGATGTGCGGCTGTATCTAAGACTTGTCCCAACCCGATTTCTTTGAGGTCGTATTTATTCAATAACATAGAAGTCACTGTTAACATAGAACAGGCATAAGAAACTGCCTTTCTTAAATCACCAGTCTTGGTCTTGGTCTTAATTCTATTACTTATATACTACTCCTCTCCTTTCCTTGGGTTTTTTCTTCGTGCTTGTAACACGAAGTTTATATATCATAAAACAGGAAAAACATTAAAAGATCGAGTAAGGCATCAGTACTATCTTAGTCATCAAGGGACGATCCTTTCGTACTTTGCGTTTGAAATGAGAGATATCTCCTTTGGACGCATCTTCCCCGATATAAGAGGAAAGTGCAAACTCTTCTCCAAAACTAACCAATCTATCCCTATATAGGGATGTTTTCATATATTTATCCCAAGCTGACTTTGTATATGCCTTCCACCAAGGGGTTTTAGCCCATACATAAAAGGATCCTATATATATGTTGACACCAGCAAATCTTATCCAATATAGTATTTTATTGAATAAGATTATAATATATGCTTTCAAAACTGTATATCCTATTTTTAGAAAGCTCCGTGCTATTAAAAAACTTAGGAAAAATATGTTTGTACATGTTTTTAACATGATTTATATCTAACCTCCTCTATCATAATCAATTACTTTTTTCCGTCTTGATCCAATTGAAGACAGAATGGATATAAATAGGTTTTTCAGCCAGCTTACGTTTGAGAACAGCCCTATATTTGTCACTAGTAAGTTTTAAATCTTTATCAAAGATAGTTATCCTTAGATCTACAGATTTTAGCTTAGAGTATTTTGAGAAATGTTTGTCCTTTGAGAAGTCTCTTTCTACTGGAGGATACATCCCTGGAATATGGATATTATCCACTTTGAAGATCAGATCTTTATTAAAGTTATATTCTGTAACTGTGTCATTTTTAGTAGTTGTAAAATACACTTCAGATGCTTCTTCAGACCAGTTTTCAGTTTCCGACTCAAGATCCCAATTGAGGGTAGTTTCAGAGTATTCGGCTATTATACTCTTTTTAGCAACCGAGTAAAGATCATAATCCCATTCTTCTCTGTACTCTCCACAAGATGTTACAAAAAGTAGTAATGTTGCAATCCATAATATACTTTTCATTTTGTTCCTCCTTTTCTAGTGTTTTTACTATAGATTGTTCAGTTGTTATAATGACTCCCTCTCGTTCAGCCTTTTATAGGAAAAG
>SDBT01012200.1_pt1 | contig 13806 bp, 27 predicted proteins | sample 2277101 | NCBI WGS metagenome assembly SDBT01 (sample SAMN10404973, study PRJNA504765) | marine sediment metagenome | isolation source: marine sediment core GS10_PC15, 103 cmbsf | place: Arctic Ocean: Southern Knipovich Ridge | collected 2010
AGAAGAGTGATTGCTAACGGCAGCTTAAATGTGCTCGCCATGAAAAAAGGATGGTTTTGATTGTGAGCGACGACGGCATTAGATGGTAAATGTTTAGCATAAACACCTACCATACCTTCACAGTGTTGTTCGAAAAACTGTAACTGCTTTTCTATGATGTTCGCCAATGAGAAAAATTCCTAACACGACTGAATGACACATCGCGTTTCAAAATTATTATATGATTACTCAGCAGCGCCTTCAACTTCACGACCAACCAGCTCAACGATAGCCATTGGTGCATTGTCACCGTAGCGGTTACCGCATTTTAAAATGCGTATATAACCACCGGGACGTTCTTTGTAGCGTGGGCCTAAGACAGTAAACAGTTTACCAACGGCAACTTTGTCACGCAAACGAGCAAAAGCTAATCGACGTTTGCTTACGCCATCAGTTTTACCTAAGGTGATTAAAGGCTCTGCGGTAAGACGCAGTTCTTTAGCCTTTGCCAAGGTTGTTTTGATCATTTCATGCTGAATCAACGACACAGTCATGTTTTGAAACATGGCCTTACGATGAGAGCTGTTACGATTAAGTTTTCTTCCACTTTGACGATGACGCATGGTATTTACCCTATTCTTTTTCAGTGAGTTCAGCAGGTGGCCAGTCTTCTAGCAAGGTGCCCAAAGCCAAACCACGTGAAACTAACACGTTTTTGATTTCTAACAGTGATTTTTTACCCAGATTTGGGGTTTTTAATAAATCATTTTCTGAGCGCTGTACAAGATCGCCGATATAATAAATATTTTCTGCTTTTAAGCAATTTGCTGCGCGAACGGTTAATTCTAAATCATCAACCGGTCTTAACAATAATGGATTGAGCTCTTGTTCTTTTTCGCTAGGAATTTCCAAGCTCTCTTCTCTTAATTCGACAAATGCTTCTAGCTGATGCTGTAAAATGGTCGCACAACGACGAATGACTTCTTCTGGCCCAATGGTGCCATCAGTTTCAATTTCAAGCACAAGCTTATCCAAATCAGTGCGTTTTTCTACCCGTGCATTTTCAACATGGTAAGCCACACGAATAATTGGGCTATACGATGCATCCAATTGTAATTTACCAACAGGACGCCCTTCTGCTTCTTCGCTTAACCGTTGGCTAGCAGGCACATAACCACGACCTTTAGTCACAGTTAATGTCATTTTAATTTCGCCGCCTTTGGTTAAATGCGCGATGACATGTTCTGGATTAATAATTTCGACGTTATGCTCAACAGCAATATCACCTGCTGTAACAGGACCTGTTCCCTTCTTATGTAAGGTGAGCTCTATTTCATCACGGTCGTGCAGTTGCAGCGCAACACCTTTCAAGTTTAATAGGATGTCGACAACATCTTCACGGACACCATCAATGCTGCTGTACTCGTGCAAAACACCATCAATTTGCACTGTCGTAATCGCAGCCCCAGGAATTGAGGACAATGAAATACGACGCAATGCGTTTCCTAAAGTATAGCCAAAACCACGCTCTAGCGGCTCCAAAACAACTTTAGAATGAAACTCATTGATCACATCAACTTGGATGGATCTTGGCGTTAAAAAAGTCGTATAGATATCTTGCATATTTAAATCACCTACTTCGAATAAAGTTCAACAACAAGATTAACCTTGAATTCTGCTGGTAAATCAGCAATATCAGGGTAGCTCTTAAAAGTACCTTGCATTTGTTTTGCTTCTATTTCTAACCACTCACTCTCGCCCCGCGTTTTAGCTAGCTCAAGTGCAGCAGTGATACGTAATTGGCTCTTACACCGTTCACGTACTGAAATAACGTCATTTGGCTTAACCAAATAAGATGGCACATTCATAACGTCACCATTGACTAATATGGCTTTGTGAGTCACGAGCTGCCTGGCTTCTGCGCGAGTACTCCCAAATCCTATGCGATAAACCACGTTATCTAAGCGAGACTCTAAAAGCTGTAACAAGTTTTCACCTGTTGCACCTTTTTGGCGATCTGCTTGAAAGTAATAATTACGAAACTGTTTTTCTAAAACACCGTAATAACGACGAATCGTTTGTTTCATGCGTAACTGTATACCGTAGTCAGACAAACGACGGCGCCCTGCAGCGTGCATACCGGGTGGTGAGGCTAATTTACACTTAGACTCAATCGGACGAACACCGCTTTTTAATTGCAGATCTGTTCCTTCACGACGTGATAGTTTACATTTTGGACCAATATATCTTGCCATCTATCTAACTCCTATACCCGACGTTTCTTTGGTGGACGACAACCATTGTGTGGCACAGGTGTCACGTCGGTAATGCTGGTGATCTTATAACCACAAGAATTCAATGCACGTAATGCGGATTCACGACCAGGACCAGGACCATTGACCTGCACGACAATCGATTGCAGCCCAAATTCTTTGCCTAGGTTACCTGCTTTTTCTGCTGCAACTTGTGCTGCGAACGGTGTGCCTTTACGTGAGCCTTTAAAATTACAGTTGCCCGCACTTGACCAAGCCAAAGTGTTACCTTGGCCATCGGTAATTGTGATCATGGTGTTATTAAACGTCGCACGTATATGTGCAATGCCATTAATGACGCTACGTTTCTTTTTCTTCGCTGTACGTGTTGCTGGTCTTGTTGCCATAGGTGTCTTCTCTAAATTCTAAGGTTATTTACGAATGGGTTTGCGCTTACCCTTGCGAGTACGTGCATTATTCTTGGTTTTTTGCCCTCTGAGCGGCAATCCACGGCGATGACGAATACCCCGGTAGCAACCCAAATCCATCAGACGCTTGATGTTCATGGATACTTCACGGCGCAAATCACCCTCGATCACAAATTTCGCCACTTCACTACGAAGCAACTCCAGCTCAGGTTCAGTCAAATTTTTCACTTTGGTGGCTGGATTAATTTTTGTTGTCGCGCAAATTTCAACTGCTCGTGGACGGCCAATGCCGTAGATCGATGTCAGCGAAATGCATATATGTTTTTGTATAGGTATGTTAACACCCGCAATACGAGCCATTTATAATACTCCTAACCTCAAAATGAAAAGCCGTCTAGGATAACGCGTTATCCCCACAAAATCAACCCTGGCGTTGCTTGTGTCGCTTATCTTTGCAGATAATTCGAACCACGCCTTTGCGCCTTACAACCTTGCAATGACGACATATTTTTTTAACTGATGCTCTTACTTTCATTTACTTATCCTCTACCGAGTAAATCCGATGTTTCCACGACCACGTAAATGGGCCTTTTTCATCAGTGATTCATATTGATGCGACATTAAATGTGCCTGTACTTGTGACATAAAGTCCATCAGCACAACCACAACAATCAGCAACGATGTACCACCAAAATAAATTGGAACATGCCAAGTCAGAATCATAAACTCTGGTAACAACGCGACACCGGTTAGATAAATCGCACCGACAAATGTCAAACGTGTCATTACCGTATCAATGTATTTAGCCGTTTGCTCACCTGGGCGGATGCCGGGAATAAATGCACCGGATTTTTTTAAGTTATCTGCGGTATCTTTGGGGTTAAACACAATCGCGGTGTAGAAAAAACAGAAAAAGACAATCGCCGTCGCATAGCTAAGTAAATAGAGCGGCTGCCCAGGCTGCAATGCAATACTCACATCTGACAGCCAGGTAAAACCAGGTGTCTTAGAGAAAAATTGAGCAATCGTCGCTGGAAACAAAATGATACTGGATGCAAAAATCACTGGAATCACACCTGACATATTAATTTTAAAGGGCAAATGGCTTGATTGGGCAGCATACATTTTACGCCCTTGTTGCCGCTTGGCGTAGTTCACGGTTATTCGTCGCTGCGCCCTCTCAAAATAGACCACAACACCTGTCACCATAAGCACTAATGCCAACAGCAAGATTAATGAAATCACCTGCATTTGGCCTTGATGCACTTGGTTCATGACCTCAGCAACGGCTGATGGAAAGCGCGAAACAATACCGGCAAAAATGATCAGGGAAATACCATTACCCACACCACGTTCTGTCATTTGCTCACCGAGCCACATTAAAAACATGGTGCCCGTAACCAACGTGACAGTCGCTGTAAAGTAAAAGTTAAAGTTAGGATCAAGGGCAATCCCTTGGCTAGCTAGCCATTTGGAGATGCCAATTGCTTGGAACATTGCCAACACCAAGGTGCCATAACGCGTGTATTGATTAATTTTACGCCGCCCAGCTTCACCTTCTTTTTTCAGCTGTGCCAATTTGGGTGACATAACAGAGAATAGCTGCATGATAATGGACGATGAAATATAGGGCATAACACCCAATGCAAACACGGTTAAACGTGCCAGCGCGCCACCGGAAAACATGTTGAACAAGCCGAGGATACCACCGGATTCTTGGCGAAATAGATCAGCCAAACGTTGTGGATTGATGCCGGGTACCGGTATATGACAACCAATACGGTAGACCACGATTCCCATCAATACGAACAACAGGCGTTTCTTAAGCTCGCTTAAGCCGCCTTGGGATAAACCTGCACCTGTTTTTGGGCCTGCCATCTACGCTTCTACCTTCCCGCCAGCAGCTTCAATTGCAGCGAGTGCGCCACGCGTCACAGTCAGACCTTTTACAGTAACTGCTTTTTCTAGCTTACCTGAGAGAATGATTTTAGCGCGTTTGATGCCAGCCGTAATGATGCCAGCTTTACGTAATGCAGCTAAATCGATGATATCTGCGTCAATACCCGCTAATTCGTGTAAACGAACTTCTGCAGTAACAAAGCCGATGCGTGATTTGAAGCCACTTTTAGGAATGCGACGTTGCAGTGGCATTTGACCACCCTCAAAGCCCACTTTATGGTAACCACCAGAGCGTGCATGCTGACCTTTATGGCCACGACCACAGGTTTTACCTGAGCCTGAACCAATGCCACGACCAACACGTTTGGCCGTTCTTTTTGCCCCTTTGCCGGGTGCGATTGAATTTAAACGCATATCTGTATTCTCGCTCATAAAATTACTTGACGTCTAACATGTAAGCAACGCGCCTAATCATGCCACGATTTTCAGGGGTATCTTGCACTGTGACAGTTTGATGTATGCGACGCAAACCTAGACCGCGCACACAAGCTTGATGATTGGCAAGACGGCCATTCATGCTTTTAAGTAACGTCACTTGTACTGTTTTTTTATCTGCCATTAGTCTGCTTCCACAATTTCTTTGATAGTTTTATGACGCTTCTCCGCCATTGCTTGCGGTGACACAATTGCACTTAGGCCGTTCACGGTGGCTCGCACAACGTTGATCGGATTAGTTGAGCCTATGATTTTAGTCAACACGTTTTCTACGCCCATCACTTCAAACACCGCACGCATAGAACTCCCTGCAATAATACCGGTACCTTCAGATGCAGGTTTCATCCACACTCGACTAGCACCGTGACGACCCTTGATCTCATGCTGCAATGTGTTACCTTTTAATTCGATTTGGGTAATATTGCGACGTGCATTTTCCATGGCTTTTTGGATTGCCAACGGTACTTCACGTGACTTACCACGACCATAACCGATTTTACCCTTACCATCACCAACCACAACGATAGCTGAAAATCCGAAGATCCGGCCACCTTTAACAACTTTAGCCGTCCGGTTAACGGCGACTAATTTTTCTAACATGCCGTCACTGGTTGTTTCTTTATCAAAACTTGCCATGCTCTAAACCCTTTAAATACTTAAAATTCTAATCCGCCTTCACGAGCAGCATCTGCTAAAGACTTAACACGCCCATGAAATTGAAAACCCGAACGATCAAACGCGACACGTGTAATGCCTGCTTTGATCGCTTTTTCAGCAATGCGTTGACCAACCAGCTTAGCTGCTTCAACACCACCACCGTTAGCAAATTGTTTGCGCACGTCTTTTTCTACTGTTGATGCACTTGCCAACACACCCGCATTATCAGCTGAAATTAATTGCACATAGATGTGGCGTGGCGTGCGGTGCACACTTAAACGTGGGATTACTAATTGAGCAATCTTAGCCCGTGTTTTTTTTGTGCGGCGCACACGTGCCGTTTTTTTAAACGCTACTTTGCTAGTCATTACTTCTTCTTAGCCTCTTTACGAACAACAGTTTCATCCGCATAACGCACACCTTTACCTTTATAAGGCTCTGGTGGACGGTATGCACGAATATCAGCGGCAACCTGACCGACAACTTGTTTGTCTATGCCTTTAACCACAACTTCAGTTTGGCTTGGTGTTTCGATAGTAATGCCTGCAGGTGGCTCATAATTCACTGGGTGAGAAAACCCAAGCGTTAAAGCCAGTACTTTTCCTTTCATTTGAGCACGGTAACCAACACCCACTAACGTTAGCTTACGCTCAAAACCTTCGCTTACACCAATGACCATGTTATTAACCAATACACGGTTAGTACCCGCTAAGGCGTTAGCATTAGGCAAATTTAGCCGTGGCACAAATGTAATTGCATCATCAGCTTGAGCCAGTTCAACAGCAGAATGTACATTCCACTCCAAACTGCCTTTGGTCCCTTTAATTTTGACCAATTGCCCACTGATTGTCGCTTCAACACCTTTAGGTATAATCACTGGGTTATTTGCTACTCTCGACATCGTCCGCCCCTTTAATTCACGTAACCAATCACTTCGCCACCTAAGCCCTTTGAACGCGCAACGCGATCGGACAAAATGCCAGCTGAAGTTGATATGATTGCCACACCCATGCCATTTAACACTAATGGCAGATCGTCTTTACCTTTATAGACACGCAAACTTGGCTTACTGACGCGCTCAATACGGGCGATAACCGGTTTGCCAAGATAATATTTCAACCGCACAGTGAGATACCGCTTGCCGTCTTGTTCAATGGCGTGCACATCTTCGATGTAGCCTTCGCCTTTTAACAATTCAGCTATCGCTAACTTTGTTTTTGAAAACGGGATCTGCATAGCACGTTTAGCAACCGCTTGTGCATTGCGAATCCGGGTAAATAAATCTGCAATTGGATCTTGCATACTCATGTTTATAATTCCTCTGTTACCAACTCGATTTACGTAAACCCGTTGCATGACCCCACATGGTGGCAGCACGCAAGCAAATTCGGCACAAACCAAACTTGCGATAAACAGCATGTGGACGCCCACAACGTTCACAACGGCGCTGCACACGGCTAGGGCTCTCGTCACGATCACGCTTATTCAATTTTACGACTGCTGCCATTTTTTCATCATAGGATACCGCCGTGCTACTAATGATTTGGCGTAGCTCATTGCGCACAGCACGGCCGAGCTGAACTTTTTTAAGCCGTTTCTTATCACGCGCAATCATACATTTCTTCGCCATACTGTTACCTCAATCTTTAAATGGAAAATTAAAAGCTGCTAATAAACCTCTGCCTTCAGCATTGTTCTTCGCGCTTGTTGTTATCGTGATATCAAGACCACGAATTTTATCAATTTTGTCATAATCGATTTCTGGGAAAACGATTTGCTCTTTGATACCTAGGCTATAATTGCCACGTCCATCAAATGCTTTAGCGGTAAACCCACGAAAATCTCGAATACGCGGAATGGAAACACACACCAATCTTTCAAGAAAATCATACATATGATCACGACGTAATGTCACTTTACAACCGATGGGGTAATCAGTACGCACTTTAAATCCCGCAATGGATTTGCGTGCCAATGTAATCACCGGTTTTTGCCCAGCAATTTTAGTCATATCACCCAGCGCATGCTGGATAATTTTTTTATCAGTGATGGCTTCACCGAGCCCCATGTTTAGCGTTATTTTCTCTAAACGTGGCACTGACATGATATTTTTGTATTCAAACTGCTTCATCAGTTGAGCCACAATTTTATCTGTATACAATTTCTTAAAACTTGACATCGTTTTTCACCTAACTTAGATATCGATCATTTCATTATCTGATTTAAAAAAGCGTTTTTTAGCACCATCTTTTAGGTGCTTAAAACCCACTCTGCTTGCTTTATTTGTACTTGGATTCATCAGCGCCACATTGGAAATATGGATTGCTGCTTCTCTCTCCAAGATACCACCTTGCACATTTTTTTGTGGGTTAGGTTTAACATGCTTTTTCACCATGTTAATGCCTTCCACAAGAACGCGATTCTTCGCTGCAAATTTAAGAACCTTACCATGACGGCCCTTATCTTTACCCGTTACCACGATGACTTCGTCATCTCTTTTAATCTTACTCGCCATGACCTATAAAACCTCAGGAGCTAATGAAACGATTTTCATAAATTTTTCAGTTCTTAATTCGCGCGTCACCGGACCAAAAATACGAGTCCCGATGGGTTGACGCTGCGCATTCAATAAAACTGCCGCGTTGCCATCAAAACGTATCAATGAACCATCACTGCGACGCACACCTTTACGAGTCCGCACAACAACAGCATCCACGACATCGCCCTTTTTGACTTTGCCACGTGGTATTGCTTCTTTGACGCTGACTTTAATCACGTCACCAATGCCTGCATAACGGCGGTGCGAACCACCGAGCACTTTAATGCACATCACCCGACGTGCGCCACTGTTATCAGCTACGTCTAGCATGGATTGCATTTGAATCATGTCATTCTCCTAAAAATCAGCATCCCCAAACAAAAGGCCGGAGATTCTAGCATTTATATAGCCTTCTCGACAACTTTAACCAACACCCAACTCTTATTTTTTGAAATGGGGCGGCACTCTTTAATAACCACTTTATCGCCAATCTGGCAACTATTCTCAGGATCATGAGCCTGAATCTTTGATGAGCGGCGAATATACTTACCATACAGCGGGTGCTTTATACGGCGCTCTACCAGCAACACAATGGATTTATCCATCTTGTTACTCTGTACAATGCCCGTTACTGTTCGCGCCTGCTTTTCCTGCTCACTCATGACTGGTTAACCTTTTCATTAATTAATGTATTCACACGTGCGATATTACGTCGCACTGCTTTAAACGCATGAGGCCGAACTGTCTGACCTGACCCCTGGTTGATGCGCAAGTTGAATTGCTCGCGTAACAACTCGTTTCGCTCTTTTTTTAATTCTTCAACGGTTTTACTGCGTAATTCTTGAATATTCATCACATCACCACTCGGCTTACAAAGTTGGCTTTGATTGGCAGCTTGGCAGCGGCCAAACGAAATGCTTCACGTGCCAACTCTTCTGGCACCCCTTCTAGTTCAAACAACACGCGCCCCGGTTGCACTAAGGCTACCCAGTATTCCACGCTACCCTTACCTTTACCTTGACGAACTTCTAACGGCTTTTTGGTAATCGGTTTGTCTGGGAAAATACGGATCCACACTTTACCACCACGCTTGATATGACGAGTAATGGTACGACGAGCCGCTTCAATTTGGCGCGCTGTAATGCGACCACGCCCAATCGCGCGTAAACCAAATTCCCCGAAACTCACCTTTCCGCCACGTATAGCAGTGCCTCGGTTTTTCCCCTTCATCTGCTTACGGAACTTTGTTTTTTTAGGCTGTAACATTTACCTATTTCCTCTATTTAGCGCTGGCCTTTTCTTTATCACCCTCAACCTTAGCATCTGCTTCAGGGCGACCAAAGATTTCACCTTTAAATATCCACACCTTCACGCCAATGACACCGTATGTCGTTTGCGCTCTTGCAATCCCATAATCAATATCGGCACGAAATGTATGCAACGGCACGCGACCTTCACGATACCATTCACTCCGAGCAATTTCAGCACCGCCTAAGCGGCCACCGACTTTAACTTTAATGCCCAATGCACCAGCACGCATTGCACTTTGTACTGCACGTTTCATTGCACGACGAAACATAACGCGACGTTCTAATTGTTGCGCAATACCTTCTGCAACCAGTTTAGCGTCTAACTCTGGCTTACGAATTTCTTCAATGTTGATATTCACAGGCACACCCATGATTTTTTTTACGTCTTCACGCAAGGTTTCAACATCACTACCTTTTTTACCAATGATTACACCAGGACGTGCTGTGTGAATAGTTAATCTTGCATTACGAGCAGGCCTTTCAATTTGAATACGACTTACCGCAGCACTGGCTAACTTTTTCATCAAATAATCACGCACTTTTAAATCATCATTTAAGTACTCAGCATATTGCTGCTTATTTGCATACCATTTAGAGGTCCAATCTTTAGTGATCCCTAAACGAATTCCTATTGGATTAACTTTTTGGCCCATTCTTATCTCACTCTTGGTTATCTGACACTTTAACAGTAATGTGGCAGGTGCGTTTCAAAATGCGATCTGCACGGCCTCTTGCACGTGGCATTTGGCGTTTCGCGGTTGGCCCTTCATTAACATAGATCTTTGAAACCACCAATTCATCAATGTCGGCGCCTTCGTTGTTTTCTGCATTGGCAATTGCTGAATTGAGCACTTTAAGCGTCAACCGTGCCGCTTTTTTGGTGCTGAAGTTTAGCACATCAATCGCTTTATCAACTTGCATATTGCGAACTTGATCTGCAACTAAGCGCGCTTTTTGAGCCGAAAGGTGTGCATATTTTAAGGTTGCCGCTACTTCCATTTTTATTTCCCCTTCGCTTTTTTATCAGCCGCATGACCACGGAAAGTACGCGTAATCGCAAACTCACCTAATTTGTGGCCTACCATGTTCTCTGAAACTAAAACGGGAACATGCTGGCGACCATTATGGATAGCGATTGTTAAGCCAACCATATCTGGAATGATCATCGACCGGCGTGACCATGTTTTAATCGGACGTCGACTGTTCGCAGCTTTAGCCGCATCCACTTTTGCAAGCAGATGGTGATCTACAAACGGTCCTTTTTTAATTGAACGTGCCATTTATCTAAAATCCCCTATTTCTTCTTACGTCTGTCACGTAAGATCATCTTGTCAGTGCGTTTGTTATGACGCGTTTTATAACCTTTAGTCGGTACACCTGTCGGTGAAACTGGATGACGACCACCAGAAGTCCGACCTTCACCACCACCGTGTGGGTGATCGACTGGGTTCATCGCTACACCACGAACGGTCGGCCGTATCCCACGCCAGCGCGCTGCACCCGCTTTACCTAATGAGCGCAAACTATTTTCTGAGTTTGACACTTCACCAATACTCGCACGACATTCACTCAACACTTTACGTAGCTCACCAGAACGTACGCGGAGCAAACAATGTGCGCCTTCACGTGCAATTAATTGTGCGCTTGTACCTGCACTACGCATCATTTGCGCACCTTTACCTGGCTTTAGCTCTACGCAGTGTACATTTGTACCCAGTGGGATTTTTTTCAGTGGCAAACAGTTACCGGGTTTAATCGGTGCTTGGTCACCAGACATGATTTCGGTTTTAGCGTGCATGCCTTTGGCAGCGATAACATAACGTCTTTCACCATCAGCATATAAGATTAACGCTATAAATGCACTACGGTTAGGATCGTATTCTAAACGCTCAACTACACCAGGGATATTATCCTTGTTACGTTTGAAATCAATAATACGGTATTGTTTTTTGTGACCACCACCGCGATGACGCACTGTAATACGGCCTTTATTATTGCGGCCATCAATACGGGTTTTAGGCGCCGTTAGCGGTCCATAAGGTGAACCCTTATGAAGTTCCGGATTCACCACCTTAATCTGGAAGCGACGTCCCGGCGACGTTGGTTTTGCTTGTACGATTGCCATTACTACGCACCCTCGCTAAAATTAATATCGTGACCTTCTTTTAAGCTCACATAGGCTTTTTTCCAATTTTTTCTACGTCCAGCTATGCGGCCAAAACGTGTAGTTTTACCACGCATATTAATAACCTGAACTGATTTCACTTCAACTTTATAGATGTCTTGGACCGCGACTTTGATTTGAGCTTTAGTCGAATCCGTTGCTACCCGAAATACATACTGTTTCGCTTTCTCAGCCAATAATGTGCTTTTCTCAGACACATGAGGGGCCAACAATACTTTGTAACTACGATCTGAAATCATTGTAACCACTCCTCAATTTTCTTCAATGCAGGCACAGTGATCAGCACTTTAGTAAATGCAATGATGCTTACCGGATCGATATGATCTGCGCAGACAATACCGACTTTATGCACATTGCGTGACGCCAATAACAATGACGTATCCAATGATTCTGTAATAATCAACACATCATCTAGCGCTAGCGGTTTTAGCTTAGCCAACAAATCACGTGTTTTCGGTGCTTCCAATGTAAACGAATCGACAACCACCAAACGCTCTTTGCGCACGAGCTCTGAAAAGATACTGCGAATCGCATGGCGATACGCTTTTTTATTCACTTTTTGGGTGAAATCACGTGGTTTTGCTGCAAACGTTACGCCACCTGAACGCCATAATGGGCTACGGATGGTACCCGCTCTAGCGCGGCCTGTGCCTTTTTGACGCCATGGCTTTGCACCACCACCACTTACAGCAGAGCGATTTTTTTGCGCTTTGCTACCCTGGCGCGCACCGGCCAAGTAAGCGGTTACCACTTGATGTATCAACGCTTCATTATATTTATGCCCAAATGTGGTTTCTGACACCGTTACCTTGCTGGCATTTTTAGCGCTGGCTGGATCAATAACATTAAGCTCCATCACTATTCTCCAAGACGTTTGCTTTAACCGCTAACTTGATGATGACATCACCACCAGGTGCACCCGGTACGGTGCCTTTGATCAGCAGCAAGTTACGCTCTAAATCAACTTTAATAATTTCTTGGCAACCAACCGTGCAACGCACATTACCCATTTGGCCTGCCATCTTCTTACCTTTAAATACACGGCCTGGTGTTTGACACTGACCGGTTGACCCAAGCGCACGATGCGACAATGAGTTACCATGTGTAGCACGCTGCATATGGAAATTGTGACGCTTAACAGCACCGGCAAAACCTTTACCGCGGGTTGTGCCCGTCACATCAACCTTTTGGCCTTCGCTAAAAATGTCCACTTTTATCTCAGCACCAATCTTGATGTCCTCGCCTTCATTATCAGCCAGCCGGAATTCCCAAGTACCGCGACCCGCTGCAACACCCGCTTTACGGAAGTGACCCGCCTGAGGCTTGTTCACATGACGCGCAGCACGCTCACCCGCTGTGACTTGCAAACTGCGATAACCATCATTTTCCACGGTTTTCACTTGAGACACACGGTTAGGTGTAACCTCAACAACAGTGACTGGAATTGATGCACCGGCTTCAGTGAAGACCCGTGTCATTCCGCATTTTTTTCCTATTAATCCAATGGACATTTATCTTTTCTCCGCGTTCTATTTAATCCACTGAGTCCAAACTGATCTGCACATCCACGCCAGCTGGTAACTCAAGTTTCATCAGCGCGTCTACTGTCTTTTCAGTAGGCTGCACGATATCCATCAGGCGTTTATGGGTACGCAGTTCATATTGATCACGCGCATCTTTATCAACATGTGGCGAAATCAATACCGTAAATTTCTCAATGCGAGTTGGCAAAGGGATCGGCCCTTTTATTTGCGCACCTGTACGCTTTGCTGTGTTCACAATTTCATGCGCAGACTGATCAATCAGGCGATGATCAAACGCTTTTAAGCGAATACGTATGCGTTGATTTTTCTTCATAGTTGCCATAATAATTTACTCAACAATTTTAGACACAACACCCGCGCCGACAGTACGACCGCCTTCACGAATCGCAAATTTCAAACCTTCTTCCATCGCAATCGGTGCGTGCAAAACGGCTGTTACGCTCACGTTATCGCCTGGCATGACCATTTCAACGCCCGCTGGCAACTGGATTTCACCAGTCACGTCGGTGGTGCGGAAA
>SDBT01012201.1_pt1 | contig 13806 bp, 8 predicted proteins | sample 2277101 | NCBI WGS metagenome assembly SDBT01 (sample SAMN10404973, study PRJNA504765) | marine sediment metagenome | isolation source: marine sediment core GS10_PC15, 103 cmbsf | place: Arctic Ocean: Southern Knipovich Ridge | collected 2010
AGTACATTCAATGTTTCATTTGCAGGTATGTGTGGTACAAAGTATGTCTCTGTTTCATTGGCAAAAGAATCAATATTTCCAATGATAAACCAGTTTCCTTCAGGATCAAGTATTTCTAAAGCGGCCACAGTTAAATTATTTGGAGAATCGATGCTTACATTTGAGGCGATTCTAATTTGAATTTCTGGGACCAGAGGATTAGGGTACAAGAAAATCCAGTCATATATAGATACGTCCCATAATGAAGTATTCAAATCTGTAAGTAAATTGAATTCAAATTCGATTGTAAGATTATTAGTGTCTGCCTGTGCTTCGTAGTAAAAATTATCATTTATTTCAAGGGCAAGGAGATCAGATTCGATTTTAGTTCCGTTTTTAACCAAGACATCAGTAGGTAAGGTAAGGTGGGATATTTCAGGATCGTAGGGTTGAACTGTATCGTTTACTCGATATAATTCACCAATATTAATTGTGAATTTATTTATTGAAACAGTAAAAGTGTCTGTACCGTTATATTCAAATTTAAAGAGCATTGAGTTGTTATTTGTTTCATTTAAAAAATGTAGTACGACCTGAATTATTGCAGGATCATCTATTTTAATAAATTGAGTTGATTCATCCTCAGCTGTAATATTAATTTCTGTCTGTTCACTTAAACTTAGCCAATCTTTACCAGTATAATTATACATAAATAAATGTGCCTCATTAATATTAGCAACATTACTTACATTTACTGAAATTTCAAAATCTATGCTAAATAGAGAAAAATTCCAATTACTTAATTGTTGATTTCGATAGTAATCGAAAGATGTTCCAGAACTATGATTTTTTACATTAAACTGTATCTCTTTTGTTAAGTTATTTGTATTTGCTACTGCGGTATATCGGTTATTATCTAGTTCTTTAAAAGAATCAATGTCTCCACTTAATTGAGTGCCATTAACTAGTGAAAATGCTGAAACATTATTATAAGTAAAATTTTCAATTCCTATCGATTTTGTAAAAATAAAAGTATCCCCTTCACCTCTGTCCGAAAGATCTTCTCCATCCGGATTAAAATATAGGAATTTTGGACCTACATCAGCTCCGGGTATTTTAACCCTAAAAGCAAACCAATATTTTGTAATTCCATTTTCAATAGTCCATGTGGTTTCGGATGTATTTAAGAAAATGGGACCATCGCCTTCATTTTCAAAGTCAAAGAGTTCCCAATGAGCCTCAATAGTTTCAGGATGGCGTACTTGTAGCTTCCCAAGAATCTCTGTTTCATTTGAGTTAGGGGTCCCTATATTATCATCTATACAATTAACTATTGCTACTTCCCAAGAATTTTCCTCTGTATACTCCTGATTGAATGTTATATCTTGGATGAAAATACTTAGATTATTAACGTATTGATCAACCTCTACAAAAAATTTTTGGTAAACGTATATAGGATCTTCTTCGAAATTAAAAATGACTTCACTCGGTTCAGTTTCTATATCTTTGGTGTAATTTTCTGCTTCAATATTCTCAAAATTCATTCTCGCATATGAAATATAGTGATTTTGTAAACTGATTTTGGGTTGATCATTTAAACCAGGATTTTCCCTATTGATATAATGATCTTGGCTTGACCTGGTTATTGTACTAAATATTTTTCCTTCCCGACCATTGCTGGACGCTTTCAAATTATTGTCAATTTCGTTGTTTGTATTGTTATTATTAATTATACCGCTGCCTACAATAAACATTGAAAAGTTTAGAAATAGAATAATAAGTACGCAGATCAAATTTTTATTTTTTAATATTTTCATTTAATCTCTTCTCCATATTTTTTTTTATAAGTTTTTATTTATTATTCTATTTCTATTGGAACAATTAGACCTCTTTTCTTGAGATCAATGATTGCACTTATTATTTGATCTTTAGATTCTTTTCGACCAGCTATACCATAACTTATAAGAGAAGCAATAAAGAAAAAATCTCGCTCTTTCTGCATTTCCTGAGCTACTTCAAGCAAGGCTCTTTCTAATTTCTCTAGTTTAGAAACTTCCCAATGTGTTGCTAATTGAAGTGGATACAACAAAGATATATTAAAGTATTCTTCTACGAATGCATCAGTTTCACTAAATGGTCGAATATCACCTGAAAAATCTCTAATCAATGGTGAAAATCGAGCTTCAAATCTTTGAGTAAAGCCTTTTTGGTTAATCTCGAGTTGTTCAGATGGAGGACCATCTAAAATTAATGCTACTCTCACATAAGAACCATCATTAATTATTATTTTAAAGTCATAATAATCCATTTGAAATCCTTTTCCTTCAGTGGACTTTTCTCCTGGTTTCTTTATTTCACTTCTGAACTGAGATATAGCGGTTAAAAATCCGCCAATAAGATCTGAATCAAGTTCTATAGAAATCTGTTTATTATAAATCGTCGTACCAGCTTCTTTATGAATAATCATTATATATGAGATTTTTAATAAATCATCTAATATTAGTGCTTCTCCAGCCCAATGTTCTCGTAGGTTACTCATTTTTCGATGTCGTATAGCAGCAAATGTGATAAATGCTGCCACACCAATTAAAATATATGGCAAAAATAATTGAAAGGTATCCATGAATAATGTAAAATCGTCTACTATCCTGAATTCACGGGATTCTATATCTTCACTTGCATAAAATCCTTCTTCACCATAACTTACTTTAACTGAATATTTCTCACCAAGTTCTTTAAAGTTAAGAGCTCCTTTAGCGATTCCCTCATCATTTGTAACGGCAATATCATCATCCACTACTTTACCATTGCTATCTAAAAGTTCAAACTTGATTTCTAAATCTTCTATTGGGTCACCAGAACTGTCAGTCACTTCTACGGAAAAATAGTTTGTACCAGACATATATTGAGTTTTAACCCTATCATCAAACTCAATATCAACCGCAAATTTGTAAATTTCATAGGTTCCTGAAATATCGAAAGTTATTTCATTCCAGAGGGAAGTTACATTGAATTCAAAAATACCTTGATCAGGGATTCCTCCAGGTACAATCTCATCCCATATTCCCGTTTGATTGTCCACATTAGTGACAGTTATGCCGAAATTCTTCATTTCAATATCTTCTGGCTTCAATGTATCACTATTCAAACCAAAACTAATTTTTGACAAAATATCTGAAGAAATGGCATTATCAATAGAAAATCTAACACTAAATTCTTCAATAGTTACATTAAATCCCCACCCGGGGTCTCCTTGAGTTTCATTAGTTGCAAATCTTAAACGCATTCTAACAAGATTATTATTACTCTCGTTTAAAAATTGCAAAAATATCCACGGAGTAAACCACACCAATACTACACTTTCATTAACATGGGCAAAGGTTCGATTTGTCACACTAAGTTGCATCCATTCAGCTTCGTTTTGCTCTTCACTGAGATATTTGTTTGTTTGGTTTCCTTTATAAAGCTCTAAAGTCGCAAGAGTAATATTCTCAGGGTCATTAATGCTTGTATTACATCTGAGTGTTATGTACATCGAAGCTATCCTCGGATTAGGAGCAACAGTTAGCCATTCATAAAGATCAACATCCCAAAACGAGTTATTTATATTGTTTAGAACATTTAGATTAAATTCAACTGTTAGATTGTTAGAATCCGCTTGAGCCTCATAATAATCATTGTCATTGACCTCTAGAGCCTCAAGAGATTCTCCTAACATCATACTTGTAGTTGCATTTGAGAGACTTACATTATTAGCATAGTTTAAATCTACAATCGAGGGATCACTTGGATGTACTTTTTGAATTGCATCCAATTCTCCTACATCAATAGAAAACTGACCTATAGACACATTGAAATTAGCTGCCCCAGTACCGTTATATTCAAATCTGAAAAAAATCGTATTATTTGGATTTAGATTAGGAGATAACCATGGGGAATGTATATAAGTTAAAAACAATAATTTATCAACTGGATCTCTTATCCTGTATGTTATTAGGTTCTCAGTTGATTGATTTAATTCAATGGTTTGACTACGTTCAAGAATTTCAGAGAGATCAATCCATTCTCCTCCTAATTTTCTTAACCAATTATAACCATATAAAGTTGCATTTTCAATAAAATCAGTGTTGCTAATATTTGTTGCGATATTGAGATCAATACTAAATATATATTCATAATGATAAACCCACCATGTATGATCCTTAAATGTTTGATCTTCTTTTGTCTTTGGGCGAAAGAATTTTTGTATAATTTCATAATAAGAAATATTATCAGAGTTCGTTAAGTTATTGAGCTCGAATCTGGTAGAGATATTCAAATAATAATTGTCATCTTCTGCAAAATAACGATCATCATCTGTCCAATTTCTAAAAGAATCCAAACCACCACTTAATAATGTCCCATTCCAAGTCCTATTACCAAAAACGTTGTTAGTGGTAGAATTCTCAAAAGAGATCTCAGAATCTAAAAAGGTATCACCCGCTCCTTTATTTGAAGGAGCACCACCATCAGGATTAAAATACAATAATTTTGTACCTCCTCCAGATTTCTCATCATTAGGTGGTATTTTAATTCTGATAGCAAACCAATATTTTTCCACACTATTTTCTATAGTCGATTTTGTATTAGAAATATTAAGAAATATTGGTCCATTACCAACATTCTTAAAATCAAAAACTTCCCAATGTGCTGCAAAAGTAGTAGGATGAGGTAATTGCAGTACCCCTAAGGTTTCAATTGAATTGGGTGTCCCATCAGAATCATTAGAACAATTAACAATTGCAACCTCCCAGGAATTTTCATCTGTAAAAATTGGGTTCAGGTTGAGATCTTGAAGAAAAATGCTTACATTGTTAACAAATTGACTTAATTCGACTGAGAATTTTTGATATATATAGGTGGGGCCTTCCTCTGAAGCCCAAATAATCTCAGAAGGATCATCTTCTAATGACCTTGTATAATTAATAGCAGTTATGTTCTCAAAGTTCATTGTTGCCCTTGAAATGTAATAGTTTGGTATATAAACACTTGGTTGTCTGTTTAAACTGGACAATTCTCTATTAATATAAAGATTTTGACTGGTTGAGGTAATTGATGTAAAAACCTTTCCACTCCGATCAACTCCGTTTGAAGTTTTTAAGTTTTTTTTAATACCTTCTTGTTCTGCGTTATCATCATCTACAGGAGATATTACATTAATATCTTTATAGAAAACAAGCAAAATCGACGAATTTATGTACAATATAATAAGTATAGCAAGAAGTTTTTTGCATTTTATCGAATTCATAAAATTTTGCTCCACATAATATTTTTATTTAAATTTATTAAATTAAATATAATTTGCATTTTCTACTATAATATTTTTTAGTTAGATAATAAAATATATACAAGTAATATTAAAATGTAATTTTATCGTTTTAAAACTAGCGCTTCTACTAAAATAGAACCTCTCATAAAATTAATCCCTAAAGGATGGTCAAGTATTCATTCCTAATTAATAAAGTTTGGAAAAAATAATTATAATTGTATATTTTAAAATCACCCTAACATACTAATTTGTCAATTCACTAAGAACCTGCATCGCTCTCTTGGTATTAAAAATCCCACAAATACATGGAGAAGTTAGTTTTTCTGCAGCTTTTTCTATAGAAATTTTTCCCTTTTTAATTTGATCTACATAATGTTCAATCGATTGAGAAGATACGCAGTGATGACCACACATTGTAGTAATTTCTAAAGTTTTTTCAGCGGGTAATAGTTCCTTTTTACCGAATTCCCCTAATGCGAGATTTACAGTATGCATCTTTAGACCAATTTCATCACACACATTTTTAACTTCAGAAATTAATCCCGATACAACAACCGAAACGCCTAAATCTTCTTCTTTTACAGTTTGTAAGATTTCCTTAATATCCCTAATGTCGGAGAAGCACCCTTGTATTACTGTTGAAATATTCCAAGCGCCTTCCATTAAAAGATTAGTTGGATTATTTTGTTTAAGTATTTCACCTAAACGGAGATGATTTTTTTTAACTTCCGGAGATTTATCATTAAATCCTCTTGCTAACATAGAGATAATAACGAAATCACTTTTTAAATCCTCAATTGTCCCTTTCCTATATAAAGAGTGTGTCATTTTTTCATATTCCTCCATATATTATATTTTTCCTAACCCGACATTTATTTTAGCATTAGGCCTAACTGAAAAGTCTTTTTGAGTAAGTAAATTGCTCACAGGGATATCTCCATTTTCCATCACTCGAGAAATTACACCGACACTAAATACCGTATCAACTTCTTTATCTAATTTTTTAATAATATCTAAAACTGCAGCAGTTTTTTCATATGGAACTTTAAATTCAATAATGCCCGAAAGTACCATTTCATTTTTCACATCTTCTTGAATATGACCCTCATCATCAATAATAAGAGCAGTTAGGGGGCTTGCGGGCTCAAATTCTACTCCTATTTTAGCTAAAAGCAGAGTAAATTCTTCAGCAACACCTAAATGCGCGCCAATTCCAGGGCGCCCTATCTCTATTGAAAAACCAATTTCGTTGATTCCAATTCGACCGGTAACATCATTAGTTTTCATCTCTTCTGTCCCTCGACCAGCAACACCCGTCATTTTGTGAGTTGCCATTACATCGCTAAATGGATTTCGTACTAACCGAGGCATTTTTAATCTTTCTTTTGCAATTGCTTTAGAAGGACATTTTGCTGACCTATAGCATGTAGAACATTCAACACATATATCTCGGTCAATAATTGCCTTATTGTCAATTAGACTTATTGCTCTGGTTGGACAAATTACTACACATTGTCCACAACCAATACAGAGATCTTCTTTAATTTTCAAAATTCTCACGATATTTTTTTATATAGTATAAAATTAAACCTTAAGATATTTAAACAGATAAATAGATCCAGATTTCATTTTCATAATTAAATTCCTAATAATTTGACGGCATTTTCACCTAAAATCTTCCTTTTAAAACCTTCAGAGATAGGAAGTTCTTTAGCAGCTGATAAAACATCATTCCAATGCTTAATTGGATGATCAGAAGCAAAAAGGACTTTGTCCTCCGCGCTAAACTTTGTAAAAGCATCAAAAGGGAACCAAGAATAAAGCTCAGGGTAAGCTGATATATCTACATAAACATTTGGGTGCCGAACTGTCACGGACCAAGCATCCCAAAACCAAGGGGTACCCATATGGCCCATTATTATGGTTAAATCTTGATGTCTTGTTGCTAATTCGTCAACTAGCAGTGGATGACCAAATTTTGATACAGAACCTATCACTGATATTTGATGAGCAGTATGAGTCCAAAGAGGTATATTCAAATCTACCATTTTTCGCCATAATGGATCATATTTCTTATCAGAAATATCAAACTTTTGTAGTGGAGGTACGAGTTTTACTCCTTTAAGTTCAAGAGAATTTATAGCGTACTCTAATTGTTCCATCGCATCTGGAGCAGGCACATCAATTCCAGCAAAACCTATAAACCTATCTGGATATTTGGCTACAAAATCAGCGAGATCATCATTAGTAACTAAACAAACTCCATAAGCAGTTGTGAGGTTAAAAGATACGATTACTGCTTTATCAATACCATATTTGTTCATCAGACTCACATAATCATCTATTGAAATTTTATTAAACATAGTCTCATATAATTTTTGCATACGACGACGACCCTGTTTATTGGAACCAAGTAATGAATCTACTATCTTTTCTATATCATCCCCCAAATGAACCTCCTTACAGAAAGGATGAATATGCATATCAATAATCATTTCTTTTAACCCGATAATTCAATAATTAAATAATTATAAGTAAATCTAAATTAATAAATAGGATAAAAGTTCTTTTTTTAAATTTGTTATTTTAAAATTTCCAATAACAATAAGAAAGAAAATTAATAACCATTTTTTAAGATAAAATTTTATGTGCTATGGCTATCAGTTAATTTAAATTCGTATTGTTGACGGTCCATGAATAGAAGAGGAATAAGAATTAAAATATATGAAATTGCCATAGCTATAAAAATAATCCCATAAATGACCCGTATATCAGTGATTGTCCTCGTCACAGTACTAAACATTATTCCAGTAAAAATGAAGCCAATCACTGTGCCAAAATTGACAAATGAAACACAAATAGAATAATACGAACTATCAAAATCCGGATATTGTTGAGAATATTCAGCAGCAATTGCTGTAAAACTTGCGAAGCCCCAGCCATTTGCTAAACCCACGAAAAAAGCGAAAAATAATAATATAGGGACAGATACTGGTAATAACAATAGTATTAAGGAAGAAGTTGTCAGTCCGACAGATAAAAATAGAGCAGTTCTTCTTGATTTTTTATCGGCAACTAAACCTCCAATAATTGCTCCAGCAAAAATTCCTAAACTAATTAAAAACGAAATGAATGCCTGAGGTTCATATAAGCTAGTGTCGCCTAATGAAGATAAACTGGCCCCTTCTGGACTTACGAAACCTGCTTGAATAAGAATATAAAGAGATACAAAAGCAGCGACAACACCACCACCAATTGAACTGAAAAATGAAAAACTAAAAACTTTCCAATTCTCAGATCTTTTAAAAATCAATTTAAGATTAGGTATGATAGTTATTTCTTTATCATGTTGCACAATTGGAATTAAAAGTGTAAACAAAGAGAAAATTATCATCAAAATACCCAATGTAGTAAATAAAAGTTCGATCGGTAAATACACTAATATCAGTAGTATAGCAGGACCACCAGCTATAATTCCTATCGCTCTTAATCCCCAACAAAAACCTTGAACACGACCTAATTTTTCCTTGGGGCAAGAATCTAGAATAAATCCGTCGGTTGCGGTATCAGACATAAACATTCCTATTGATATAAAGAACCCGGATATTGTGAATAGCGTGATAGCACCAGCAGATGTAGAGGGCATTATAAAAGGTATTATAAACCAAATTATTCCTGAAAAACATGATGAAAAAATAATCCAAGGTTTTCTTCTCCCGAATTTTTTGAATGCAAATTTATCTGTTAATATCCCATAAAGCAATTTTATAGTAGCTGGAATTAGAAGTATAGACAACATAAACGCGATTGCAGCTTGATTTATTGTACCAAATGTACTTAATATATAAATTGGAACTACGGTGACAAACATGCTTGTGTTTAATCCTTGGATAAAATAATTCAGAGAAAAGATTCCCGTGTATGAATTTTTATATTGATATTCTATTTTTTCCATAATCATAACCAAATTAAATATCGATATTAAATGAAATAATAGGTTTTAAATTAATATTTATTATTTTAGCTCCTAAAGTATTTATAGATCCATATGAATTAATTTAAAGAGCTAGAAAAAATGGTCAAGTGTTTTTTGAGTTTTTATAAAATTAATTATTTTACTATTTTTCTTCCAATGTTTTAAATCGACTATTAATCCTTCTGCCATTTTTTTTAAAGAAGCATTGAAGTTATCTAATATAATAGGATCACTCGCTAACATTGCATTATTAACCGTTTCACGTATGACCCATACTCCAAGAGGGACTTCATATCCTGCAGAAACCTCTCGAAATATCAACACTCGGGCTTGTCGCTTGATATGGAAAAGATATTCACATACTGCTTTTCGAGCAGCGTAATAAGCGCCTGTTATATTGCTTGCATAATTTTTTCTACCTTGGTAAAATTCATAATCAGTCATTATTTGAGGTTGGAGTTTTCTATATGAACCGTCAAGAGAGACATTCCAAATTGAGTTAGGTGCCCAAACTTCATTCATTTCATACATAAACTTCCCCGGGAAAAGGAGGATTTTAAAGTGATTATCAAGATAGGTACCCTCATAAATTCTATAATCATTAATTTCGGGGAATTGCTTAATCTCTTTAATTAGACTTTTTGAAATTATATCATCCACAGCGGTTATCGTCCATCTAGTAGGAACAAGTTTGCGATTTTTCTTTTCTCCTAATAATCCTGCTGAAAAGACTCGTTGGATAGTTGATAATGGCACGTTACCCCGGGAATAAAGATATTCTGAAACCGCGTCTTTAGCTTTTAGATCTGTGTCTGCCACACAATAATCAACCTTCGGATGGACTTTTACATTTTCAGTTATACGGATCTTTTCAGTTATTCCAGAGGGCCCCATGGGGATAAAATGGTTATCCATTCTCATCTGTAATGATATTCTGGATAACTTAGTTTCCGTATCAACTGGTTGTGCTGCCATCGAGAGTTCTTGGGAGGTTTCTAACAACTTTTGATTTTTTAATGAGGGAGTATTTTTACGTTGAGTTTGATCAATCCTTACATTAATCTTGAAATTATTCCTCACTAAGCTACTCCGATATCTTATAATGTCTACCATTTGTTTCCCAAACCATAATTCTGGGGCATCAAGTATATGGTAATCTGAAATATTCAAATTTTTTTCAAATTCTTTAAACGGAACAAGAGGTCCAACGGTTACATTAGGATAATTAAACCTTCCAACGAAAAATCCAGGGGGACTTGCACCAAATAATTCCACATTACGCACTGTTTTCCCAATCTCAAAGGGAACTATCGATTTTAAGATTGATTTTTTCAATAAAATTGGACAATTTTTCTTCCCACATAACATCCTTGCTCCTTTGCAACGGAGGCAAATATTCTTTTCTGTCGGAGGTCTTACCACGTCTTTCTCTCAAAAATATTAGTTATAACATTAATATTCCTTCTTATTATAAAAAAAGTAAAAGAGTATAAATTTTTAATATTTATATTAAGAAAGTAATAAATGTTAGGTACTAGTCATTTGAAAATATCACGACTGGTAGTATTATGATAAAATGCTCTCTTTTCTGATTACTAAAATTAAAAAATACGAATAAAAATAAATAAATAAAAATAGAGTTTAATTTTTAGGTTGTTCTTCTACGAGACTTTTTATGAGGAATAAACAACTCAGTAAATCGCTTTCCTAAAGACTTTTTTGCTTTTTTTATTAATTTTCTCTTTGTAATCTCCTCACTCTGATATTGTTTCCAGAGTAGCTTTTAATATTAAGAATACGAATTTTTTAGAAATAAGATAATGATAATTGATTAAGAGTGAGACAATAATTTAATTAAAGTCCTAGGAATTTCTTTATAATCTTTGACAGAATAGAACTTACCACGTCCAGCTCGGGCTATTTCTTTGCAAATTTTAATTCCTCTTTCTTCATCATTTTCAGCTGGTATACCGATTACATGTAGTCTTGGAAATTTTCTTGCGATGTTTACAGGATTTTCCCCACGATTGTAGATTCCATCAGATATTAATATACCGAATTTATTTTTTCTACTCGCTTTAGCCTTAAGTAATTCTTTTAACCCCTTTTCTAACCCAATATGAATATTGGTGAATCCAACAGCTTCTGAGTCCAAAATATCATCTATCGTTGTAGTTATCGGTTTTTTCTCATCTATCTTTTTCAAAATAATCGCATCCGAATTGAATAGTACTACACCATACTTCTCTTTTTCCATATTGTAAGCTAAAACAGATGTTGTAAGAGCTGCGTTCACTAGAGTCGTGCCATACATACTACCACTCGTGTCTAGAATTAAAATAGCTTGTCGTTTTTTCCTTTCTCTTTTTAATCCATATATGTCTCTATAGGAGAGCCTCTTTTCATATATCTTAAGAGGATTATGCTGTATTGTTTCATCTAAATCGAATTCAGGATTTCCAATTTTATAGTAGGGAACTGTTTTAATAATGGTTCCTCTAATTCCTTTGCTTCTTATTTTCAAAGATGTTTTTAGAATGCTTTCACGCGTAAGTCTTCTAAATACTTTCTTATACTTTTCAGAAATGGGTCTTCTTATAAAAAAATACAATTCAGGCATCTTTATGTTAGGATCCTTAGCTTTTTCTGTGATAAAGTTAACACCTTCTTCAGTATCAAGAGCGTCTGTAGCGGCATAAAGGTTGGATCGTAACAACCCTAATAAAGCCTCAAAATTTTTATGCTGAATTGCTAAAGCAGTTAATTCTCTTATTTGTTTATAATCTAAAGTATTGGCTAAACGTCTAAAGTAATCTGGATCATCTAACATTTTTTTTAATATTTCTAACTTTAACCTTTCTATATCTGGTTGAACTTCTTCAAGTCCAGCTCTGATGTTTAGCCTTTTCTTCTCAATCTCCTCGGATAAATCCGCAGAGAAATCATCGAATATTAAGAATCCGATTTGGTTAATACAGCTAAAACTATATCAGTAATAACTTCTTCTTTCGATTTACTACTACCATCCTCAGTTTCAATTTTGTTGTAGAGAGCCATTATTGCTGCTTCTATCCAATTTCTGGGATCATTTTTAACTTCATACTGGGACATCAATGCCGCTAAATCAATTGCTCCTCTGACAGAACTACCCCTTCGAATTAATGTACTACCTCTTGTTATCTGTATAATCTCTTGAGAAATCGTTGCAAGTTCATGTATTTCACCGTTAAAATTAACTTCTTTTTTTATAATTTCTATTTCTTCCTCAGGTTTTTGATAATCTAATTTAATCCAAATGAATCTATCTTTAAGAGCTTCTCCTAGTACTGTAACTCCTACATGTGCAGAAGGATTAAGTGTAGCTATTACAAAAAAGTTCTCGTTTGCTCGTATAGTTTTTAGTTTTGGGATTTCTAATATTTTCTCATCTAAAGCGGTTAATAATATATTCTGAGTACTTTCAGGCATCCTATTGATCTCGTTTATAAATAAACACCCCCCTTTCATCATGGCGGTAGCAAGAGGACCATAAGCATAGGAATCTTCACAGTATCCTTGAGCGATTACTAATGGAGGATCAAAATAGCCTATAAGATTATGTGTTAAGGTTTCTTCTGAACAATCAATTCTGAAGAATTGCGAACCATGATCTAAAGAAACTGCTTGTGCAAGAGTAGTTTTTCCTACACCAACTTCTCCTTCTATTAATATATTTTTGCCAACTGAGTGTGCTAAAATAATTTTCCTTAATTCTTCTGTTCTTCCAATGATTTTGTATTTTTGCTGTATTTCTTCTATTTTTTTTAAAGTAGTAGCCATGATTTGTAGAATGAATAATTATTAAAATATGTATTTTTCCAGATAAAACCCTAAACTTAAATTAAATTGAACGATATGAATTAATTATCTCCCTTAAAAAAGTATGATAAAGTGAGAAGATTATTGATTTTAGCTGAATTAAAGTATGAACATCTTGACATGAAAAGAGGTTATACTAATCGAACTTTATATGTCAATTTAACGACAAATGAGATTAAAATCAAACCCGTTTCCGATGAGATGAAGGAAAAATTTATCGGTGGAAGAGGATTTGATCTCTGGTTAATGTGGAACAGCCTCCCTAAAGACCGAATCGTAAAATGGGATGATCCTGAAAACGAGATTTGTTGGGCAACTGGTCCTTTAGGAGCAAGCACATATTATCCTGGTGGTGGAAAATCAATTGTTACTACAATTTCTCCATTAACTGACATAATTATTGATAGTAACGTAGGAGGCCACTTTGGACCATATATGAAATATTCTGGATTTGATGCACTTGAAATTCAAGGAAAGGCTGAGAAGGAAGTTATCATTTTCATTAATGGCCAAGATCATATTGTTCAAATAGAGACCGTGGAGGAATCAGATGGTCTTTCACAATATTCACATTTACTTACTCAACAACTAACAGAGAAATATGCTCAAGACTCTACTGAGAAAGGAAAGCAGTTAATATCCGTGGCAAGCACAGGTCCAGCAGCAAAACACACACGATGGGGGA